>Ga0179591_1359686_pt1 | contig 12846 bp, 17 predicted proteins | sample CZOMad2_1_08_16f_FD_182891 | JGI IMG/M metagenome (GOLD analysis project Ga0179591, IMG submission 182891) | Vadose zone soil fungal communities from Angelo Coast Range Reserve, California, USA - CZOMad2_1_08_16fungal (PacBio error correction) | ecosystem: Environmental > Terrestrial > Soil >...
ACAGCCGTGTGTCTTTTTCATCAGGGGATAAAAACTGGAAGATTTTTGGAAAAGGGGGGAGATTCCATTCGCCAGCAGGGAAAAAAGGGGAAGAGGAAAAGGAGGTTGATTGTCTGTACTGCTCGTCAAAAAAAAAAAGGGGATGAAAAAGGAAGGAGAACTGACTGGCTCTAAATTCATGGTGAGGAGGCAAAAATCGGTGATTCAGAGAACTCTTCTTTTTAATTTCCTTTTTGAGGGGGGGGAAACCGCACCCGCCAGGCCCGAGAGGGAGGAAAAACGAAAAGACCTTTTTATCAACACCAAAGGGGTGTCAGTGGTTCACTCCGGGTTTTAGCTGGCGAAAAGAAAGGAGGCCTTGAGTCTAGAAACGGGAAGAAGGAGAAAAGGGGAAACTGATTCCAAATTCTTCGGCGAAAACCAGACCAAAATGCTTATGTCAGCGTTGGAGGGAAAAGGGGGATGTCGCGGAGCTGCCCTCCGACGGGGAAAAAAAAGAAAGGGGGAGAGAGAAAACCACTTCAGATGAGGGGGGGTTTGGTCCGTTTTAGGGGGGGAAAATCGCTGCATCTTTGCCCTCACGATCGAGGAGAGGAAAGAAAAGCTGACGTCACACAAATTTCGAATGACCCGGAAAGAGGAAGGAAAGGGACACTATGTTTCGGAAAATAGAAGCATAGGGGGAAGGGTGGCCGAGCATTGGTATCGAGAAGAAGAAAAGAGTTGGCAATCTGAAGGGGTGGAACATTCTTTGTCCTACGGCGAGAAGGAAGTGCTGTCCGATCGCTGGGGCTGGTCAAGAGGGAAGAAGGCTCGGGAAATTCACCTCGCGCAAGGGGGGGGGAATCATGTGAGGGCCGGGTCTCAAAGGGGGGGGGGGGGGTATCGAGAGTCGCTCGTGTACGAAGGAGGGAAAAAAAAAGGCCAGACCTAGCACACAATTCCTATGAAGGGATGGGGAGGAGGGATCCAGCTACCATCTCAAATAGAGAAGGAAATGAGAGAGATGGTCGGGATGTATGACCTAGTGTCATGAAGAGAAAAAGCCATTGTGCTCGCCGTTCTGGCCATTGTTCCTCTCTTAGATGGGGGAGAAGGAAATAGCGTACCATCTGTGGAAGAAAAAAACGAGGGAGTTGATTCAGAGGCATTTAATTTTCGTGCAACAGAAGTTACCCGCCACAAAGAAGGGAGAAAAGGTCATTATTGGACCTTATCAGGGGAGGGCTGAAGGACTTGCTGCAAGACACCAAGGAGATTGCAAAATATTGGTATGAAGAACGCCAGAGAGAAAAGAATAGCAAACTATGAGGGGATTAGGTATTCCTCCTCGTGTTATCAAGGAAAGGGAAGACTCTCCGTAGAGGGAAAAGGAAAAAAGGGGTGTTACTCTCATCGGGGGAAGAAGTCGAAATCAGCTCCTCGAGTGCGGGCAATATTCATCTATTCACACTAACCCGGAGGGCGGAAAGACACGCGAGTTGGCGTTCATTAATGCTGAAGTGGGGGAAAAAAAAAAGAAGCTCGTGGGTAACCGTGAGGGGATAATCAAGTTCCGGAGGGCGGTGAATAGAACGTGAGCCTCAGCAGGGGAGGGGGGAGAGCCGAATTTGGACTCCGTCACGGTGGGGGGGACGGAAAGGAGGGGACGGTGCTGGCCTCAAGGCCGCCAGGTCCAACACGAAAAAAAAAGGATAATACTCGTCCGATTACACAAAGAGAGAGTTTGGGGGGCTCAAAGTCTTTAAGAGGCCCATTGTTTCGAAGGAAAAAGGAACAGGAGGAAGGTCGTCGTTTACTTCAAACATAAAAGGGTGGAGTCTGAATCACAGGAGGGGGACTCGAATCGTTTGCGCGCGAGGGAAAAAAAGGGAGCAGGGCCAGTAAGTTTTCGGGGTGGAAAGGGGATCAAGGAAAGTCACTGACTATCCCGTCCAGACATAAAATGGAAGAAGAAATGGAAACTACTATCACTTTTACTGAGGGAGAATTAACCCACTAGGTCCCCGTCCTCTTGTCGAGAGAGGAGGAGAGAAACAAAAAGGGTTTAGGCCCCCGCGGCGTTGGGGGAGAAGGCGAATCTCTCTCAACAAAGGAGGGTCGGCCGAAAAAGCCGGGTGGTGTTCATCGCAGGAGAGAGAAGGAGAAAAGGAAAGGGGTTTGAAGTTCGGTGGGGAGAAAAGAGGTCACCGTTGATCGTACGGGTCAACGGCAGGGGGATTGTCTTGACTTGCTCGGAAGAGGAAGGGGGGGAAAAAAAGAGAGCGGAGGAAAAAATTACTGGCGGAGAAAGGGGAGAAGAGAAAAAGATTCGAATTCCCATCTGTTTATTAAGTAGAGGCCGTTTGAAAAGGTTGAATTAAACTCCTACGTCGAAAAAGGGGAAGGGAAAAAAAGGAGCCTCTCGAAAAGAAGGTGGAGAGGGAAAAAAAAAAGGGGGGAGGGCGAACTCTGTGTACTCGGAGAAAACTGGTAGGCCTGAGGCCATCAGGGGGCAGCATCTCTGGGGGGACGAAAAAAAAAGAGTAGGAAGAAAGAAAGCCACCTAACTCCCATGCGGGAAGGAAAAAAAGAAGGGAACTTGATTATCGCGAGAATTGACGAAGACTTAGCCGTGCATCTGCTCACCAACTTCAGATTTATGAAAAGAAAAGGAAGGGGGTGACTCGGCTTCATCTTTGCCAGCGGGGGGGGAGAATCGTTGGCGTCGAAACGCTGAAAAAAAAAAAGCAGGAGTTGGATGAACACTATGGTTCGGGCTAACCGAGGAAAAAGGGGAGAAGTGCGAGCATTTGTATCTCGGCGGGAAAAAAAAAAGATTTTGCAATCTCCTTGGGGGAAAAGCTTTGGAAGAAAACGAGCCTTATAAGGAAGGAAACAGGGATGTCCGCCTCGATGGGGAAAAAGGAGGGCCGACACTTAATGCTCGGGCGGGGCGCAGGTCGTTTTCACCCGGTTCTCCACCGGGGGGGGGAAAAGGGGGGGAAAGGGAAGAAAAAGAATAAAAGCCTCCCGCATACAGCGGCCAGACGAGAAAAGGGAGGAGATTCCTGACACTAGGCAAAAACAGAAAAAGAGTAGTGAGGAAGAGAGATGGTCTCTGGATTACCTATTGTTCATTAATAGAAAAAAAAGGGGGGGGACTCGCCGGTCTTGCCTTTGTGCGGGAGGGGGGAGGTATTTCTTCACGTATGGTCCAAAACTGGGGGGGATCCTGGTGGAAAAAGGGGGAACTGATGCCCGGAGAGGGGGGGAGGAAAAAAAAAGGTAAGTGTCGTGCCCAGAGGTGAAAAAAGAGGCTTACTCAATTTCATTATTGGAAATTATCCTGCTAAGGGGAAAAGGGCACACCAAGGCGCTTGGCCAAATAAGTGGCGAAAGGAAATGCTCTGCAATGGGGGAAGGAGGGGAAGGAAAGGAAAAGGGGTTTAGCAAGGGGGCCATTAAGAACTCGTCAGCCGGGCAGAGAAAGTTTTTTACTCTCAGCGTGAAAAACTCCGAGTCAGGGGAGGTCACCAAGGGAGGAGAAGGAGAAAAAGTCGTCCCCCACTATAGTTTCGTTTGAAAGGGGGGGGGGAGCATATTGGCACACGGAGAGAGACGGAAGTTGAGGGGAAAAGAGGAACGAGCGATAATCAATTTCCGCTTCTTCAGGGGTAAAAGTGGGCGTTATTTTTGGGAGAGAGACGTAATTTGGATCCGTAGACAACGGCTTGGAAGGGGGCTTGTCCTCAAGGTTCCATACCAGTGAAAAAAAAAGGGACATCCGATACACATATTCTCCAGCAAACAGAGGGGATCAAAATTCTTTTTCTGGGGAGAAAATGTACAGGGGGGGGGGTTGGCTCTTCCTGACGGGGGGGGGAAGAAAAAGGAAATCAACAGCCTTTTGAGTTCTTGGGGAAGAAAGGGGAGATCAAGTGCCGCTCTTCACCATCATTGAGGAGCCATAATTGAGAAAGGTCTCAATGAAGGACCCATAGAAAGGGGAGTTTTCCTCCTCCACGACTATCAACGGGAGAAAAAAGACCTTCCAACCTCTTTCCCCGTCAGATTGTAGAAGGGGGGGGAGAAAGAAAGGACCCCTTCTTTTCTTTGCCTGCGGGAAAGGAGGAATATGAAAAGAAGAGAGCGCGTTCTCCCAGCTTTGGTCAGGGGGAGAAGGGGGGGAGAGAACAAGGAGGAAGGGGAAATATTTTTTTTGGAAGGCTTGAAAAAGAAGTTTCACCTTTTATCTTCTTGGCCAGGAGTCGACTTTCTCGTCCGGGACTTCCTTTATCCCCTCTACTGAGAAATGGGAAGGGGTTACTATCGGAAACGAGAAAAAGAAAAAGGAGTCATACTACCCTTCTTTGGATATTTGGAAAATTAAACTCTACTAGAAAAAAAAAAGAAAAAAAAGTGGCGCCCCTCTAAAATACTTTTGAGCAAAGAAGGGGGGAGGGAAAATCTTTTACTCTCGAAATCAAGAGGGAGGGCAAAACAATCCCCAAACGGCAAGTCATGCTCTGTTTGACTACGCAACGGGAAAAAAGAAAAGAAAAGAAAGAGGCAAAACTCCAAGATGATGGAAAAAAGGGGACAGCATACTAATTAACTTTAGGAAGGAAAAAAGGGGGAAAACTATCTTATCCGTTTTCATCTGCTCAAACCAGAAAAAACTCGGAGTGGTGGAAGAAGGTATGTGACTCGCTGCACTTTGCAGAAAAAAAAGAAGAAGGGAAGAGTGGCGGCGGGGGAAACGCTGAAGCGGAAAAAAAAGGAGGGAAAAGGAGTTCTTAATTAACAACTATGTGAAAGCCGCCATACAAATTCATAGGTGGAAGTTGCCGATCATTGGGAGGAGGGTGGAGACAATCTTTTGGGCAATAGGGGAAAAGGGGAACCAGTCTTGTCATACGCGAGAAAGGCCGTATGGAAAAATCTCTTTTTGTGCGGGGGGAAGGGGGACGGGGGGGGGGAACTTAAATGCTCGGAATTCACCTCAGCGACTGGGAGAGGGGGAAAAAATTCTCCCACCTATTTTTATCAAGAGAAGGAGCCGCAAGAAAAGGAAAAAGGAGAGCAGGCAATTCCTATTAAGTGTCTTGAGGATGAGGGGAAAAGACATCAGAGATAACAACAAACAACGAGAGGAAGGAGGGGGAGGACCTATTGGTCATTGAATAAAGAGGAGGAGGGTGCTCGGGAAGGGGGACTGGCTTTGTTCTTTCTGGCGGAGGAGGGGATTATTTCGTCACGTAGCCGACTAGAGAGAAAAAAGAGGGTGTTACAACTACCGGGAGGGAATGAAATGAAAATTTAAAAAGGGTCGGCACCAGAAGTGACCCGACCAAAAAGAAACCAGCAGGCGGACCTCAAAAGGGGGAATTATCACGGCTCGCGGGGGGGACAAAGAAAAAAAGGAGATTGTCAAAATATTGGGGAGGAAAAACGATACACAGGAAGAGGCACCTTAAGGGATGGTGATTGAGGAGTGGGAAGACGCAGAGGGGGGGGGGTTATCCCTAACCAATATTTGAAAAAAAAAGGAACCAACCCCGGAAGGTCCGGGTCATGAGAGCAGAGAGTTTTTCGAAAAAGAAAAAGAGGACAATCATCTCCTCGGCGTTGGCGGGGAAAGAAGGGAAAAGAAAGGCTTCACCCCCGAGAGGGGGGAAATGGTCATTAAATCTTGATTTTGTTTGAAGAGAGGAAAGGGTTAACCTTCAGCGGATGATATCCAAGTAACTTCTTCTTTTAATAACGGGAGGAAAGGGGGGGTGGAATGACGCTCCGGGAAGTGGGGGAAGATCCGTCACGTTTTTCGGGAACGCTTCTTGGGAAGGGGGCTTGCCTCATTCATACCAGGGAGAAAGGAGTAAACAGATTCTCCCTGTCAAAAGGGGAGTTGGAAGAAGTCTTTCGGGGGAAATCGGAATGGGGGGGGGGTGTGGGTGTGTGTGGGGGGGACCCCCTGTTTAGTGCCTGACGGGAGGGGTGAGGGAGGGGCCTGTGTGGGGGGTTTGGGAGAGGGAGTTTAATTCAAACATCACCGGAATCACAGGGAAGGGGAAAGAATCACGCTGATTGGGGGGGAAAGAAAGCTCGCAAATCATTTCTCGAGGGGAGAGAGATCCTTCCTGAAGTGGGCTCCAGTTCTTTTCTCAGGGGGGGGAAGGGCAAAAATCACCACGAGGGGAAAGGGGGTGCCGCCTTCCACTACTATCAAAGTTGGCATCCAAAGCCTTCCAAGAGAAGGAAGATTGGAGAGCTCTATGAACACAGCCAAGGGCTCCTTCTACAGAGAGAACATGATTTAGAGGAAAGGATATATATTTCTTCCTGAGAGGGGGGGGAGGGGAATCGCGCCTCGAAAAAAGGAGGGGGGGGAATTCTTTTTTCTGGGAAGAAGGATCGTCAGGGAAGGAAAAACGTCATTGATTTTCTAAGGGGTGAGGGGAATGGAAGCCGCGCTATCGGGCTAAACTTACTGAGGGGAGCGTCAACTATTAGGGGATTCGACTATACTCTTCTGGAAAGGGAAAGGGGGGGAAATTAAAAGAAGACGCTCCAACCGCCAAGGTCAGCTGGAGGAAAAAAGAAGCAATACTTTTTAGGAGACATCCCAATGGTTTGCATTTTTCTACTCTTGGGGACCAAAAAGAATCACAGCTAACGGGGAGGGGCCTTGATTTCCAGCACCGGCAAGCACCAAGAGAAGGGGGAAAGGGACGGAGTCCATTCGCGCTATCATAAAGAGGGGACACTTCTATTCAGCACGAAGGTAACTTGATTAGGAAGACCGACTGTTACCAACGAGCAAGAAGAAAAAACAAACTCATTATTTAAATTAACGAAAAAGAAGGATGGGGGATGGAATCGCTGCAGAGTGGCCGCAACGACTATGAGCTGATTTGCGCCTCGTGGGGAGGGAGAGGGAGGGAATACCCGGAAAGGCTGACGGGGTCTAATGGAAGGGAGAGGAGGCTGCCTCCTATCAAAGCATAGGTTGCAAGAAAAAAACTGGTATCAGGGGGGGGGGGGAGGCGTTTGTTTCGCCATAGGGGAGAGGAGAGGAAAGGTGACAGGGTCCAGTCTTTGGCCAGAACTCAGGGGGGGGAAGATGACCTTTATGTCCAGAAGAGGCGGGCCTTCTGGTGCCGCACTTACATTCTCTTGAAGGAAAAGTAGGCGTTGTCACCCCGGTGCGCCACCCGATTTGTAGAGGGAAAGCCTCCTCAAGAACCATCCATAAAGGGGCTTGATATTCAGGAAAACTAGGTCTCCATCGACCATCTCTCGAAAAAAAAGAGGGAATGGTAGATGGATTCCTATTGGGAAAGAAAGAGGAGAGGGAGTGTTCTCTCCTTTCTGGCCGGGGGGGGGCGGTTAAAGTCGTAAAGACGACTCTCTATACAAATCTGGGGAAAGAGGACCATGAATGCCCATTCGAGGTGAAGGAAAGGGAAGAAATAAGTGACCCGCCCCCCAGAAAAGGGGCTTACACAATTTCAGAAGGGGGGGGGACTCCTTCTGAAAAAAAAAAATGGGGGATGCACAGGGCCACCAATTATATTGCAGAAAAAAGACCGCGATACAAGAGAGGGAAAACCTGCGCAACCCTATGCTTTGCTTCGGAGGAAAGAGGAGAGCAAATGGAGCCTTAGAACGCGTCATCTTTAAGGAAAAAGGGTGAAAGGATCCGCGTTTTCTCCCCAAAAGGGGAGGGAGAGAGTTGAGGGGGGCAGAGATTACATAAACAAAGAGGTCCTAAATGGAGGTTCAGGGAAGGGAGGAATTTGGTTTGACAGAAGGCTTCAGCTCGTGGTAACCGTCGGGAGGGAGAGGGAGAGGGAAAAAATGCGTCTGTTAATATAAACGGGGAAAATCAGCATTGGGCGTTAGGTGGGGGGAAGGGAAAAGTCACGTGGGTCGCCCCAAGGAAAAGGGAAAAAAAAAGGGCATCAAGGCAGAACCAGGGAGTGAGGAAGGATAGGGCACAGAGTCGCAAGGAAGAAGGGGGATAAAAAGTCTTTTCGCAGGGAGGGGGGGGGCCAGCTTACCTTTCGTTGGGGGAGTAAAAACAAAAAGACCGGAAATCACGCCGGGGGGGGTTGAAGAGAATCGTTGGGCCAAAAACGAGAAAAAAATCATTTCTCGCCAAGGAATAGGCTCAAGGAGGAAAGGACAGCCAGTCCCCATACAATCAATGAAGGGGGAAAAGAAGAGCACGGTGAACTGTCACTGGACTTGGAATAAAAAGAAAAAACCTCTTTCTCCCGTACCGCTGGGAAAAGGGCGCCCCCCGGCGCGCCGGCGACCTCTCTCTCAAACAAAGGGGGGGGGGGAGGGGAACGGCGACCCAGCCGGTTGGCTGTGTCATCGAGAAAGGGGGGGTCTTTGATGATTCCAATTCCTGCAGGAAAGGGGAGCGTCGTGGTCCTTCGTCAAACTGCGAGTTGAGGGGAGGGCAGAGTCGTGACTTCTCTTGACCCCGCTACGGGCGAGGAAAAAAAATATTTTTCCGAACAGGGGATTCAGACTAAACGGCTTTTGATTCTCGGTTGGGGGGAGGGGGGGAGGGAGAACAACAGCCAGTTCCTCGCTGGGGGGCCTGAACAAGAGAGGGAAGGTTGAGCAACAAAGAAAAGAAAGCAGGGTACCAGAGAAAAAAAAGCGGCGACGCTGGTCTTCCCTTGAGGCCAGAGAAAGGAGGACGAACCAACGTGACGGAGTACAAAATGAAAAGAAGCCACGCTAACGCCCAATACGAACAGAGAGACTTGAAGAAGCGCGGCTCACTCCCTACTTTTACCGAAGAGGAGAAAAAACCAACTCATGATTTGATGAAAAGAAAACAAGGGGGGGGGAAAGCCGGTTTATTTGCAGAAGGGGTCAGCAGAAACGAGGGAGATTCTTTGCGCCCCGCCAAAAGAGGGAAAGGAGACAGGCACCAAATGTCTCTGACCCGGAAGATGACGGAGGTAAAGGGGGGCAGGGCTAACACAATTAGCTCCTCCTAATCAAAGCCAAGGAAAAAAGAAAGATTGGTATCCCCCCTGCGGGAGGTGTGAGGGGGGCAATCTCCTTTTTGGAAGTCAGGTCAAACGCTATCCTTATGGTAAAGAAAAAAGAGGTCAAGCCCTCGCTGGGGGCGTCAGGGAGAAAGGGAAGGCTTCGTGAAATCACCGAGAAAAGTGTGGAAAAGGGGGCGCCACCGATTTGTCTCGAGAGTCGGCTCGGGAAAAAAGGGAAAGGCAAGAAACCGGCCGAACCGTGCGAGAACAAGGACTAGGAAAAGGAAACCACTAGGTCATCCATCGGGGGGAAACGGGGAGGAAAAGAGAGGGAGGAGGGGACGCTGGATTACGCTGTGCATGAATAGCAACAAAGAAAGAGAAAGGGACTGGCCTGTGTTCTTGGGAGGGGGGAGGGGAAAAAAAAGAAGAGCCGACTCTCTATACCAATCGGTTACAACGACCTGAATCCCATGCTCGAGGGGGGAAGGGGGGGCGGAAAGGAAAGACCCCCAGCGATTCGGACTCAAGGGAAGGAATTATCCTTCTCGCTTCTGACAAAGGAAGGAGGGGGGGGGAAACCAGGGAGATTTTCAAAAATGGGGGAGAACAAACTCCCTCTATACAAGGAAAAGACCTGGAGAAACCTATGCTTGATTATTATTCCGCATAGGGGGGGGGAAGGGGAAATGAAGAACTCCCGTCATCCTTACGGGGAGGGGGGGGTGTGACGCTCATCTGGGGGGGAAAGGGCAGAACCAGAAGAGGAGTTGCTTCAAAGATGCGAGAAAAAAAAAAGAAAGAACCGCTGCAAAAGCGAGTTTTTCGTTCATTAAATGAGGAGAAATGCAGGCTTCAGGGAGAGGGGGGGGGAACCGCGGGAGTGATGTTCCGCGCATAAGAAAAAAGGAAAGGGACGAAAAAACGTGACATCCAGCCTTGGTCGTTGGGGGATGCGAAAAAAAGAATGGGGACTGCCTTCACTTTGTGGGGACAAAGGAGGATGAAGGTGCTTTACTCAGGGCAGGGGGAAAAAAGAAGGGTTTTCTCCTATTCTCACAGAGGAGAAATGGGGTGGTGTGAGAGGAAGTCCTTTTCGATGGCGCCATTTTTGAAGGGAAAGAGGAAATGGGAGGGAGGCGTCGTTTTAATTTCAAAGGAAAGAAGGTTCTTCTTAATCACCGGAGGGGTGCCAAGAGAACGCGTAAAAAAAGAATTTCTCGCCAGTAAGTTTAGGGAAGGGAGGGAGAAGGAGGAAAGGACGAGCCATTCCAGACAATCAACTGGCAAAGGGAAAGGGAAGGGTGAACTGGCTGTACTGAGACCTAGGGCCCCGGAAGGAGTGTCGATCGCGATGACACATCCACAAAGGGGAAAGGAGAAAAAAAAAAACGGAGGAGAGGAAAAGATAAGAGGTAGACGGAGGGAGGGCTCGTCTCTACAAGCGAGGGAAAGAAAAAAGGGGGTAAACAAGAAGGCAGTGAAAGAATCGTCGTGTGCGCGGCGGCAAACGGCAGGGAAAGGGGGGTAGAGAGGAATTAACTTGGAGAAAGGAGAAAGGGCGAACTTACTTTCGAGAAAATATGGGAAAAGAATCCCCTCCTTTATTATACTGAAAAAAAAGTCAAGGGATGGGGGGGGGATGAACTCCGTACCTCCAACCTCCAAGGGAAAAACAAGGGCCCCTCTAAAATACTTTTGATGCCAACACAGGAGGAAAGGGGTTACCTCTTCTAAATCCGAGGGAAGCAGCGGGAGGCCGGGACCGCAATCATCTCTTGGGGACGACCAAAGGGAGAAGGAGGAGGGCGGAATCCACACTAACGCCAATTCTGATTTAAAGGGGGAAAAGTTGATATCTCCTTCTCACTAAAAAGAGAAACTTAAGGGGTTGCAGAGGGGGGGAGAAACCACTTCAAGAGGGTAGGAGAAAAGCGTGGGGTTCGCGGGGAGGGAGGAAAAGCAACGACTAGTGAGCTTATTTGAGAAAAGACGGAGGAGGTCACACAAAGGAGACCACGGAAATCTACGGATTTCTTATTTAACCTAGGGGAGGGGAGAAAAAGTCAGAGAAAAGGGGGAAATCTGTTTCTCATGTGAAAGGAGAGGCGTTTGTGTCGAAAAAAGATGGCGTGTGGAAATGTGGCAGCCAGTCTTTCAGAAAGAAGAGGAGACAAAAGAAGTGATTCACGCATACGCTGGGGGCGGGGGAAAGGAAGGCTCGTGAATTTCACCTCGCGCCGGGCATTCAGAAGGAAAAACCAAGTCGTCAAAAAAGAAGGTATGAGAGTCGGCTCGTGACGAAAAAAAGAAAAAAGGAAAGCGAAACACATGCCTAGTAAGGTCTTGCTATTCTGACCAAGAAAGAGATCAACAACAACAACTTATTAGAGGAAAGTCGCTGGATGACCTAGTGGTCAAGGAAGAAGAGCGAAGGATGGCCTGGTTCTACTTCGGAAGGAGGGGAGTGAGAAAAGAGCCGACGCTCATACAAATCGGGGAAAAAAACTTTTTACAACTACCTTACTGGAAAAGAAAAAGGAAAAACATTAATTTTCGGAAAAGACAGAAACCCAGCGAGGGGGAGAGGTTAAATTTAATCACTTGCTCGCGTCTGAAAAAAAAATGGCTCAGCAGGGCACCAAAAGGGGACAACAAAAAAAAGGGGCCAATGAGAGCAGCCTGCGCAACCTATTAGGGGAGGGGGAAGAGGGGGGGAGGGAAAAACCAAGGTGTTCCATTAAGAAAGAGAGAAAAGGTCATTCTACATTTTGTTGAACTCTCATCTTTTCTCCGAAAAAGGAGAAGGGGGGGGAGGGACAAAGATGGCATCTATTCAATAACTCTCGAAGGAAAAAAAGGCGTGCACCCCCGAGGAGGGGAAGGGAAAGAAGCAGTGAAGTTTTTTTGAGCAGAGAGGCTCAGCTGTTTTACCTAAGAAAGGGGCGCGATAATCAGTTCCCCTGTCGGGGGGGGGGAGATAGAAACTTTACATCGGGGGGGACTCGCGGAAGGATTTGTACATCCTTCACGGTGGAGAACCCCAGAGGCTTCGTTCCGGTGCTGGAACGACCAGAAAAGATGGTTTTCGCCTATTACACATATTGAAAAAAAAGGGGGGAGCAACCGTCTTTTCGATGGAGCCATTGGGGGAAAGGATTTTTTCGTTTTCTTCGGAGAAAAAAAGAATCAAAACGGAAATCAACAAAAAAGGGGAAGTGGGGAAGAGAATCGTTTCCCGCTCCGTCACCAGGCTCTAACGCCCGGAAGGGGCTAAAGGGAAGTCCACGGACGAGAAGGAAGACGTTGTGGGTCCTTTTGGAAAGGAAGAGGGGGGGAACTGCTTTACTTTTACTAGAAGGAATTGAACAGTCCGATTGGACGAGCGCGATGACACATCTCACCCTTCTGATCTCCGTGCGACATCTCTCGGGAAAAGAAGAGATGTCCTCTTCTCCAAAAAGGCCGCAGACAAGCGGAAGGGGGGTAGTTTTTAATCTTGGGGGGGAAGGAGAAAAGTGTCACCGGTTATCTTCGGGCCGGCGCACGGAGGGGAAGAAAGAAAAACGCCGTGACTTCCTTTAGCCGTCCGCGAAAAAAAGGTGACGGGCAACGATTCGATTCAAAAGAAAGGAAAGGCGTTGTTTCCGTTTGTGGGTGGAAAGCACCCAAACGAACTGCATTTTGGTGGGTTGTTTGTGTGGGCGAAGCTGCAGGAAAAAAATGGCTTTCCCGTCGGAAGGGAAAAAAAAACTCAATCCCAATTTTGAAGGAGTAAAATCTGCGAAAAAAGAGGGCGAACCTGGTCCTTCCTTTAGCCAAAAGGGGGGAAAAAAAGTGACTGAGT
>Ga0179591_1304407_pt1 | contig 12845 bp, 10 predicted proteins | sample CZOMad2_1_08_16f_FD_182891 | JGI IMG/M metagenome (GOLD analysis project Ga0179591, IMG submission 182891) | Vadose zone soil fungal communities from Angelo Coast Range Reserve, California, USA - CZOMad2_1_08_16fungal (PacBio error correction) | ecosystem: Environmental > Terrestrial > Soil >...
CGGGGGAAAAAGTCGCAGGCGAGTACAGGGGGGTCTATCGGCCTCGCCCAGAACCCACAGAAGCCCAGGATGCCGACTGACAGCAGACGGTCAACTACTAGATCTCGCCTTTAATCACCTACTAGGGGATAGAGAAATCCATCAGGAAATTTGAAACCAGCGCAAGGACAAGGGGGCCACGACTCAAACATAGTGAATCTTAATCGAAAGAGGATCTTACAGAAGACTTCTCGCGGAGGGGGGGGGCGATAAGAAGGCGCGTTCAAGGAGGGGCCAGGGATGTCGTGCTGTAACCATCTCTCATCAAGGAGCGACTGCTATCTTCGAGGCGCGGAAGAAACAAAAATTAGGGGGGAAGAAGAAGAGGATGGACTCTTTTCATTAGGAACTAGAGGGGGGAAGAACAAGTCTCGAAAAAAGGTCTATAGTTCAGCCCTATGTGCACGGACGGTTATCCTATGGAAGGGGGAGACTCTACACACCCGCTTCTTGACTATCTATATCTATCTTTAAGCTTACGTCCTGAGTTGTCGTCTAGGTATTTGGGGGGAAACCGTGCAAGACAGCTTTTCTTCCGGGCTCTAGATAGGCTGTGAAAGAAAGGGTTTCGAACTGAAGCTGCCTGACCGGGCAGCTTGGGTTCTTTTATTACAGCTAGACAAGTACATGCCGGATCTCAGTGGAATTGAAAGAAGTGAGATTATTTTCCATCCCTCCAACCCCTTTTTTCTTTTTCACCTCTCTGGACGTGAGGAGCTAAAAAAAGGCAACTTCTTGGGGGGGGGGGCTCTCGGGATTGCGGGAAGCGAAAAGGACGACCTGATAGCCACGAACGCAAGACCAGTAAACCCGTCCAGAAAAGCTCTTTCGGTCTGCTGAAAAACGAGGATGTGGGGGATTCAGGCTAGGCACGGGGGAATTAGATCTCCTACTGGGGGTACCGTGAAAGGGCTCGTTATACCTTCACATGGGCGGACCGAAAGGGCGGGAAACAAAAAACGGGGCGATGTTTGGCCTTTTCTCGAGAAAATTTTCACCTCATGGCCATCAAAGAACTACCTAGGTTCACGCTCAAACATGGGTGTCAACTATGTTTTCTAAAAAAATCTCTAGTCACTAGAAGGTCGTCACACTAAAGAATAAAACCGACGATCAAGTCTGAAATGGAAGGAAATAATCACCTCTTCGAAACTATCGGTATGGTTAAACACCACCGACTCCGTTGCTGCTACGAAGAGCTTATCGTAAAAGTCCGTCTTCCACGATATATACCTTTTCCGAAAGGCTTTTTTACTAAAAAAGCAACTACCGCGAAAAAGGACCACCATCTTTTAGTCATAGAATCTTAGAGTTCGGTAGATTCGCGAAGGTATTCGAGACTGAAAGTGTCGGACGTCTACGTGGATTCCAATCCTAAAATTTAGGTCAAATACAACTTGCCTCTCACAATTCGAGTCTGCGAGATCTATTGGATAAAAAAAGATGAAAGCCCCGCGTCTCAATTTAAACGCTTTTGGGTCAACGTCGATGAGATTCGTGGTACTGGAGAAAGATGGTGGTCCTAACGTCCTTCTAAACTTTCTGAAAGTTTCATTATATAGGATACTATAAACTGAATCGACCTAAGGGACACATGGCCCGGGTTTCAAATGCGGAAAGAGCCAGAGAGCCGGCTAAAGCTGCTTATTAGACTGTAGGAACTGTGTCGGGCGGAAAAAAGATGCCGACGAAGTCACTGAAAGGGTGTCGGAAAGGGGGACACGAAGAAAATTCCGGGTCCTCTGTGAGGGACTTGATTCTGACTAGTCCAGCTAGAATAATGAGAGAAGATAGTCTCGTTCCCTGCAGTCGTGGTTTGGAGGAGTGCAGATCAAGTCGGTCCCGAGAGGAAGTGCGCGACATGATCTTCCTTAATACAGCACGAATTGGACGAGTTAGGGACTCTGGAGGGCACGACGGGTCGGGGGTAAAAGCCTGTAAGTGTGCAGAGTAAGTCAGCGACCGGAGCAGACTGTAATAATAAAATCTCGAAGGAGAGGAGGCCCTTAATAGATCGTCTCCCGGGCAGAACTTGCGCAGAAAGGGAAGATCGAAGGTAAGAAGAGAAGAGGAAAGCCTCATATCTCATCTAAGAGTCTTCTTCCTCGGGGGGTCTAATCTCAAGAAAAAGGTTCGCAAACCTCTGCTAAAGGGGGGGGCCTATAGGGCGACGTACCGGCTCAAAATTTCTTCTATCAAGTATTCGTGAGACTCCACGCAGTGTCGCAATGGGGACAGCTGGGCGAAGAGAAAACTAAGGAGTCCCACTCTCTTCCTTTCAAAGGCATTTCATCTAGAGAGATCCCGGCCGCCTGGTCAGCCGAAAAGGTGGGGGGGAGGACTTATCATAGAGATGAAAGGGCTCCGTCAGGCCTTTTACTGGCTTATAAACTCTGTGGAAGGACCTACGAAGGGCTCAACAAAGGTCGTACCCTGTAGCAAAGTGAGTTGAAGGGATCGTCAACCGCATGGGACGCGTTGCGCTGACAATCCTTCTCGGAGATGCTGTCTTCCGAGTTTAAAAGAGCAGGGAGACGTTTGGACGAGCACGGGGGACTAGTATAAAGGGGAAAGGATTTCTCGCTAAAAAGGACGTGTGTAGACAAGAGCGCGACCGAGGGAGGAAAGACGAGAAGGCGAGAAGTGCTAGCACAGGTCATCCTTTCTTTCTCCAAATGGGTAACCTATTGCGTAACCACTGGGAAGCGACCAGGCAGACAAAACCTGAAGGAGTCGAGGGGGGGAGAAGGACGTTGAAGGAAAAAAAAAGAAGACGAAGCACGTGATAGGGTCCGTCAACGTCCTTGTCTGGAGTGATGCCCGTCGGAAGAGAAGAAACACTACTCTCTCGGCTGAAACCGGGACCTCGCTGGAAGCAAGCGTCCGAAAAACTTTCTGACGCAGCAGCTCTTGCGGGAGTATCAGAGGGGAGGGGAGAAGACTATGATTGGCCAAGTTTTAGTCTACGAGAACGACCTGCTATTTTAGAGTTCGACCAAACTCATACCCGAAGGGAAAAGGGGAAATCCGCTGAGGGAACTGGCGTGGGTGGATCCTGACCAGAGGTGCTGCACGTCTTCTGTGTCGCGGCGAGGAGAACTAGGAGGGGATGTTGGAGATCCTCGGCGTTCAGCTCCAAAAAAAGGACGAGGCCGCACTAGGATAAAAGGGGGGAGAGTGCTCAAAGTTCGGTGAAGGGGAGATCCAAAACGGAACAGAATTAACGTCTGAATGAGATTATCTCGTCTTCTCCGCGTAAGGGGGGGGAAAAGGGTCTCGGAGCAGAGAAGGCTTCCGGGAAATCTAAAAACGCGTGGAAAAGTCAGACGACAGGGAGGGATCGAGAGCGGAACTAGCTCGAGGTCCCAGAGCAACCTGCTTTAGTGGGGGGGGGGGAGGACGTTCACCTTTCAAAAAAACAAAAAACGATGGGGACAATTTGAAACGAGTGCGGTAAAGTACTCGACAGATGAGAGACTCGATCGCTTCTCTCAGAGATCATGTGATCGAACTCTAAGAGGATCTTTCCGTTTCATCACTTCGGACAAGTTATCATGGCTGCCGCTGAGGCATCGAAGAAAGATCTGCGCCAAAAAAGAGAGATACACTTTATGCGCGGGTCGAGGATCTCCTTATGACGAACTTGGTGAAGACTTCCGGCGTCAGATCCAAGGGGTCAGAAGTCGACTTAAGAGAAAGAAGAAAGTGAAGTCCACATTCTCAAAATAGTAGGAGCCTCTCGCGGAAGTAATAAAAGCGCCAGAAAATTGTCGGAGAAAAAAATCAAATGGGTAATGGGCGGTTTCTGACCCCACCTTCTTGACCCCCTTCCGTTGGGGGGGGGGAATCCAGGGGAAGAATTTCGGAGAGAAAAAAAAAGGTTAAATAGACGTCCGTCGGGGTAAGCCCAAATCTCTATAAGAAAGGCTACCGTCGTCTGCAACAAGAGGTCGTGGGGAAGGCTCAAATTGATGAAGTACGATTCAGGCCAGAGGGGGTCCTCTTTTAATCCTAGGGAAGTTTTCTCGCGTCTCCTAATCACGCTCAAGGAAATTTGCCAAAAAAAAAAAAAACAGACTATGCGGGAGGGAGATGAGGAGGTTCTTCCCCAATATCTTCGGCCGCTAAAGCCGGTCTCCTATCATTACCGGAAAACCCTATACGACGAGAAATCTATTTTCTGCTTCCTTGTTACACCCGAAAGAGTATCAGCTTTGAAGCCGAGCTGCGAGTCGCTCTCCTTGTCGTCGATGACTCAGAAGGCGCGCTTAGAAATTGAAAAGAGCTCAAAAGAAATTGACCCAAGAGGTACGAGACCGTTCTCGGTCCTTCTCGTGGCGTCCTCGCAACCATGGGCTCTACTCCTCCGTAACACCGCTATTTTAAAAAAATCAGAAGAAGAAAGACTCCAAAGGACAGCTGACTGGGAAGGTGATGAGTACTGATTAAGCCTTCACCTCTCCGAGCAAAAGATCGACTCTTCCAGGGTGACGAAGTGCGTCAAAATGCAGCGGTGAGTCAAAGGTAAGACAGGGAGGGGATCCTGAAAATTTTCCCATTCCACTACAGCACTGAAGAAAAAATCAGGGGGGGGAGAAGACGAAACGAATCCGGGCTCTTCCCGCTCGACGGCTCCTTGGTGAATACGGCAAAGGATTCCGGGCAGAGGAGAAGTCAGGAAATCGGGATGGGGCAGAAAAAGACGATGTCTGCGCCCACCATGTGGATGCACTGTCGCTGGATTCAAGAAATGGGGATCTCGGGAAACTATGGGGGGAATTCAGAAGGTTGTTCAGATATACCATTGATCTTTCCTCTCGAGCAAGGGGGGTTCAAGGCATCAAAGAGGAGAGAAAGGGGTGGGTAAGACGAGATTCCTGAAGAGCTTCCCTCTTAAGAGATAGGTCCTAATGGGCTAGCATGTGTCAAGACACAGGGAGACGATCGACAAGACACGGTCCGCATCTTCTACGTCGAGATCGGGATATTCCTCATTGCTCCGTAGAGAATTGAGGGAAAATCACTGCCTCTAAAAAAGAAGGATGCTAAGTGGGGTTCTACATATAAACCTCTTTCGTTCTAAAAAAGAGTCCCGACCATCGGAACTTCGTGGGCGATGTCTGAAAAGAGACGACGTCAAAAAAAATCGGCGAGAAAATCAGGGTTGTCCAAGGCGGCCGAATCGGCGCGAACGCACGAACCGACTCTAGTCTTTGTAAAAAAAGATCGAGAAAAGTAAAAAAAGGCGCTTATGAGAGATCGTTTAGAGAGAGTACACGAGAAGACTATGGGACATCGTGGACTTTTACGTGCCCTCCACCGAGGTCCGAAGTTCTGTACAGCGTGCTCTGGCGGAGACACAAACGCCATAAGAGAACCCTCACTTTTAAGACGGGAGGAGCGTATCGGAGAAGTTACAATCCTAACTCCGTCCCTTACCATTCCCTTGCCTACTCGTTCTATGGGGAGGTATCCAAAAAGACCTTACCGCGAGGTTTAAGTCTCCTGTTTGACGCAAACGCGTCGGACCCATCTTGTCTCCAGTACCCTAATTAGAGATACCGTTTAAAGGGGGTTTGGGAAAGGTCGAGGGGGAGGAGGATTTCGGGGGGGAAGATAAAGACAAGCGCGAAGCCTTGCCTTTTAGGCTCGTTGCTGTTGCCGCCACGTGGCTATTGAAAAAAGTCACAAAGAAGTCAGGAGAGGGGACGGAGATGAACAGAGGCTCGTAAAATCTCGAAGCCAATCTAAGGAGCGATGCCTTCAAAAGGTTTAGAAAAAACAGTATTTAAGGAGCTGGTGCATTCCACAAGAGAAGCCCAGGTAGACAGAGCAGCCGGCCGATCAGGGAACGGGAAAGGGAAACATGGTCAAGCATCACCTCTTTCATTCTTCTACGTTTTTTATAACCAGTGGTTTTAGAAATCTTGAAAGATTTCATGTGAGGGTCAAAGGGGTCGGCCAAGACTGATTCGCTGGTAAAGACCACCTGCTCTTTGACTCTAACTCCGCGAACCATATGGTCTGAGCACTGCATTAAAGCCTGGCGGAGACTACGGGGAAGCTTTAAGCGAGGGTAACCGGAAGCGAAACTGCTGGAACTCCACCCTCTTGCGTGCTGGCGAAAAAGACAAAGAAAGAGGGTCGCCAGGGGGAATGATACCGCCCTCGTGCACGGTCGATCGGACGTTTCAGAAGGAAAACCGTGGAGAGGGTTCCGATCTCCACCCCAGGACTAGGTGAGGCTGGCGCGAGAGCGGTCTTCGTTCATTATGCTTATATCCCGGGACGTTCTGGGGGGATGAGGGTGGGGAACTGTGTTATCCCGAGAACCTAAATTTTCTTCCTCGTCGGACATCGGAGCTCCCATCTTCAAAGGAAGCAGGAGAAAGTAAACAACAACTTTTTTTAGGGGAGACGCGCCCTCTTCGTTTCCTTTAGCAGCTTGGGGATTCCTTCCAGGTACTGGTCGAGATTATCCGAAGAACATGCAAAAAGAAATGAATGCACTGAAACCACCCCATGCTTTGTCAGCACGAGATCAACGGGAATGAGCCGACTAAGAAGTGGGTCCACCCAACAAGCTGCACTTTTTCCACTAACCCATCAATAAAGGAAAAACTGAAAGAGAAAGAGAGAGACTAGCGCGATGGTTTGAGTCTTTATTTAACGATTTGCTTTCCCTCTGGCGCTTTTGAACAGACTTTATAAGGGAAGGAAAAAAATCTCGAAGAAAAAGACTTTCGAAATAGAGAGTCCAAGATTCCGCGAGGTCACCCTCCCATCTCTCCGAAAAAACAGGATAGATAGGGAAAGAGTTCGTTGTAAAGCTCGCAGGTCGATCGGGGTGGAAACCCCTCCAGCCGGCTTTGCGAAAAACCCTGAGGAAAACCGTATATGCAGAAAACCGAGACACACCCGGGAGCTTCTTACTGATCTCTAGCTGGACTTAACTCTCTTGGAAAGTTCACAAAGGACTAGGGGGAGTTTACAGAGGGGGCCAGGGGCTCGATCATAAACGCTTTCCCATCGCTATCGCTTCGCTTAATCGGGTGCGGGGAGAGGAATTGATCTGTTGGACTTGGTTTCTTTCGAGTAAATCGTACCAGTAACCGCCCGGAAAAGAAGAAAGAAAAAAAGGTTAAGAATTGAGAGGGGTGTTACAAGCCGCAAACCCCGGGTGGCTGGAGGTGACTGCTCTCTCCTCTAAGATTTCCGCTTAGACTCTGACTCCTCCCACTAAAGAGAGGGGTAAACGTCTTGGCAAGTAACTACCGATATACCGGATCCTTTGCCTACCTCTTGTACCACCCCGGCCTCATCTCGTCTTCGGGCGATTACTAAAAAATTCTCGTGAGACGGGAGACGCACGCTTATAACTTTACATCCCCCGTGTCCAAAGGGAAAGGAGGGGGTTGCAGGAAAGATACTGCAGGCCTGGGGGTTCAGACAATCAGAATCTTTTTGCTCTTTTGAAAACGCCTTTCTCGGTCTACGGGGGGCACTCTGAAAGGAAATTCTTCTTAGACAGCAACAGGGAGGAGCATAAGGGGTTCGGGGATCGATTTCCCCATGTGTTCTTCCTAAAGACTAAATCGGCTGCCGACACCTCCTAAAAAGGGGGGGGTTGAGGAAAAGATGAAAGAGCACCCCGAGGACAGGTCTGAGCCGCCACTATCCGCCTATCCCTATTTGCTTCTGTTTACAAAGAGACTCAAAAAAAAGGGCACGCTAGGGGGGCTTAAGATGATAGGATGCTACCGCGACATCTAGTCTTTCCACCGGGCACCCTCATACCTGAACATCCGACGGGGGGAGAACGGCCAAAAAGGTGGGCAGGAGGAGTTTGTATTCGGGTCGGAGAAGAGTTGGCTTTCTCAGGACGACCTGCTTCGCGAAACCGTGAAATGGCTTCAAACCAAGGGGGGGAGGACACTCGAAAAAAAGGGTCAAAAGAAGAGAAGGCAAAACACGAAATTAAAGGCGTCGCTGTTGCTATGAGGGGTCCACCCTCTAATAAATAAAGTAGCCGCAGATTTCTTCGAGGGAAACCGGTTTGATTCCTGGAAAGGAAAGTCTTGGGTTTTTACGATCAGCTAAAACTAAGAGGTCATGATATAGAACGATCCTGCATCCTCTAGAGATGTTAGGACTAATTGTTCACGTAGGGAAAGGGGGGGAGGGGCTAATCAGAAGAGAAGTCATAAAATGGGGAACATGTATTGAGTGTCTTCTTAAGTTCCATCTTTTCCGCACTTCTTACCTCTTTGGGGTCCCGTAAAGGAAACAAAGATAAACCGGGAAAGGGAATCCTAGGGAGGAGTCTGGTAAAAAAAGAAAGGCCGAGCAAGCTAGTCGTGAAAAAAGATAGAGCGATGTCGGGTGACTACCTCTCCTGATTGTCTCCAGACGTGAAAGAGTTCTTCTTTGACGGAGGGGAAGGAGGACGGTCGCTACGAGAGGATTCCGAAAAGAAAAAGTCACGGAAAAGGAGGAGACAAAAGAAAAAGACGGGTCGTGGATATGTAGGGTAAAAAGGGTCAGCCTCTTAGTGGGGGGGGAAAACAAAAGAACCTGGACATTGGAAAGGGGGGACCTGGGGAAAGATGTAGAGCTCGACGTCTTTCTGCCCTTGAAAGCTTCTGAAGCTTCTGGGAAAGGGGAAAAACACCGAATTTGCGACTCGAGAGGAAGAGCTTAGGAATCGGGAACTCGCAGCTACGGAATCTCAGCTAAATCAGACCGCGGGACTTTGCAGTCCATCGGTGTGGAAGGGAATCCAATCAAGGGCTAGCGCTGGTAAGAAAAGGCACCATCTGTTGCCTCATCTAAGGGAAAGTCCATTCTATTAAGGGGTTCGATTAAGGGGGAGGCTTCGGAGACCATCGCGGTCAAACCTGGGCGCATACATCTGGGAGAGGGACAAGCACAGAGGGAAGGGCACAGGGGGTTTCCAAGAAGCGCTTGGTTCTCCGTCCAGCATGGAATCTATTCGAGATCCCGCCTACTTAAAGGAGGACCGAAAAAAAAAACCTGGCGAGTAGAAATCAAACACGCGGCGATGGTGCTCCTGCGGTCCTGGGACCGGGCTGATGCAAACGTGAAGGGAAAGAAGGAACGAATCCGAGGAGTCCTATTGAAAAAGGCGAAACCGGGAAAATAGGAGTCTTGCTCTTTTGCAGGGACATCGTCAACCTCAATCTTCAGAGTTTGGCGCTGACAGCGCCAGAAAGAAGGTAGGAGAGGAAGCAACCATTAGGGTGGGGCAATGCTTCTGCTAGGTTTCCTCTTCAGGAGAAGACCGCCAATTGCTCGTCCGAGGCGGAGTTATGTGAAAAAAAAAAAAGTCGCGCAGAAAACACGCGGGGAAAAAGCTTGTCCGCTCGACAAAGAGAAGGCGACGGAAAGCAGCTCTTCTTCAGGACGTTCTTGCTCCATCCGACCTTTGCTGACACTGGGAGAAAAATCCGAGAGGGGGTCGGGAACAGAGGGAGGCTTAGGCCGTCTTCGAAGGGGGGGAAGTCGTGCACTGCAAGAAAAGACGAATCACTTTATCTAAGGTCCGCACTTTCCGTGCGGAGGACCGTCATGCGAGGAGGAGAAAACGACTCGAAAAGAGGAAAAAGAACTCTTCTAAAAAAAAAGGATAGGAAATAAGACTGCACCGATTGGGAGAACGGCCGGGAAGGCTTATCTCTGAGTGCTTCCCTACTATGCCGAGAAGTTGGGAATACTAGAAAAAAGAAGGCTGAAGAGCCAGGAGGTTTCCCGAAGACGTCCCTAAAAGTGGACCGCCTTCGCCGTGACGGTTGACTTTTGGAAAAAAACCTGACAATGAAGGGAGAAAACTTATGGAAGGACGCGGGCTCTCTCCAGAAAGGTGGGGAGGTCAAGGGGCTTCAAAAGGCCTGCCTTTCTCTACCGACATCGGCGAAGTCGGGCGGGAGATTAATACCTTTTTGGAACTGGGGCTCACAAGGGGACTCCTAAAGATCCCTGCATCGTACTTGGAAAGGGGGCGTATCTAGAGGGATCCGAAAAAAGTGTTGCGATCTTTTTTCTTCTCGATGCCTCATCTGCAGCAATCCCGTTGGGGTCCCGACGTGCCTGAAAAGGTCGAAAAAGGGAGTCACCTGAAAAAATCTGAGCGGAGGGGAAAAGGGATCGTAACACAACTTCCGTCACCGGGAAGAGACTATACAAAACTTATTGAGGAGTCAGAAGATATGCCATCTTTAACTTCGGGACTAACTCTTTTGCGACGGGCTGACCTCTGATAAATATGAGGGAGTCGCAGTCGGAAGGAGTCAGGAAGCAAACGAGGGACTTTCCGTTCCCGCAGGACACCGGGAGCAGGGAATGCATCCGAGCCAAAATATCGCCCCCCGACTCTTACACACTATATGACCTGAAAGGAGGCAACATGCGCTTTTCTAAGTTTGGGATCCCGTAGGCGCCGAGTGAGCAAAAATCGAGGAGGGACCAAAGTCCGCAAGGAAGGGAACCAAGGGGAAAATCGAGGTCTCTCCCTTGTGAAGCCGCCGGATCTCCCACAGACGCCGCGAGGAAAAAGGCAAGTCAGAATCACGACAGGGTTCAGGATCACCAAGAACTTCACTTCGAGTAATGGGGCGGGGCGTACCCCAGGAGTGAAAATGCAACCAAGGAAGGGGGGGGGGAGCCATGAAGGGGGAAAGATGTGGGAGAATCTTGAGGATAAAACTTGTGATAGCGGAAATTCGGGACGCCAGCGGCTCTATACTCCGTCGACAGTCTGGGTCAACAGGAAAAGTGCCGTAAAAAAGACGAAGAGGGCAAGCTTGACTCTGAGCAGAGGGTGAAGGGCGGTAAGCCGATCTATTCTTTTGGAAAAACTCGACGGTCTACTTCAATCACGACGCGGCAAGGGTGCCGGGGGACAAAGGTGCGTCGCTTGGGCATGAAGTGAACACGCTCTCAAGGCGTTCTCTCTCTCCTGGGGAGACTATCAGGACCTCTAACCACTGACGACTTAGAGTCGAAGGGGGGGAAAGGGTCCTGAAAAGGAAATGGGGCCGGCGGGCAAGGACGATTGAAGGATATGGACTCGCACGGTCAAAGCCTCTCTCTCCTTCGTCGTCCGAGAACTCAGAAGGGGAAGCGCCGAAAGTTCAGAAAAACAAACTTAGAGATTTTGAAATCCGCCCCCCTTCTTGAAAAGGAGCCCGTTCTCTGGTCTCCATGGCAATTTTACGGCCATCGGCACCATGAGATCTAAGAAAAAAAGGAAAGCCTCGGGAAAAGCAGTAGGCGAAGACACGAGGAGAAATGAGTTTCGAGGGACCTTTCAACGCGCAAAGCTCTGCTTCGCAGTTGAAAATAATTCTTCAAACTGAGCTGAGTGATAGAAAAGAGTAGGGCGAGGGGAGAGAGTTGGAAACAGTCAGCGAACGGAGCAAAATCGCCGAGGGGAGCTCGGTCTCTTCTCAAACTATCCTTTCGGGCTTCCACGCGCGTACAGAGGCCGTAGCTATCGCTTAAAAAAGACCGGGATGGGAACGCATTAGTCGTTCTGAAGGCTCGACTTTGTCCTATAATCTATGGAGGAGCCCACCTGGGAAGTCTCTGAGAGACTAGAGGGGTCATCATTCTCGCTGAAAGCCACTTAGCTTCTCTGCAACATATTGGTCAACTGTAGATACCATTTTTAGAAAAAGGGTCCGCTGGGCCGTAGCAGTTGAACATCCACCGGACTCACTACTCGGGGTGAAAGGGAAGGAAAGAAAATATCAAGGGGAAAGGGCGAATAGCGAATGTCAGTGGCGCCGGGTTTCGACGTCATCCTTTAGACTATCGACTTACTTTGCGTCAGCTTCTGAAAGAGATGGTCAGGAAAGTTCATTGAGGTAGTCAGCCAAATCACGGGGGGGACCTCGACCTAAAAACACCCTACTTAGGGGAAGAATTGTTTGGAAGAACAAAGGCATCATCCAGCTCGTGAAATTTCGTGGCCTATTTAGGGCGTAATATCGACTCTAGAGAGCACTTCAAAAAGATACTAAAGGGAAGAGAAGTCAACCCTGAGACTAATCCAGGTCGACCAGAAAATCCGCTCCTCTGCGGGACTGTAAAAAGTTTGGTAAGTGTGCTGGGCTGGACGATGGGTTTTACAAGAGGTAGGCTCACAAGAGATCTTCATTTTTGGGGGATCTTTTTGACGGAGGTTCCCGCCCCTATTTCCACCTCCTGAGGGGGACAAAGGAGGGGGGACTTAAAAGATATCAGGGTCGTCCTAAAAAAAGAGCCGTTCGGCCTTCTCTCGAAGTAGCTTCGCGCAGAGAAGGCCTAACTCCGGATGACCTGGGAAAGACGGTTGAGGGGGATAACTGAAAGCGAACGGGGGAAGTCGCGTTGAAAAAAAAAAAAAAAAAAAAAGTCCAACTAGTCGACCAGGAGGAGAAGGAAAAAGAGAGACGGTCCCTTCACCGGACCGCCGGGTGCGGAAAGGCACTTCGCTTTTTCCGATGCCGCTCCATCTCCGCGGAAGTGTCTTTAGCCTCGTTTGGGGTGGGAAAAGGAGGTTTGAGGAAGGACTTCAACCAAAAAAACGTCATTCGAATCAGGTCGAAGGGGAGAGTGACACGCTAGAGACATCTCGAAGAGCGCGTGATTCCTTCAAGCCGGGGGTCCGTCTATCCTACAGGGGGATTTCAGTAGGGGGGGATTCGGTGGAATCAGGTGTCGCCCAAAAAAGCAGATCGCTATGAGTCCATCATTCCGATCATGCTGATAGAAGGCGTGCGACATAAAATCATCGGGCGCTCGTG
>Ga0179591_1335452_pt1 | contig 12845 bp, 16 predicted proteins | sample CZOMad2_1_08_16f_FD_182891 | JGI IMG/M metagenome (GOLD analysis project Ga0179591, IMG submission 182891) | Vadose zone soil fungal communities from Angelo Coast Range Reserve, California, USA - CZOMad2_1_08_16fungal (PacBio error correction) | ecosystem: Environmental > Terrestrial > Soil >...
GAAAGGCCAGGACCCTGGAATACACGGGAAGGAGATAGAAAGTCATGGCATCACCCTTTGACGGACACGGACGAAAGTCCAATAGGAGGGGCAGAGGTGCCAAAGCAGGGGTTTGCGGGGAAAAAGGGGTTGGGTTCATGAAGAAAGAGAATGAGTGCGGGACGAAGCACATAAAAAATGGTTACCTTTACAAGGAGATGTGAGGAGCCTCCACGTAGGCATGCGACGCAAATGGAAGGAAGCAAAAAAAAACCAGTAAGGAAAAAAAAACCGCTAAGAAGCTCCTGAAACCGATACAAAAAGCTAAAATCGGAGACTGGCTGCGAAGCCAATGCCATAAAGAAAACAACCTCTCGGGAAAAAGGTTTTTCCGGAAGAAAAGCGGGGAGTCAAAAAAAAAAGAATCATATAAAAAAGGGAATAGAGAGATATTGGTGTGGGGCAGACCAAAAAGGCGACGCCCAATTGTGGAGGACCTGCCAGGGGAGAATTGCCGGCCGCCTAAAGTCGCGGAACAAGTGCGGAGGGAGGCGCGGAAAAAGATCTCCCACCTTGATCAAAACGTTGAAGTACCATATTGGGAGGCAGTGGGGGACGTAATTCGATATTCAGACCTGCCAAGGGGGGGGAAGAGCGACTGGGGGGCTAGTTCATGGGGGGGATGGGACAACAGTAGGTACAAGACATCCTAAAAGAAAAGCAGGTCGCTGCTGGCGGACAATCGGGGGGTAAGGAAGAGGAGGAAAAAAGTTTCGGGAGTTGACTGATATCCGCACACGCAAAAGTGTGCACCGCAGTAAAAAAGGAAGAACAATGTCATTCTCAGAATGTCTAACGGACAAGGAGCGACTCGTCCACGGAGCGTCGCGTCGAAAGGGTTGGGGCACATGAACAAAGATAGGCTGTCGGCCAAAAGACCGCAAAGAAGAAATTGGGTGCCCATGGATCTGTGTTGGTGTGATTAAGCGGAAGATAGTTGAAAAAAAATCGCAACGTACTACCTTATGGGAGGAACAAGACCTGAATCAAAGGGGGGGGGGGGGGGGGGGGGGGGGGGGGGGGGGGGGGGGGGGGGGGGGGGGGGGGGGGGGGGGCCAGCACAGACTGGATTTCCACTTTTCACTTGAATCAGAACATGGCATTAGGAATTAAAAACCCTATCGCGAGGTCCGCGGGAGGGAAAGAGAGGGGGTGCCTCGACTCCTCAACACCTGCCAACGAAGATACATAAAGAAGAAACCCTGCTGGCCAGAACGGGGTTCTAAAGTGCCCACTGACCCATCCCAAAAGCCGACACAAAGAGGCGAGGGGTTCAAGACAGGAACAAAGCAAACAATTCAAAACTCGACCAAGGGAGAGTCTTCCAAAACCCCGGCGAATCGCACTCGTCAGCGGTGGATCGGGAAAAGGAGTCAGCAGCCACTTATGAACTTACACGCGAACGAAAGAGTCCTAAAGAGCGCACGCTGTGCATAAGGAATGCGCCCGAGCCAGCTCAAAAGCACGAGAGGAATGACAAAGATAAATCAGAGAATCAAGGGTTGTGGTTGTTTGTTTGTTTGTTTGTGTGGGTAACCAGCCGAAGGGGAAGGAAAGAGTTGGGAACTTTCGCCTTGAAATCCCGGAAAGGGAAAAAGGGGGGGAGTCTGCTCACCTTGGAAGTATGCAGTTGCCTATATATGCGGAGGAGGCAAGGGAGTCGTGCGGTGTTCCTTGGGGTCCTTGGCGAACTTACAGAAGAAAGATAAAAAATTCGATCTAGGGAAAGAGGCATTCAAAAAGAACGGGGGGTTGTTATTTATGATCGAGGGTTTGGGTGGGGTTATTCACTGCGCAGAAAAAGGGGGTGGGGTCGGAGGGGGTTGCTGGAGGGGAGAGTGGCTGGAATTTCTGGGACAAGGGCAATCAGGGGAGGGAGGCCCTGCTCTTTTGGAAGTTGTGGAAAAAAGAGGGCAACAAAAATCTCTGAAGCCAATCGATGACAGGAGAAAAGATAAGAAGCGGAGCCACGAGGGGAGGAAAAGACGACAGTCTGGGGGAGGGGGCCATTGAGAAGAAAGACAAGGGGGGCTGTGTGCCATCGGCCATCGATGCGCCTGGTTTTGTCCGGCAATCGAGGAACAAAAACACAGCTGATGGGAAAGAAAGTGCTTCTTATGTCGGGCTGGGGGTGAAGGCAGCCTATCTGCGCTGATTGGTTATGGTGAAAACGCGCGAAGCTCCGGGGGAATGGGGGGCCGCGAAATGGAAAGGAGAAGGGAAGTGCCAGCGGATAGAGGGGCGTGTGTATCCTTAGTGTGAGGAAGGCGGCACCGCTCCTCGGCGATGAAACAGGTGAGATATCAGTCCAAAGGTGAAAAAAAGGGGACAAAACGGACTGGACTACAACTGATAAAGGGGGCCAAACTGATTGGCCGTGTGGAGGGATGTAGAATGGGTCCCTACTGGAACTCAAAAAGGTAAGGACAGGCGCCACAACGTCGCAGGAAACACGAAGACCTGAGAGTTGAATATGAATGAACGGAACCCCTGAAAAACCTATTGGTACTGCCAAGGAGCGGGATCACATCTGGGTTGCAGTCGAGAAAGGGAGAACGGTCCGCAAGCCACTCGAAACGTATTCATTTCTCCATTCTAAAGGGGGTGTGCGCTGTCCCGGAGGGAAGGAAAAGGCGAACCATAATTCGGAATTTCTTATAAAGGGGAGAGAGTGCAAAAAGGCGTTGGGGGGGGAGTCCAGTAAAAGGGGAGGAACCGCATTAAAGGGGATTGAGGGTTATGTTGGCGATCAATGTATAAAGGAGAGGGAGGAGAAGAAGAAAAGGTTGGATCTGGGGGGATCTAGGGGAGAGAGGGGGTTCCTGGAATGTGGAGTTCTGGGGCTTCTGCCGCTGGAAAGTCCAACGTGGGCATCTCGAGGCAAGAGCGTGGAACGCGGTCAAAAGGTCTTAAAGGAGGATTAATCGATCCGGGGCTCGGGAAGGACAACAAGGGTCTTCCCCGCGATATGACAACCTTCAAGTTCCCGCCTCCTTGCCCCTTATACTAAGGAAGAGGGAGGATGAGAGGAAGTTCCTCAAGGTGAGGGAAACGGAAAAAAAAGGAAGGGAACTGAGGGCTTCAGCAGGGGTCCTGATGGAGAAACAAAGGAGGAGGAAAAGATGATATCTTAAGGCAGCATTACAAGGGAGACGCCTCCCTTAGGCATATCGACGCTCATGCCCGAAAACTTAAAGAACAGGGAAGAAGGAAAAGACCAGAGATAATAGTATAAGGGCAGGATTCTTCTTGAAGAAAGGGGAAAGGGGGGCTAGTCGCAGTGGGACTTTTTGACGCAGGAAAAAGGGGGAGAGTCACACAGACGCAAAAGGAAGGTCTTTGGAAGCTCCTGAGATAAGACTTAGGAGCATACTGTCTCCAGAGGCAGAAAGGAATAAACGGAAAGAAAAGAAAAGAGAAAAGTCAAAAACAGAAAGTCTAGAAAGGCTCCTGAAAAATAGCGAGAGATACTGGCTGCGGTCGCAAAGGATCAGAAAACCACCGATCGAAGAGGGGCGGGGGTTATATAGGACGGCAGTCAACCAAGGCTTTTTCAATCCGATAAAAATGAAAAGTCGACAAGAGAAGAGATGGGGCCTGTTTTCATGAAAATCCAGGGAAGAGAAACAAAAAAGGGGTAGCTTGAGGGACTAGAAGGGGTTGGGAAATTTTTCGCTTCACAGGGGGGGACGATGATTCGGGCGGCGACCAGAGAGAGAAAGAGAGAAAGACCGCTACGTGAAGAAGCAAAAAGAGTGAAAAAAGGAAGGGGGTGGAAAATTTACAAGGAAATAGAAAGGTATCCTTGAGTAGGGTTTTTGGGACGCAGGAAAGTGGGCCCTGATTCCGAGTTTTTGAAAAAAGAAGGACAATATCGAACACGACCCTCATGAGGTGCACGGGGAAAAGAGACTGTAGTTTGCAGCGAAAAAAAGGGGGGAGGGCTTGGATTACGCACGCGGTCCCACCCCCCCACAAAAACCACCCACCCCGCAAACCCCCCCCCACCAAACCCCACCCCAAACACACAACCCACCGGGTAGGGTTGCCTCAGGACGAAATAAGAAGGAACCATGGGGGGGAGGCGCGAGCGTCATAGGAGAGGAATCGTCCAACGGGAGGAGAGGGCGGGAAAAGAAAAATCAGAAGATAGGCTTAGAAAGGAGAGGAAACACAAACCACGGTCAGGGGGGACCAGCGGGAGGGGGGGTGGAGCAGGCCGAGATTGGAAAAAAAAACAACTGCTAGACTACGATCCCGTCCAGGGAAGGACCCTGTCGGAAATCGATTCGGGGAAGCAGAGGATCTCCTTTTCAAGAGAATAAAAAGTGAACTCAAGACGGTATTTCCGCGATTTGATTCAGGGGGGCTCTAGCCAAAAAGCACACACTAGCCACAGCGCAGGGTCTGAGGAAAAGAGAAAAAAAAAAATGGCCATACCGGGTGTCTAAATGCCAGCCAGAAAAAGAAAAATCAAAAAGAGTGCAGTGAAGACAGTAAACACAAAAACTACTAACGCATTCGCTCTAGGAATCACTACTCAAGGCGTGAAAGCGCACTAGCCTGTGTAGCTCGTAAAGCCGTAGGAGAGAAGGAAAAGGAAAGTACTACGCGAACGGGGGGAAGGGAGGGGACAGGAAGAATATAAAGAGGGGAACGAGTGCATACTTAAAAGGTCTAAAAAAGAAAAAGGCTCATTTTCTTAGAAAGCTGAACCGCAGAAAGCTCTCAGGTTTTTTGTTTTGTTTTTGTTTGTGTTTGGAAAACACCGGATGAGGAAAAAGGGGAAAAAAGATGAAATTGGGGGGGTGAGCTTTGACCCTGCCGGGACGTCAGGGTAGTGTCTCTGGGGAAAGGGAATAGCACATGCCGGCGATAGTACTGGAAGGGAAGGCAACGTATCGTAGTACGTTCCCTTGTTCAGGGGGAGGGGACTCACGGCTTTAGCTACACGATGCAGTGCGCAGGGTGTTCAAAAAAGGAAAAGGCTTCTTCAGAGATGCAGGGGGGGGACTTAGGGAGGGGGGAGGTGTTTCCAGTGTCTGGAACACTGAGAGATTGGGGTCTGTTTGCCTGGATGGGAGTTTGATGGAAGGAAAAAAAAAAGGGAGCAGGGTTTCGGGAGGCTCTCTAGGAGAGGGGGGAATGGGTTACTTAAGGCACCCAAGAGGAGAAAAAAACGCGGACATACTCTTTAAGTAAGAAGCGGATCAAGGAGGGAAAGGGAAAAGAGTCAGTCTGTCTGGTCCGAGGGATGGGGATAATGTCGTGGGGGAATGGGGAAGAGAGAATAGAGGAGGGTTCAAGATCGCTCATCACAAACACACCTCAACTCATGGAGGGACCGTGAGTGGGGAAAGGGCAGTGGGGGAGAAGGAAGAGAGGATTCTTGATTGGTTTAATGTGAACGGAAGAGGTCTAATGGGGCGTGGTGAAGACAGGGGAAACGTCGTAAGAGGAAAGCCTTGATCCTTCTTTATTTCGCCTAATTCAAAAAAGAGCGGCGTCTTCATGCTGATATCAGGTTAAAGCCGAAGGAAGGGGTCCGTCGGAGACTACAACTGAGTCCGTCCAAGCAGGGAAAGAAGGGGGGTTGGAGATGTCTATGGGGAAAGAAGTTGTGAAGGGAAAAGCGGATCATTAAAACGGTCGCGGTACCCAAAAACGCAAGCGCTACATCGGTCTTGCAAGATCGAATGGAGGCAAAAGAAAAGACAAAAGGGGTACTAACGAGGGCGTTGATCTCTTGCTCAGGGCGGAAGACCAATTCTCGTTCCGCAAGGGGTGGAAAGAGCGAGCGGCAGTGGGAAAGGAATTAGGCATCCATGCAACCAAAGGGGGGGGTTTTGAAAGGGAAATGGCAGGGGGCAGGAAAAAAATTTCGTCTATTACATTTTGAGGAGGATGGCAAACAGGGTTGACTGCAGGCTCCGAGACGGAAAACAAGACAGGAGGAGAGGGCGTGGGGGTGCAGGGCAGGGGGGAAGGACGGAAGAAAAAATCCTGAGGGAAAAAAGAGTATCGGGTCAGGCCTAATCGGAAAAAGGGTCCTGTGGGGAAAGGGGGGGGGACGGCTTGGAAGTCCGGGGGGAATTTGGATGGAGGGGGCAGAGGGGAAGAAAGTCGCAATGCTCCTAAGGGTATGAAGCCCCTCAAGACACAGGAGGGACCCACCGCGTCACTTGGCTTAATGTGGCTTCGAGGATTCAAGGGAAGAAGGACAGTTCTGAATGAAAACAACAAGGAAAAAGGAAAGACATAAACCGTCCCTGCTTGCCGCCGGAAAGAAAAAAGGAAGAAGATTGTCTGATCGTCCGTGACCTTGCTAGCGGGGTCAAGAGAGGTGCGCATAAGGAGGGGGGAGTCAGAAGGGAAGGAAAGGCAGGAATATCTCTCAGGGGAAAAAGATAGACTGAAGGCATCAAAGGCACCCTTGAAGCCTCATTCTGGGAGCGATCGACGCTCATGGAACACCCGGTGAGAAGAAAAGGAAGAATCAAAGACTAATATTATAAGGGGGGGATATTGAAAGGAAAGGATTTTGCTGGGAAGAAGGGTTAATACGGTTCAAAACGAAAGAGCAGATTAGAGGAAAAATACCCAAATGACTCGGGAAAGAAGGTGCCGGGGATGCAATCCACTTAGTAGCATTCAACCTGTGAGAAAAGCAATGCAAAACGAATCCAATAAAGAAAAAAGGAAAAACGACCTCTCTCCAGATTAGAGAAAAGAACAACTATTCGCGAAAGTCATGGAACTGGAGGACGCCAATCAGCAAGAAACAGACAAGATCAGGAATATTCCTTTGCCGTCTCGGCGAATGGGGGAGTAAAAGCATTTTGCAATCAGATAAAAAGGGAGAAAGACCTGACATGGGGGTAATGGGGGAAAAAAGAACACATTGAAAAAGAGCAAAAAAAGGATACATTACGAATACGTTTAAAGTCGGAATGTGGAACCCTTGGCGTAACGAGGAAGTGGAACTTCTGGAGAAAAAAGAGCAAAGGAAATTATCAGCCCGCTACGTTAATACGCAAATGAGAAGATGGTGCTGAAGTTAGGGGTTACCTCGTTCCGGAGGCCTGGGGGGGGGCCTACCCGTTGGGGGGGACTCATAGAAGGGGTTTCGTTCCAAGTAGGTACTATACAGAAGTCCACGCCAATCAGTAGAGGTCGGGGGAGGCAACTCAAGGGAAGTAGTTGTCAGCGAGGAAAAAACAAGGGGTTCTGCTGGACCTGATATCCACTGCAACATAGGGAAAGAAAAGAAGACGTTAGGTTTCCAGCTTACGATCAAGGAGAAGGAGGAGGAAACAGACTAAAGGTTCAGGGGGAAGGTTAGGCAAATCGAAGCGTCACATAACCCATCAGAGCCGATCTTAGGGGGCCCCAATGCTAATACCAAAGGGGGGAGGTCCCCAGGATTTGTGTTTGGGAAAGGAGGGGGGGGGCAATATAGAAACACTTCGCTCGGTGACTGAAAAAAAACATCGAACAACCTGATCTCAGGGGGCCACACACTGAAATTCCGCTTTTCACTGTAAAAGGAGAGAGTCTACTTCCCAGAAATCGCGTATCAAGCTATGGAAAATAAGGAAGGGGGGGATCTGAATCAAGAAAAAACAAACCCCAAAGGAGGAAAAGAATAAGCTTGCCATACCGTTCGAAAGGTCCATCAATAAAACAAACTCCCAAAGAAGGCGCATGTGTAAGAATGGGGGAAAAAAAAACACGCCCACACAGCGATCCAATACAAACATGGAAGAAGATCCCTAGAAAGGCCAGGGAAAAGGAGCAAGAGGGGGGGCTTTAGAACCCCTTACAAGGAACTTACTAAGACTAACGGAAGGAAGCCCGCAATCATCTAGGCCGCTGTGGTCATATTAAAGGGATAAGCATCCAACGCCTTCGCCTCTGACAGGGGCGGAGTCCCCGTCAACAAAAAAGAGAGAAATTTGGTTTTGTTTTTGTTTTTGTGTTTTTGTTGGGTTTTTTTTGTGGTTTTTTTGTTTTTTGGGGTTTTTTTTGGGGGGTACAACAAAACTAGGAGGAGGGGAAAGGAAAGAAAGGAAAAAGGTTTGGCTCGTTAATATCCTTCCTATGCCATAGATGATGTGAGTCCACTGTAAGTAGCACCTCTCGAGAGGGACTTAGGAAAGGAAAGAGGGGCTCGGGTTTCCTTGTCCGTGGCTGTCCCGGGAGAGGAGGATCTACAAATCTATTGCGCTTTCACGACCTGGAAGGGATGCAGGAACAAAGAGAGCTCATTGTTTTCGAGGGGGGGGGGGGACTTTTGGGGCGTGGGTGGGTTCCAGTCTTAAAAGGGAAATATTTTGAGTGATGGATTGTGGTGCTGGAAATTTAAAACCCTGTGAGGTTTCCTGTCCTTTATCGCTTCTGCGTATGGGGGGATAATGTTTGACATGACGGAGCACAAAAAAAAACCTTACAGAAGAGAAGAGGGGCATAACTGACGAGAAAATTAAAAAGAGGGAAATCTAAAATTTCTGGCCAGGGAGATCAGGGGTATTTGAGAATGGGCTTTGGCCTGGCCGGGAGCTGGGGAGTATCGAGGCGCAGTTGGTTTCAAAATAGCGGGAGAGACATCAAAAAAAAGAGGCGACGGCTTTTGTCTTGAAGGTTCTTGGAGGGGACGCAGCCTATCTGCTGTTATTTTTGGTATGGGAGAGAGGAGAAGAGACCGTGGAATGAGTCCGCTCCGATGGACCAAGGTACAAGAGGGAAGGAAGTCCATGGGTATAAGTCTTGGGATCCTTCGGCAAAAACTTACGCTCCTTCTTCTAGAGTATATAAGGTGAAAACAAATGGAACTTTGGTCCTACGCACTACAAAAGCAGAGGGGGAAGGAAGTTCATCGGACTGGGGGGATTTAGTAGAGGAGGGTGGGTAACCCCCCGCGGAAGAATTCTCCAATACAACCCAACCAGTAACAATACAATAAACGAGGGACGGATGGCTAAAAATTCGATCCCAAGGAGTGCACGTAGAGGCGGGATCATAGGGGGGTGGGGGATATGCCGCCGCCGCAAATCTCGGGGGCCGCAAGTTTCCAGGAAAATTGGCGAAGGGAAAAGGGAGTAATTTCCAAAAGGGGGTTCGCTTCGTACCGGGGAATGAAACAACAAGGCGAACAATTCGTCGCTTGGAAAGAACTTTTTATCTTATTCAACAGCGGTGGTGGGGACTGCCAGAGAAAAGAGAGAAGAAAAACCGCATCTTCGATCGTATTGGGTGAGGAAATGGCATGAGAGGAAGAAACAGTAAAAAAATGACTTTCGCGATAATTTGTACGGCAAAGCTGGAGAGCCAAAAAGTGGGGGGGGGGTGGATCAATGGCATGGTCTTCCAAGAAAGGCTCCTGTGTAGGCATAGAAACTTCAGGGGGACGCGTCACCTTTTATATGTGCTTCGGGACGAGGATAGCCGGCAGGCTCGCTTAACTGGGGGGGACACACAACTAGGGAAAAAGAGGGGAGAGGTACACTTACCTGGGACCAAAGACGCCCCTTATACTATTAGTAGTCGGAGAGTCCGTCCTCAAGGGTTGCGGCCATGACCGTGCAGGCCGGGAAATAGGAGGACGTCACGGAAAAATGCAGGAAGAGAGGAGAAGAAACACAAGGGGAGATGAAAAAAAAAAGGGTCTTAAAAAAAAGAGAAGGGATCCCTGGGCCGGAAGATCGACGCTTGGCCTCAACCCGGACAAGGGTACCAGAAGGATCACAGAAAATAATAAATAGGGGGGGGCCGGGATTGAATGCGGGAAAAAAGGGAAGTTAAGGGGTCGCGCGGGGAAGACTTGTTGGTGTCCCAAAAGGCCTGCGGCTACTATTCCGAAGAAAAAGAAAATTTGAAAAGAGTTGAAAGCGAGGTGCAGATGCCTCCACGTACTGGAAGGAAAAAGGGAAAAAAGCATCAAAGGAAATAAGACAAGAGGACAACAAAACTTAGACCCGATACATCTTAGCTCTACCGCAGGAAGGGACTGCGATCAGCCAATGCAATCAGAAAAAAAAAAAAGCGATAGAGATTCCGGGTTTTCCAGTCTCGGTCAACAGGAAAAAAGGGGGGGCAGAAAAACAAAAAAAAGGAAGGCGGCTGGGGACATGACTCGCCATGAGTATTAAGGGGGAACAAAAGAGCAAAATTACTAATACGGGGAAGGCAAGAGAGAGGTGACTGGACACGGGTACTATGTGACGGCGGGCGATATAGCACCAGAAGGACTCTCAAAAGAACGCAATTGTGTTCTCTATTTTGCAGGGACAATGCTATAGTAGGAAAAACCCGAGGTTAGAAGGGGGGAATTGGGGGGGACTCTCTAAAGTTGAGAAGGCCGATGTTCGTCAAGACATTAGGGGAGAGACATCCCCGTCCAATCAGTGAAAGACGGCGGGACGCGGGAAGAAAGTTGAGTTGTCAGCGAGGGACAAACGTAACGGGGGGGCTGGTAGAAAATAAGACACGGGAGGGAGAGTCCTCTGAGAAGGGGAATAAAATTATCCCATGGCATTCGAAGAGAGGTACGAGCATATTAGCGTAGCATTCACGGCTATTAGAGGCGAGTGACACCAATCAAGCATGAATGAAAAAAGGAAGAAAATAACCAATCAACGTTCGTTCCAAGGCAGCTTCTGAGGCCGATATTGAAAAACACTTCTCCAGGATACGATCCCTCCATGCACCATCGCAACATGGGGAAATAAGGAAAGAGCTCTGGCAGCAACTTGATTTCAGGGTCTTGGACAAGGGGAAGAAAAAAAATTGCTCAAAAAAAACTTCGACTGAAAAGAAAGGCTGTTATTAAGGAAGATGGCTCTAGCCAGCCAGCAAAAACTATCCAAAGGGGTCAAGGGCGCGATCAACAGAAAAAAAACCCTGCTTGCCGAAAGGGGGGCGAATGAAGAAACGATACAAATACCCTTCACGCCTCCAAAAAGAAGAGAGAAGTGAAAAAGGGAAAAAAAAAAACCCACTCTTCCTAACCACAGAAAGGAAGGGCAGCCCTATCCTTCTGTGAAGCGCCGCTGCAGCTGGGGAGGGATGGCACGACAGGAACGTACGACCGAAAAAGACGTTGGTCCTGCGCCCCGCATAAGAGCGGCACGCGGTCATACTGAAAAAGGCCCGAATAGCTCTCCTGCGCCACTATGACATGGAAAAAGGGATAAGAACCAATTGGTTGGGGTTTTTTTTTTTTTTTTTGTTGTGTTGGTTTTGGGTAAAAAACAACAATTTTATTAAATAGATATTGATGGAAGTGTGATCGGGAGAGACCCTGTAAAGAGCTCATGTTAAGTCAGTCGGGCGCACTTTGGGATTAGAAAGAGGAAGAGGAGATAAGCTGTCCAGGAAAATTTCTAGGAGAAGGGGAAGGATGGACTCACGGCTGGTCCGAGAGACAAAAAGCAGATTCGCTTTCAAGCCTGCATTGCAGGGACTTTAGAAAAAGCTACAGTGTTTCGTAGGTTCGAGTGGTGGGCGTTTTGTTTGACAGGTGGTAAAAGAGAAATAGGTGGGGGGCTCTTTTGACCGATGGAAAGTGGTTCGAACCCTATGGCATGTTTTCTGTTTTCTTAGGGAATCAGAAGGCATTTTTTTTCTGCTGGCTAGAGGCCCCTCTCGAAGCAGAGGGGATTACAGAAGGCTGGGAAGTAAAGCGAGCAATTCTTATATGCAGTTTAAAAAGAAGAGGAGGGCTTGAAGGGGAATCAGGATTTTTCAGGGGGAAATTTGGGGGACTGGGCAGTTATCTGGGGGAGGATACCAAGGGGGAGGTTTTTTCATATCGGAAGATCAGCCCAACCCTCCAGCTGCATGGCACGACCTGTGTTCTGAGGGCTGGGATTGGGGTCCACTTCGCAAAGGAGGGGGGGGGAGGGGAGGAACAAGAAAGCGCCGTGAAGGATTCCAAGAAAAAGGCCTCTGGGAGCCATGGTAGACGATTATGGACATGAAAAGAGAAGCAGGCGTCTGGACACAGTGATGTAGAAGGGGAAGGTTGGATCTAAAGAAAAAGAAAGCGTGGGGAAGTATGTTGGATGATGGGGGGATCGGAAGACTGTGGAATACCCACGCGGAATATGCCACTTAGAGAGGCTCCCACCGTCCCGGCTACGCGGGGAAATTTCGAAAAAGAAGGGGGGAGGGGAAAAAAATGCACACAGTAAGGAGTCATTGGCTCCTCTGGCGTGCCGCAATCTAAGGTTCAAGGAAAGGGGGAAAGGAAACATCTACGAAATGAAAGGGGGGCTTCCGAAGGAGAAAAATGGGGGGGTGGCTGCCTTCGAAACCGGAGGAATTAAACAGCGAACAATATCTTAAATTCGGGAGCATTTTATCTGATTGCAACAAAAAATTTTGCAAGGAGACGGAAAGGGAAACAGAGATGTCGGAGGGATTGTTGGTGACCTTGAAGGGGCTATCGCAAAAAGGGAAGACTGACTGGCGCGATAAGATTGCTCGGGGAATAAGTGAGTAGTTTCCTGTTTGGGAATGGTTTTGAGGGGGGGAGAGGGGAAATTTTTTTCTCCGGAAGGCGGAAGGAGACGTGAGGCATGAGAAGGCCGCGTTAAGGGTCAAAAGGGGGGTTTGTAGTACTCGGCATCGCAAAAATGCAGGGAGGATGGGACAACACAAGTCCTTCCCGCCGATTTCGCAAACAAAAAGGGACAAAGCCGGCTCAGGACCCCTAGGGAGAGAGGGTCTCGTCAAAGCCGATCAATTTTGCAAAGTGCCAAAAAGGAGTCCGGGCATAATGGAGAAGTCACAGGTACTTATTATTC
>Ga0179591_1283104_pt1 | contig 12844 bp, 13 predicted proteins | sample CZOMad2_1_08_16f_FD_182891 | JGI IMG/M metagenome (GOLD analysis project Ga0179591, IMG submission 182891) | Vadose zone soil fungal communities from Angelo Coast Range Reserve, California, USA - CZOMad2_1_08_16fungal (PacBio error correction) | ecosystem: Environmental > Terrestrial > Soil >...
CTGGCAAGATTCGGCTGCCTCATCTAGATGGGGCTCAATCTGAAACATCAATTAGAGAATAGGGTACGCGGTTCGCACCTTCTGCTATTGAGACATAGCCCCACTCGCGGCAGAGGGGAGAGGGGGGGGTCGACGATGTATTTTAAAAGCTTAGGCACTTCTCTCTAGGAAGTCTGACTTTCCGCCGGTGAGAGGTAAAAATAGCGGTCTCTAAGCGGAGGCAATACGATGCTGCCTTTGAGTCGGGTGCCATTAAAGCTCAGGAGGGGAGGGACGCGGAAACTAAGGTCAGGAAAACGCGTTCGTACCAAAGGTTCAAAATTGGCTGAGATACAGGAGAAATCAACCTATCCTTTCAAAGTTGAACTCGCCTATGAAAGTAGATTTCGCAGAAGGCACCGAAAAAGGTACGTCTATCCTACAAATCGGCTGGGGTGTGATCAGTAAAGACCATCAGCGGAAAGGAATAAATAATACGGTCACACTTAGAAATAGCCTACAGAGCTTTTGGTTTGAAAAAGATGGGGGGCGTAGATTGAAGAGGAGGCGGCCGTGCCTGGGAACTGGAACGAAAACTGAAAAAGGGAGGAGCATTTCATTGGGGGGGAATTGATAGGTGGCGCAATTCTAAATGCACGAGCAATTCTACTTGGTATTAAGTGCTGGCGCTCGTGGACCTTCGAGAGTAGGGGGCCGGAGGGTTGCTGTCTGTCATAATCTCGAGGAACAGCCGTAGACTTTTTGCGAGTCTGGTCACTGTGTTTAATATTTGAGCGACCTTTTCCAAAAGCCCGGCAGAAGGCCAACGCGTCCAGATAATTCGAATTCACTGGGGGGGGAAAACAAACGACCGAAAAAAACCATCCTGTTCAGAGTCGAAATTTCTCCGCGAAGGAAGCTACTTCTTAATACGAAGGGTCAACTGGCAAAATCAGGCAGATCGGCAATACCAAGAGGGCTCCCGGACTTACAAAGCATTTATCATGAGGAGTTAGGTAAGGAATACGGCTTGATTAAAGGATGAAGTTTAGCCTCCTGGAGACAGACGCAAATTCGAGCCTGAAAATAATCTAAGTTCTGCCGACATCGGAGATAAGCTCCAAAAATGGCTCCTGAACAGAAGAATTTCTCTCCCCGCACCGGGGGAGCATTAGCAATCATCTGATACAATAGAGCTTATACTTAATCTTCGGGGGAAGTGGAGAAAAGGGACCTGGCCGTCGATTGGGAGCGATTCTGTGATAGGAAAAGGTTGGGTCGCACTGACGTAATATCGGTGGAAGCCCATCATTGGACCACGGGTGATGTAAAGCCTGGCCAATTCGGTTCCGGACGCTGCTGAATGGAATTAAAAAGGCACTGTGGGAAAAACTCCATAGAACGGACCCCCATGTCGCGGCGGGGAGTTTCTTCCAATAGAGGTCGCAGCCCTGCGGATTTCATCGGAGGATAGGGGTCTGTTTTCGTCCAAGAGCTCTTCATGATCCTGGAAATTTCCTTGGTGGTCAGGGGCCGCAGACCTATGATTGGGGATGAAGGGAATAAAGGGTCGAGTACCTGACTCATGTGATAAAGGCATTCCGGAGCTGAAACTTTCTCATAAACAGTGTTAGGTCGAAACGCCGCCTATGTGATGGAGAAAGGGCATTCGGCGGCGCGGAGGGGCGGGCACATAATGCCATTGGAGCTATCTCCTCAAATGCGGCGTTAGATCGACGAAGGACGCAACAGTACACCGCTGCGGATTTCGTTAAGGAGTTAATAGGAAGGTTAAAACATCTCTCTCACACAAAAAAGTGATATAGATGCGGACGCAACTGTAGAGATATTCACCCCTGTTCACCGACCGAGCAGGGGTAAGGCCGCGGTGTCGATCGAAGACTAGGCCGCAGAGCTGGCGCTGTTACGAAGGGGTCCCTGGTTCCGCAATAAAGGGGCGAGCCGATCGCATTAATAGGCAGAAGAATAAAGTTCGGCCACGTGTTCTCGACCAAAGAAGAGATCTAATTCGAAACTGGAGAAGGGTGCGGCGAAGCTAATTCGACAGCTCTAACCACAGGGTAGATCGTCCCCGGACAGGAAGATGCCCGCAGCGGGCATGGGAAAAACGGACTTCTTCTGACTCTTTAGGAGAATGTAAATCGACGCCCAAAAAAAGCTACTTAAAGGATGGGTCAGCTCTCCCTAGGGAGACACCGACCTGGGGCGTGTTTGGAGGGGGGACAGGCTACGGCTCGTGCACAAAAGGGGGCCAGCCTCGAAGGGAGAGGCCGGCTTGTCCGAAAGAGCCGTGCTGCAAATCAGAGAGCGTGGCCCTATGAGTCGTGCCGATAACTATCAAACGAAAAGCGGGGGAAAGATACCCAGAAAAAGTTCGCCGTCGACGCAGGAGGGCGCAGTCGAAAGAATTGTTAGTGGTCGCGAAGGGGAGAAGGTTAATTTGGCTGGGCCTCTTCCGTAGAGGGAAGAATTTGGGCAGACATCTGGAGGAAAATTATACTTGGCGATGAATATCAGATCTACCTTCGCAGGGTTCGACCCCGTGAAAGGAGGTGTAAACCAGTGCCTTCACGTTGACATCTATAGCCAAGAAAGAGAATTCGATGGGGAAGCATTGCATCTTAACGGATGTACATTGCATTGTCTCTTGCCAAAGAGCGCGGATAAGTGCACGGGTTGCCGTACTAGTCAGAATCGAACATTAGCGATAAAGGAGAATGATATACCTTCTCGTCTGCAAAAGGGTCGTCTGGCGGTAGGAAATAACGCTACGACGGAGGTTGGTATCTTGCTCCTGGGAAAAAAGGAATTGGCGAATGACGCTATAAAATAAGATCGCGACGAAAACCCTGCTAAGGACTTTTTGTTCTAAAGGGACGTCAAAAGGCCGGGAGGGTCAGCCGTCGCGCGCAGATTGCAAGCGGAAAGGCAAGACGATCGCAAGTCAGTCGAATTCGAGTTATATTGCATGGAGGGGAGTTGGCCACATGATCAATGAAAAAGGAAGGCTAAGAACTAAGGCACGATTATCTAGGGGACCAGACCCACTGCAGGGGACGGGCCTGAGCTAAAAGCAGCGCCGGAACCACTTCCGTTGAAAAAAACCGTCTGTCCAGAGGGGGGTGTCAAATTGGAGAGAGAAGAGAAAGCTTTCTGCATCTAGAGACTCTTACTTGAAAAGAAACTCCGGGTGTCCGGATAGACGTGACGCTGGAGAAAGGCCATCAGGGCACCTCCTTATGCTATGATAAGACATGAAAGCACTGATAGTTGGTTACATGGGAAGATCGGCGAATGCCGGGCAAAGGTTTTATCGAACTAAGCGGACAAAGGCAACCAATTTTGACAAAGCGACGCCCAATTGAGAGAAGTGCCGAGCTTGAAAGGATGGGGGAACCCAATACGGCAGAAAGTGAGAGCAACTCAGAAAAGCGAGACCAGTTTCCGTGAGTCATCACGCAAGGGAGCCATTACATCATTGCCTCGAGTCCCTTCGATGAAGTTAAACCCGAACCGATTTCAAAAATCCATAGGGAGGAAGCCACGCTCCCTCATCGCGGCTACTAGGCTGGTTTGCGTCAACGGAAAGGGCATGAACGTTGGTTGCAACTTCCAACCGCATTGTAGCGAGAGGAAATGGGCGTCCAGTACGAGTGCATCGCCGCCAGAAGTGCTCGAACAAACCACGAGTATTAAAGGGAAGATCGCGGGGTCGTACCTCTACTGGACTCCACAGGACTTACAGACCGCTCGCCAGCAGGGAGTTACTGCGGCACAGCGTCGCGTAACTCTTACAAAAAGTTAGGGAAAGCGTTCGGCTATCCGGGGCGCTGGTGGCTTCACCACTAGGAGGTAAAATGTCAGCCTAGGTGACTAGGAGCAGCTTTCCGTAGAGGTTACGGACACGTCACGGCGTCTCAGAACGGGCGGGAAGATTGCCGTTCTGTTGGGGGAAAGAGGAGGACTCGTGCCCGGGGTGAGAATGGTTTAGTCAAACGAAATGGAAGAAAAAAAAAAAGAAAAAAAAAAAAAAAAAAAAAAAAAAAAAAAAGAAAAAAAAAAAACCAAAACCAAAAAAACTCTTGGTCCTGGTCTCGAAAGGCGTGCGACTCAACGTTCCCTAGGTCTCGATCGTGCGACAACTACCGGGCAATTTACTGAGCCGGGAAGGGATTCAAAAGAGGGGACCTTATGGCGCAGAAAGGAGACGCTACGTCCCGTACAAACGGTCTGGGCCCGTAACACTCTTCGTCAGTACCTCAGAGAAAGATAGGGGTCACTGATTCAAAAAAAATATGCCCACGCGTTTTCAAGTAAGGGGTGCCGCGTGCGAGTTGAGCCGCGGCCGATTTCCCTTTTTGAAATGGTAACGTAAAGGACTCGAAAATTGCCTGGAAGTGAAGAAGGTGGGGAATTGATCAAGGTGGAAAGAACACTACCGGAAATACCAAAGGGGTGAAGATCTGAGGGTCATCAAAGTTGAAAACCGCTAATGGTCTCATACGGGCAGGGAGGCGCCGTGTTGATCGTCTGAAACACGCCAGGTAGACGTCTCGGAGGTCCAGCGGCAGGTCTTTTGCTTCAAGACCAGAAAGACGTTTTACGCTTAAAGGAGAAGGACAAAGAGCGGTCGATACTGAAAACTGCCACCGAAGGAAGCGCCGGTGAAACTCGGTCTTATTCCGCGACATGAAACGGCGCGACGGTCTGATACGAGAGCACGTGGCGCGAAATCTCTACGCATCGCAAGTCCAAGAGGGGATAATACTTCCAGCAGGGAGAGCCCGATTGCTTAAGGGGTAGCGGCGGCAAGGGGATTACGGGACTCCTCCGGAAGGACTCATTGACGATTCCTTATGGGGTAGAAAAAGGTACGTCTGCACGCGGCCGCCATCAAAGACTGGGTCGCGAAAAAGGAGGTTCAGAGAAGCGCCGAGACTCAAAAATACGCAAATTCGATAAGTGAGCTCACGAACAAGGCTGAGAAAATGACCTTACAATCCTGTCTTAGGCGGACATTCAAGGCGTGAATGGATTAGCGGACTTGGATCTTTTGCGATATCGGGGACACTGAGATGACATCTTAAACAGAATATATTTCATCACGGAGGTCGGCTTCGCAATCATACCTGAATCGGATGGATGGTTCTTTGGAGCGGGGCATATACTTCCCAATAAGAATCTGTGAATGGCGTTTTGGCTAAGAGGTAGTCACCATGAGGGGATATGGTAATCGGGGCGAAGTAGCGTCGTTTCGGAGGCAGGAGAATCGTAGATATTACGCTGATGTCCGGGAAGGAAGCATAAAGAGAGGAAGTTGATGGTGACCGATAGGAGGGTGCAGAAAAAGGGTTGAGGATTGGCAGTCATTCAATATCGCGGGAATCTTCACGTGCTCTAAACGGTAACACTGGGACCTGATGGCGCGACGAATTCATGGATAAGGAAGAGTAATGGGGGCAGGAGCAAACATTGGCAAACTCCAGACGCAGGAAGCTAAGGGGAATCGCTTTCGACGAAATTCTAAAAGGAGGGAATCAAGTTGCGGCCGGGAGGGAATGGAGGGGGGTGATATCGAAGACCCGCGTAGGGCAATCTCTCGGAAAAACACACGGAGGAGAGAAAGATCGCTTACGCCTGGATATCCCCAAGTGGAGCCGCAAAGCGGCGCCGGGAGTCGTAAGGAAAGATTCTTTCATTGGAAGGCCCGAGGTCTAGGGAGGTTGGCATCATTGAGCTCAGCTCCCTATCGCAAGGAAAAGGAAAGAGATCCCGGAAGAAATAAAACGTTGCTGCGCAATGCAAGAGAGACTAACCGGCAATGCGAGCACGTCAGCCTCTTAGGATGGACCGTCAGCCAGCCGCCGCATGGATAGGAAATCATCGCCGATAGAATGCGCCTATGCCACGGAACTCAGAATGATCCGCGGCAAGAAACATCTTCTAACTGGGAAGAGATGACCTAATCCGCAGGGCTATAGGCACCAGACTTAGTCAGAAAAAACATCACTCGGGAAAAAGACTGGGGCGTGTGGTTCTATATTTCGCGGGGGGACAAAGTTCCTGGAATTCCATGAAAGATGGATTGCCTCCTTTCCGTCCTCACCGAGTGCTGGGAGTATCATTCCGTGAACGGTATTATCAGCAGTGCCGACCCCGAAATACTAGAAATCTCTCTATCCAGGGCCGCTGAATGGTCCGAGGTAAGGGACGCCAGGATTGTTCAGGGGAGAGCGTAGGAAGCGTTTTTTTCTTTAGCCTACTAACCGGCTTGATACAGTCGAAAAGGTCGGTCGCGCCCTCGGGTTTTCGCGCGAGAAAAGTGTGCGCACCCGGCTTGGCGCGATGGGTGCGCAGTAAGAGTTTCTATGATGCGACACGGGGGGGGGGGATGCTCCAATGGCGTATGAGGAAAGAGGCCCAGTCTCAGAGTCCGGAGAACAGCTATGATCAAGAAAAGCAGTCATTATATTTCATTCTTACTGTAGAGCATCTTGTCCTGTGGGTATAAAAAAAAATGGGCCTCTAGTAGGATCGAGCTTGCAAATCTAGTATTGAATAGGCAAGTCAGCGCGCGGCATGTCGCGGGCGAGCAACGGTCGAGTGGGGGAGGTCGTCGTGACTGAGAGCAGAATATCGACCTTTGGGTTCGGACGTTGGAAACGTCCTGGGATGACGCCTCTCTACCATGAAGGGGAAGACGACGATAAAGAAAGCTCCTATTGTGGGTCGCAGTATTCAGCTAAGTAGGAGGTCAAAAGCCCTTCCGCAGACCTTCCGAAAGAGACTAACGGACAAAACTGATCGGCACTGGCAATATCAGAGAAGGTCTTATAGTCATTTAAATGCCACCTGAATCAATTTCCAACTAATGGCTGCAGACGACATCCAGGGGAGGTATTCCCATTAGAAAAAAAAGGTGCCTGTTGCCGCTTAAGAGGGAAGCAAACACACTTCAAAAAAGCGATCGGTCGGTCATTTTGGTGAGGAGGGAAACCTCTTTCTGCAAAAAAACGAGGTTGAGTGGTGTTAAAAAGGAAGTGTCCTGATAGAGTGTCAGGGGTGTTTCCCTTTAAACTGCAAGGGAAACCTCGTGGATCAGATATTCTCACCTTGAAAAGGCAATTAGGTTTTGTTCGCCGATCGAGAATGCAATCACGGTGGTATCGAACCGGCCCGAAGTCTCGACCGTGGAACACCATGTGGGTCCAGATGAGGGACTGCCCATTTTGATCTACACCGAGCTTCATGGGAAACCCGCAAACTTCATGTCGTTCTTCACTCAAAGCGAGGAAAGCGGTTTCAAGGGGCAACAACGCGACGGGAAACACTTTGCACCGCTATAAACAACAGGAGGAAGGGGGACCGCCTTTTCAATACCAGGTTCCTGCCAGCTCACAAAGCACGCTGTGGAGACAAGGAAAAATCGGCCGCGATTGCGCACGAGTTGGGGCTCGGATGAGGTCCGTCCAGGCTAGGAAATCGGCCGCTCTTCAAACAAAAACTATTGATAAAATAGAAGAAGACGAGAATTCCGATCGGATCACTGCATAAGGTAGCAATCCTAATGACAACTGAGCAAAGATCGCAAAGGGGTCACAGCCCCACAATAGGAAAGAAGGACTTTGCCGGGTGTTTGTCCGGAAAGAAATGTCTTTAACGAATCAGGTCACTTAGCTCTTGGGGGGGGATCTCGGCAATGCAGTGGGTCTTTGATTGACTACAATTCAGCTAATTTCTGAGGTCGAGTGGAGTGGGATCGGCAGTTTTACGGTGCCGATCTTGGTGAACGAGGACTTTTCTTATTGAGAACATCTTTAGTTCGGGTTTGGTGGCTAATAAAAAAGCTGTTCCCAGGAATTTTCGGCGAGCGGCTACATAACAACGCCCGGGAAACCAAGTGGGGTACTAGCTAGAGTTGTGCCTATGGGATTGTTGGGGGGAGGATGACTGGGTCGAGTACCTCTTACTGTAATCTACGGAGGAACTTTTGTTGTTATTCCAAACATGTCCTTTCCCCCCCGACCGGGAATAATCTCGGTGGAGACTGATTCGGGACTACGCTACATATGCTTGAGAAAGGGGTGACTCTACTTTTCGAACTGCATACATTGGCAGTGGAAAAAAGGGAGTTCACAAATCCGCGAAATGGAATTAAAAGGGTCCATTGTTGAATTGGATGAAAATGCAAGGCTATCCGTAATGCTCACGGGTGGAAGAAGGTGGGGTGCGCTCGCCTGGGCCGAGCGTGCGGAAGACCGTGCAGGGAAGAGCTGGGCTGGCAGAATGACGGTAACACTAGGACCGGTAGCCATGGTCCTCGTCGTCGTCAAAGAAGGGTTCGTGCGTCAGAAGGGAACTTTGATAACGACCGGAGGTACAACCGGTAGATATACTCTAAATTTGCCAAAAGCGTAAAAGAAACGCCGGTTAGCCCAAGGCCTTATATCCGGCTGAAAGCGAGCGGTCTGAACACTAGAACCGGCAACGGACTAGTCGCGCCTAAATACTCCAAGTCCAAGGGAAAGGAAGCCTACTAATAGCGGGGAGAAAGTAGAGATTTCTGTTCGTAGAAAGGATAGAACCTGGTTAGCCTTCCTTGCAAACATTGGCTATCATAGAGACAAGTATCCCTCTCAGCGTCCTCAATGAAAAAGGAATGGGGACTCGGCAAAAGGCTAAAAACAGACGAAGAAGGGCGGGATAAAAAAAGCTGCGAGTCGCACTCCATAAAAAAATTCGCGGGCTGCCCTTAACAAGCTTTAGTCAAGGAGAAAAAAATGGAAGATGCCGTCTTTCTTAAAGGAGATCGGAGGGGTAGTGTGATATACACTTACTTGACAGGGAGGGCCAAAAATTGTCAATGGCCTCTATTTAAGAAGGGAGGAGTCGGGCAAGGCTTCGTCCCACCACAAAAGCCAGGGGGACATTTGGAAAGGGTGGAGTGCCTCCATACTGCCGAAAACCCAAAAGGTCGCATCGTTAATGGGGGGACTAGCCAGTCCTGCGGGTGCAGAGGAGAAGCTTTCGTTGGAGGGTTAGGGAAAACAGCGAACGTCGAGAAGCATAAGAGGCGCCCCGGAAGAGGGAAAAAATGGGGACCAGCTGTCTTTCTGAGGAGTGCTTATCAGTTGGAATAGATAAAAGTAGCCTGGTAAAGAGGGCCGGTAGAGTCCGGATAGATCAGCTAAATGCATAAACCGGAAAGGACGCGCCTGATTTGGTAAGGAGTCATCGTAGGCGTGATTGCACACGGAATTCCTGCACCTCTAGAGAATAACGGGTCTTACAGGAGAGAATAGCTTTCCACACGATAAGTTCTAGGACATCTTCCACAAGCCTGGCTTTGTAATTATTTTTTTATAGAACGGCGCCATCTAGCACAACCCCCTCAAGGTCTCAGACAAAGGTAGTAGGAGGAAAAGATATCTTTGGGCGAAAAAGCTGAAGCTTCGCGTATTACCCTTCAACGCACAGCAGAAGAGGGTGCCCTGTGTCACTTCGGTCTGAAAGAACCGAATGTTTGGATCTGGGGCCAAAGGTGGCACATCCTTTTGCCGCAAGGCATCGATCGACATGACCCTATAATCGACAGCCATCAGAACTTCTCCGACCGGGGGGGAAGGGAGAACTTTCCGAGACTAGAATACGGATTAGTAACCTTAATGCTTTTTTGCCGGAACCTGGAGAAAAAAAGAAAATGGACCTTATTGGGAAGCACTCCTATTGGTCTGCGGGGCCGGCAGAGCCCGGCGAATGGGATGTCCGATCACTAGAGTGCCTCTCTGGGGGAGGCGGAGAACGAAATCTTCGAGAGAGGAGGAAAGGCCATTCCTCAGTGCTCTAACCATCAGATGCACCAACAAAAGGAAAGGAAAAAGTGAAGACGTGTTGATATTCTCTTTACGCTGCTGGAAAAACATCCGAAGGCAATCCCAGGACCCCTTTCCGGGCAGAACGAGATGCCCTCGATGCGGAAAAAGGGCCATGATTCATGTGTGAGCGACCGGTCCCCTCCCTACTAGAGAAGCTCCTTACCGCCGTTGGAAAAGAAAAGGTCGCGTCCATTAGGGTTTGAAGATGATCGCAGTCAACTAAGCATTGTTCTTTATCCGACCGGCAAGTGAAACGCCGGTGCTTGCATCCCTTTACTTAAAGGGAAAAGGCGCGGGAAGAAATGGTGGGAGGGAGCCATTCTTGATGTCGGCCCCTCAGTGCGCCGAAGACTTGGCGCAATGAGACAGATCGACACTTGCGCATTTCGTAGACGGGGGGAGTGGCAAGTTGCTGCACAAAAGAAGGGCCAGGAGACGAAGGGCACGAGAAATGCGCAGATCAGTGGGCCGTCCTGGGGACTACTGAGAAATAACGGATCAGACCTGGGTCGAGGTATCGATAACACGTTGTTTCAAGTTAAAAAAGGGCAAACCGGGCTCCTCAAGGAGGCGGGGGATAAATTATTCACCAAAAGGCTATTTCCTTGCGGGTCGGTCGGTACGGTGCCGGATCGATATAGAAAACTTGGAATGCCGTTAAGCTTAAAACGTCTTGAAGGAGAAAGACCTCTGAAAATGCCGGGGGGGGCTTTGGAGGGAGAAAACAGTCATACCGGGGCTTAGCTTCAGCCACATCCCTTCCGCCGACGGGGTCAGTAGAAAGAATTGTTCTGGAGGAGAGAAAAGCTCCAGATCCGAACATATCATAGAAGCGAATTCCATGGGCCTTGCTCATTGAGGCCACCTTGATCATTCGAGAAGGAAGGGTGAGCATACAAGGCCATTGAAAAACTCGGGGTTACAGTAACGCGAGCCGGGGGGACGGAAGGGAACGCGCCGCAGGCACGTCACAGTTAAACTCTCATTTCGGTAAAAATGGGGGGGTGAAAATACTGAACAGAGCTTTCCAGGCTCGACTGACGATCTGGAGTAAAAAAATCAGTGGTACGGAGACTTATATGGAGAATTCCTGCGCGCAGTTCCCTTTTAAGAAGAGAATCAGCTTCAACTAAAGAGTGTTGATGTCGCCGCTCCTGCAGGGGGGAGAAAGGGCCGTTGGGTCACTCCGGGGGACTACCGCCCGCGGGGGTACTTCGACGTGAACCAGTGCGGACAGGGGGAAAGCTTCATGTACCCGACTCTAGCAACGGGACTCAGGCCCTTCTATACGGGAAGTTGTCTTCAATAAAGAAACCAGCATTGATCTGTTAGAAGAGGGTCGCTCGGCCTCGAGTAAGAGTATTGGGCAATGGAGACTCTTTAGGAAGCCACAAATCCCCGCATCTGGATAAAGAGTGGGGGGCGCTGAAAAGAAATATCTGCGGGGAGAAAGTCGGATAAACGGGGGGCGAACGGATGCGTGAGAAAAAGGACATCGACCGGGCCGATCTCGCGTATCTCTGCTAAACACAAAACAACAGGCGAAAAGATTTATAGGCGGTCAATGGGCCAAGAAAACTCATATTCAGGAAAAAAAAAACAAGACACAACAAAAACACAAGAAAACCAACAAGCGAACCAGAAAAGATCAAACCAAATAAAAAAAGAAAACCAACACCTAAAGAAAAATAGAAAAAACAACAAAAAAACACAAAAAGCAAAATAAAACCACACAACAAAAAGGCAACCCATCTCCGGGAGTTCTCGGAACTGAGATACAGAGGGGAATTCAGGCCCCTATCATATGAAATTGTTGGGATTGGCCTTAAATATTTATTTGAAAAACTCAACTACTTACTCTCTATTCAGAAGGTTCTCAAACTTCCGTACCGGGTATGAAATTACCTTCACCTGATTCATGTAGAGTGACTAGACTATTAGTCCTTTCTTAGGTTGCCCATATCTCTGAAAAATGAGGATAAAGGGCTCGCTCTTGTAACAATCTGGTTGGCTTTCGAACCTAGGGTTCTAGTACCACGTTCCAGAAAGTTCGATCGGCGACATCCAAGTCCGGGAATTGAAGCTGATGAAAACCACGACAGGATAAAACTGTTTTTTCCCCTTTCGGTCAGAGGGAAAAAAGCAGAAACGTCTATCCTTAAACGGATTCCAGTACAAGTCGTCGTCGATCCTGGGCAGAAAGAGGCGGGGTCCACTATAAAAACAGTAGAAATCTTTTAGTGGAGTGAGGGCGCGTTCGCCGCGGCCCGATTTCCGCCGGAATGGGAAAACGTCCGCGAAATGGCCCTTAGTCGAAACACGGAATTGGTGTTGATCAGGTTGTCAAGAAAGGCACCTACGGACGTTTCCGATCGTGGGGTGGCGCCTCCGGTCCTCAAGAACTTGAGGATCCGCTGAGCCGGCGTCGGCCATGGTGGGAAGAAGCTCGAGAACAACAAGACAGGGATCAATGGTTTCGGACCATCTTGCTTTGGGAAGGGAGACGTGAGCAAGCTTAAGGAAGGATCCAAGCTGTCTAAGGGAGGCTGCTGATGGACAACGAAGACTAAAGAACGCACCGGGAAAAAGACTAATTAAACGCGACCATGGCAGCGAACTTAACCTAGAAGGCAAAGGAGATCGCTCGCATATCAATCTTGCCAAGATAGTAGGACCGGACGGAAAGAAAAAGGTCATGCGTAAGGCATGAAAACTCGTCTCTGGGAAACGGATGGGAGAGACCTTGGACCTCTTCCGAGAAATGGCGCAGGGGGCTATACGAGAAGAAGCTGCCAATATCGCGAGGAAAAAAGAGGCAGGGGAATCAAGCCGGTCTTCTATTCTGAAAAGAAAGGTTCGGCGCCCTCAGGGGGAAGTGAAAAGGGGACATCCTTAGCTCTCAAAAGAAACAGATTGCTGACGAAAAAATACCTTTGAGAGGTCGAATTAACCGAGGAACTGGGACTTAT
>Ga0179591_1255563_pt1 | contig 12843 bp, 11 predicted proteins | sample CZOMad2_1_08_16f_FD_182891 | JGI IMG/M metagenome (GOLD analysis project Ga0179591, IMG submission 182891) | Vadose zone soil fungal communities from Angelo Coast Range Reserve, California, USA - CZOMad2_1_08_16fungal (PacBio error correction) | ecosystem: Environmental > Terrestrial > Soil >...
CGAAGCAACAGTTTCCTCGTGGAAAGTCCAAAAAAAAAAGGTATCCGAGGAAGATAAGCAAAGATGCGTGTAGACGCGAAGCAAAGCGATAAAGGTCGCGGTAGTCAGTCGTCAGATCGACGAATTAAAGGAGAAGGAATAGAGAATATAAGGATCTCTAAAAGGATGGACAGAAGGTTCGGACAAGCCTCAGCTAGGGGCAAAAAAAAAGGAAGGGGAGGTTGGCGGTTAGTCCACAAATTAACCAAAATGCGGCGCAAGACGAGTCAGGACAAAAATGCTAGGGGAGCAGAGGGTTAAGGAGGGAACAGGAGAGGAAGTGGATGCATCCGTTGCTGCGGGAAGGGGAATAAAACAGTATCCGGGCTCTTGCGTGAGGGAACGGCGTTTGAAAACCGTAAAAACACCAAAAGCAGGGGAAATCACTGGAGAATGATCCCACGAAAAAAGACAGCAAAAAAAAACCGATTAAGGGCTCCCGGATCTCTCTCAACAACACGAGAGTAAGTTGAAATCAATCGCGTAAAATAAGCCGAGGTGGAGAGGGGGGCCTTGGGAGCATCTCTTTCTGTGTCCCATGCGGGAGGAAGCGACCTCAAAAAAAAGAAACGCCAGCCCGGCTCAGGTGGAGGCGTGCCGCAGCAAAATACTTCCTACCAGTTGAAAAACCGGAAAAAAGAAAGGACAAGCCGAAACGCATTTTGAGGGAAAAAGCGACGACGGGGTTTGGGAAAACGCAAACAGGAAAAACATAACGCTGGAAAACGGAGGGGGGAAGTCGACGCTATTGCGTGTCTGCACAATCGCCACGAGGAAAAGGAAAAGATCCCTGGATCTCATTGGAAGAGTATTGCATACGGAAATCGAGGAAACTTCTACCAGGAGAGCTAGGCACGATCCGCGAAAAAAGCTGCGGAGGAAACGCAAATGAATCTGACAGATGTCGCACAGGCCGACTAGAATCAGGGGAAGGCGGACCTGAGTGTACGATACCGGTGTGAACCTGAAGGGATGGGTGAGAGGGGATTGGTAGAAAAGGGCTGGGGGGGTAAGACAAAAAGGGTGCAGCTGCGCATCCGACCAGAAAGGGGGGATTGATGTCCTCAAAAAAAAATACAAGCGGTCGCGATAAGCTCGTGGAGGGTATCGCTCCCACAAGGCAAGACCTAAAAAGAACACATGAAGGGGACACAACACTATGGGGGAACGAAAAAGTAACGACATCAATCTAACACACCAAAGAAAAAAAAACAACGTACCACGAAGAAGTACACACAAACAAACATTTTTTAAAGGGGCACCCAACCGGAAGTGAAAGAGTCGTGCACTAAAAAAGTCCATGGACATGGTAACTGAGGTCCGTACAAAAACAACTAAAGGGATCCGATACCTACACCGAGGGTTTCAACTGGATTGAGACAGGGAAAAAGTGTACCACTCTGACCAGATAGGGGGGGGGAGGCCGAGAAGGGGAACACTGGAAGAACGGGCAGGCCTTGGACAGAAACCTTTCTCATTAGTAGAAAAAATGGACAAAAACAGCATGAGGAAAGTGGATACGAAAAGAAAATACCAAGAGGGCAAACGAGACCGCTGAGGACCGAAAATCCCGCCCTCATATTCCAAGGGAGGGGGGGTCAGCCCACTGACGGAACTCAGAGAGGTAAAAAGGTTCAAAAAAAACAATCTCAAACTATCATTAAAACTATTGGGTCACTTTCCGAGCGAGGAAAAAGCGCTGGTCACTCAAAAAGTATATGCTTCAAATTCGAAAAGGGAGGGACTTCCTTGCGAAATGCTGGGGAAACGCTTATATTTGAGGAAGGAAAAAAGACGGTCGTGACCTGAAGCGCGAAGGCAAATGTGTCGTAGCAGATCTGGCAGACAAAATCTAAGGGAGGGGCACTACAAACAATCCCAGAAGGAAAAACTGAAAGTAAGTTTAGAAGAATCACCGCGGCACCTAGGAGGGCAGAGAGCCAGCCAGAAAACTCGCGGTGACCGGACTGAAGGGAAGCAAGGGCTATCCAAGGTAATCTAGCTACTACGACGTTTCCTTGGGAGTGCCCGCCAATAATTCGGAAGGGCCATCCCGGGCGACCCGGCTTAGCCTCGAAAAGGAAGAGGAACACTGCCATTAACTAACCGCACAAACGCAAGGGGTCCGGCGCAGCCCGGGGTGAAATGGGGGCAAGACAATTTCAGGAGGCGGAGAAGCGCGTTGTCTGGTCTTTCCAATTTAATCGTGAAACTAACTAAGGACGGGGGGGAGGGTTATTGAAGTTGGAACAGGAAGGACGTGTACGGTCCCTGGACGTCTCAAGAGTGGACTTAAGCATGGGAGTTTCGTTAGTACGACTAAGCCAAAGGAGGGGGGCTCGCTCTACTGAAAAAGGGACAGCCGCAGAACCTCAGAAGAGGGGACGAAAAAACCATCTCCACAATCGGTGTGGGTAACTGGGAACGAATAAGGATTCATTGCCAGGGAGAAGGGGTAATAATCATCCAGCGCAGTCACCTACAAAGTCTTCTCGATGAAGATAGCAGACGTGTCTGGGCTCGTCGTGGGTCGGCCTCAGAATAGTTATACCTCAACGGGGCACGATTCAAATGCCGTCTAACTTGGGAAAGGTAGTTACCCTGAAAAAATAGAAAACACCAAGCTGATGGTCGTCGCACCGCCGGTCGTAGGACATCAAATGGCGGCAGAGGAGGGGGAATTTCATGGAAATTCAAATCGCGGATGGGCGGATTGCAGAGGACAGTGCAGAAGGAGATTACGCGGTAGGCCCGCATGGTGGAGAGAGGACAGACGGTCTTCGTCGAGTTCGGCAAGGATCTTGGTCGTAGCAGACTAAGATAGTGAGGCTCAGAAGAAAAAATTACAAAGGGAACATGCTGTGACTTTCGAAAAAAAGGGAAAAAACCGTGAATAGGGTACCGCTTCCTCATGAATATGTGTTCCGCCACGGGCCGTCGTAAAAGATGGAAAAAAAAAGCTGAACGGAAGGCTCATGGAAAGGTAGAAGTCCAGCGGGGGCCCCGAAGCCGAGCCATATCAATTAATGAAGGGAAAAAGCGTGGAAAAAGCAAGGGAAATTCTTAAAAACTGGACAAGTTGGGCGGCGTCGCGGAAATGTAGTACGGAAGGCCATTTCCACCTCTGATATCAACCGCCGTTGCGCAAGAAAGGGGCTTTCAATTTGGGGGGAAAAAAATGAAACCGCGAATTCAGAGGGCGAAGAAGAGAGACCGGAGCGGGGGGGGATCGATCCTGAAGGGGAAAATAGATTGGACGGGGGAAAAATCTGATCGGGAAACGGCGGTGGAAAGACACGAATGGTCGGAACGGCGAGGAGGCCTGGGGGTTGCCAAAAAACCACGAGGGAAAATCAAGCCAACAAGATTTCATGACATTCAACCGAGCGCTTCTCGGTGAGCGGGAAAGAGCAAAACTTCTTTGGGGCTTTCGGCCGAAAGCAGAAATTCCAAGAGAAACATCTGCGGCCATGATCATTGGGAACTGGGGGGGGGGTGGGGGGGGGGGGGGGGGGGGGGGGGGGGTTTTTTCGCAAAAAAAATTCACGCAAGTTCCCTGTCATGAGAGAAACTAACGGCCCTCCTGAAAAACACGTGATTTTGTTGCCGAAGTTCCGAACAATAACCTTGATCGGGCTTAGGGACCAACAGCATGGAGAAGAATCTAAAAACCACTCAAAAAAAAAAAAAACCAAAAGGGAGGAAAAAGAGATTATTAGAATTTGGCGGAAGGAAGAAACGATCAATGAAGCTGAGTCAAATAAGGAAAACAAATTCACTTTTTGTGTCAGCATGAGGGAAAGGTAGCTGCATGAAACTGGAGACTGGGGGTCAGTGCGCAAAAAAAAAGAAAGACAACCTTTCATGTCCGACCATATCACAAAATGGGAATAGGGAGGTTGAGGACTGCCAGAAAAAGAACAGGTCCTCCGGGAAAAGGAAAAAAGGGGGGAAGCTTAGGGGAAAGGCGGTGGCCTGTCAGTCGCACCGCCAACGAGGAAGTCAGAAAAGCAGGGGGGTTAAGTTAAAAAGGGGCCGGACCGATCATAGGGGAAGAAAATCGCAGGAAATAGGGGGGATACACAGTCCATAGTCGACGCGGAGCTCCGAGGGAAGGGGAGGGGGGGAGGGGGCAAGAGTAAAAAAAGGGGGGGAAAAAGTAACCAAATGGCCGCAAAGGAGGGCATATCGATAAAAGGTTCCGGAATAAATTAGAAGAGAAAGCTCGCAAAAACAGGAAATGGTGGATGGATAAATCGATGGCGCTCCGCTGCTATGGAGAAACAGGAAATAAGTATATTGGGAGGGACGGTTGTTCTTTTCCATATGTCAAGGGAAGGGAATTAGAAAAGGAAATAAAGCTTAACAGGGACAGAGTTAAGGTGTTTGGCGGAACACTAAGTCTGCCAATGGTAAAATAAAGTGGGGAGGATGATTGGTTTTAGACAAGTCACACTCACATAAAAAGGGGTCCGCGTGGCAAAACGATCAAGGGGAGAGTCGGGAGAAAAAAAAGGGAGACGAGGATGCAAAAACCGCCCGAAGACCGTAGAACAATCGAAAAAGAGGCAGCAGCCGGAAGAAAGGGATAACGCTGCTCAGGCTCCAAAAGAAGAAGCAAACGGAAAGTTTCAAAAAAAGTGGAGCAAGACCGCCATAACGATGCCGCACGGGGAGAAAAGGGATCCGGAACAAGGGTGGACGAAGCTTGGTGGCGTTTCTGGGGGCAAGAGGGGAAACCAGATGGTCTACTAAATTTTCTCTAACGGCCATTAGGGACGAAAAAAGGGGCAGGAAAGTACGACGACACGAGACGCGCAATTCCATCACCAATTCTTCATCAAGGAGAAAAGAGGGGTAGGGGACATGGGATCGAAGACGGAGTAACGGAGCCCAGGGAAATGGAGAATATCGCCAACCACCACAATACCGATTGGCTCGGTTTTCCGGAGAAAGGGGCAGTCAGGGGGAAGCGGGAGTCCGGGGGTTACGGGAGAATACCTAAATCGTTTAAGGGGAAAAAAAGAAAAGAAGGGATCAAAATAGGATCCTGCAGGATCCACCCCAGGGAATCTATGGACCAAAGGCCTCTAAGAGGGCGCTCAACTAGGCCAGAGGGGAAAAAGGTAAAGGAAGGTAAAGGGAGCAAGCATTGGTTCACTCGGGACCAATCAAGAAACCTGGCCGCAAGGCAAGTTCCGCGCGCCGGAGGAGTGGGAAGGGAAAGGGACGGATGGTATTATCCACACAGCCGTTCTGCTGGGGGGGGGAAGTGAGTTCATATGATGTGCGGTGGCAACGAACAGGAAACGTCAGTACGCTTATAAAAACTTGACTGATAAGCTTAATTCATCGAAAAGCAGTTAGTGTCTGGGGTGGGAGGGGGGGAAGGCGAACGACATAACAGGGAGTCTATTCAGTTTTAGTCTTGAGGGGGAAACTGAACTAAATCGAGTGTCTTACCGAGCAGGCGAAAAAGAAAGTGGCGAAAAGGACGGTAAAAAATGAGGCGGGATCATAAAAATCAGAAGCGATTCAAGTAAACTTTCATTCAAAAGATAAAACCATCCCATATTGGGAAAAAGAAAACCAAAAACAAAGAAAAAAAGAAAAAAAAAGGAGGAAAAAAAAAAAATCGACTTGGCGCCCGCGCTGGAGAGAGTCGGCAATCGCCGTAAATGAGATGTGGAGATTTTGCGGGCTGGCGAATGACCTCTCCTGCGTTAAAAGATGCTAACCAAGACATGCTGGCCTCTGCGGAACGGGAAGGAAAAAAGCGAAATCGCAGGCCGTTTGACTTCGGAAACTAGCCAATCATGTTGGGTTCATGGAGGGGACATAATCGATAATGGCAAAGGCCTAAAGGTCAGGAGCGGGGAGACGCACTCCTCAACACTGAAAAAGCCGGGGAGGAACCGGAAGCATCAATGAATAAAACGAGGGAGAGCAGGGGACATATTCGGTTGAAGGAAAAAGTTCCATGTCTCAGGAAGGCGATTCGTCAGATAGGGGACGGACGTAGGTGGCACAAAAAATTGAAACTAGGGGGTGACTGGCCTTCGTGGTCTCGTGAGGCTAGTTTGAGAGCATGGATGTCGAACGATGCGGGCGACAATAGAGGAAGAAAAGGGCGAAAGTCGGACGGGACATTGGTTTATAGATAAGAAAAAAACGCCACTACCCCCCCCCCCCCCCCCCAACAAAAAAAAACCCCACGGGATCGCGACGTCATGGGAAACGTACAAATACAGTGAGTCTTGCGAAAAAGGACGGTCCGCAACACATCCCTGAAGATAAGCCATAAAGAAGTGCTTCGGGGGAAGGCGCGATGAAAGGTCCCTTTAATATAATAGTCCGGAGGCAAATAGGAGTAGATTGAAGCCCATATCAAGCGAGGTGCGACGAAGATTGCTAGAGAGTCGCGTCTGGCAGTCAGAGGATCGATCCGACTGCCATGGAGAGTGAAGAAAAAACACAGCACGACCTTCTTATCAGTGAACGGGTAAGACACGCACTCGAGGAAAAGAAGCGGGGGGAAGGACAAGCGAACATTAGGATAGGAGTGCGTAGGAAACAATTAACCCAGTCCGAACCTCTAGGACGCCCAAAAGGCAGTGGCGGAGGGAAGACAGAAGATTGGGGAGACACCAAGTGGCGGAGAGGAATTGGTGAAACACCATAGCGGAAGGAATCAAACAGAGCGTAGGATCTGGCGGAAGGTAATAACGCGTGACTTTTGAGGGGGCGAATAAACCAGAAACAACTAAAGAAAGGGGAAAGAAGAATAGAAACGGACCATGCCAGCCGACACCCTCGATGGATTTCGAGATGAGTCCCTCTCACGGAAAGAGAGAAAAACACAACAAAAAACGATGATTAAAAAAAAGAGAAAAGAAAAGGGGTTAAAACCCGGCGAGACTGCATCGTCGTAAATGGACGAGGATGGCAGAAAAAAGGGGAGCAGTCACGCCTTGTCATGTCAAGGACAGGGTGTTTCGTGTGAAAAAAAAAAAAAAAAGCCAAACCCATCACGAAAGAACATCCAGGCTCGGTTGAGGAATTGGACGGCCACAACGTGGAAAAATTAGCTTGCCATGGGTGGACTACCCCCCACTGAAAAAAAGAGCCAACTGCATTTCTGGGAAGAAAAGAAAGGGCGGCGCCGGGGAATTTGGGACTCTCGGCCAAATCCGAGGAACTAACTGCAAAGGGGGAAAAAAGAGACCTAGGGATTGTAACACAAGCAGTAAAAACGAAGAATTGTAGCTATCTCCTGATCTCGCCAATGGAGAAAAAGGGGTCAAGAATGATCTGCTAGATAAATGAAAACTCGAACGTCGCTCTACTATCAACTCTCAGCACCGATCAATAGGGGCTCAAAGATCGCCTAAAAAAAATAAAAAGGAAATATACGATTTCACGCAGGGTTACTTAATAAAAAATCTACAAGGGTCCACAAGAAACAGGGGTTGGATTAGAGCAATGAGACATCCAATGTTCGTCGAGAGCCGCGCAACTTGGGTAGTCGTATTATCAAAAAAGAGACAATCCAGACGGTCGCAAAAGAATGGAGGGTTTCTACGAGGACTCAAAGAAACAACCGCGCACTCTAAACATGAGCCAGGAACCTCCAAATGGTCTAACATACGTCAGTCGTCAGCATCGAGAACAACTCACAAGCAAAAAAACGAGACCACGAGGCAGAAAAAAAACAACCGCATGGTTCAACGAGTGGCAACAAAAACCGAGAAAGGTCTGCCCGAAGCTCGCTTGAAGGATACATGTAAAGGCTGGAGAAAAAAAGAAGATTGATAAAAAAACGATTAAAACAGAAACAGAGGTTCTGAATGTAGCGGGTAAAGGGCCATCCTCGGACCGAAGATGCCTGCAGGATCACCGGGAAGGGAAACTGGTGCAACACCTTTCTGAAAATTCTGGAAAAAGGGAAGCACAACCGCATAGAAGAGGGAATACGAAACCGGAAACGGCCGCGACGCTTCGCAAGCACGCCCACCGAGGCCCTCCTTTAGGGGGTAGAAGGGAAAACTGACGGAACCCGCGGATAGGAACAATGGTCCGAACATGTCAAGGAGAAAAACCGAGGGCGCTGGGACGAGATAAAAAAAAGGCAAAGCCAATGAGTGATGCAAAAAAGAATGTGGATGGTTACTACACTGTCAGAAGGGGGTGAATCTCAGGGGGTTCGTTTCTGGGCCAATCCTTACGTGACCGGTTACGCATCGAAAAAGTGGGCGGGGGAAAAAAAGCTCGTTACATCAACTCGGAGGGAGACCACCGCAAAGGAAAAGAAGAGGCGAACGCACAGAAGGAACCACTATGTTAAAGAGAAAACTCAACATAACAGAAACTGACGAATTGACCGCGGACGACGGGGAACTATCCGAAAGATGGCATAAGAAGAAGAAACACGTTTCCTGATGAACCAGAAACGGATCTCACAATCACTTCCCACCGCAGACCTGCTTGTGGGACAGATCGCCGAGCGCAATACAAATTACTACACCAAGAAGACGGCGGGGCAAAAAAGTCGCCGTGCCCGGGTTTTCTGGGAAGGCAAGTACACATGAGACTGCTGCGAAAAAGGGGAGGAGGGGGCAAAACTTTATCTTAATCGAAAATCAGGGGGGGAGGGCCTGTGGAGTAGACGGTCCACTTAAAAGAAAAAACCTGGATCCTGCCGCTAGACGTGGCAGCGGATCGGACTAAAAAAGGACACGATGGACTTTCTCGACGTCAAAAATAATCCAGGAGAAAACCTACGTGGCAAAACGGAACAGTAGGAAAACAGTCCGGCCGCCGAGTTGTGTGTACCGTGGGAAAAAATACGATTAAATTGCCAAAAAGGGGGACTCGGGACTATAGCACGAAAGGTCCACACAACCTCGCTGAGGATATTAGATGATTATTGCGCGATCGTGGGAAGGTCGTATCTACGGAAAATGGAAAACATCACTGAAAGGGGCCGCGATCAAAGGTCGGGAGAAAGCTGTGGACCTGACACGGCCGTAAAACTCCTCAGAACAAACAATCTTAAAGGCACAAAAAACCCCTGTATGATGACAAATCAAAATGTAGGAATAAGAGGAAAGGGAGTTCGCCGTTTCCAACTCGGTAGATATTTTGAGCTCGTGACCTGTCCAGCGGAGAAAGGTGCCCAGCTGGAGTGCCGAGGGCGCAGGCTGTCCGCAGAGCATGAAGGGTGAAGGCGAACCTTGGGTTAGTAACCGAATCCGGCCTCGGGGAGAAGAAAGAACCAGACTCTGACCCCGGGGAAAACCCATGCGTGGGGAATGGATAACAAAGAGACAAACATGGCCTCTGGTAACAAAAGATGGGGCAAACCAAATTCAAAAAACCTGTACGAGTTCCGCGTCCAATTTCTGGAGCCATGGCCGAACTGCAACGACAACCCGAGGGCAAAACAATAAAAGAAATAAATAAATGGGAAGATCCACTTCAGAAATCGTAGGGAGCGACAGAAAAGTTGGGGAAGTCGAATCTGATAGGACGGTCCGGCCCTCGATAAAAGAAGGCCGAAAGGGGACTTTAAAAAAAAATTTTAGAAGTACGTCGCACCGAGAAAAGGAAACCGCGGGCGATCGCGGAGGCTCGAGAAAGAAACAGGACATGGTGGGTACGCAAATCGGCGGACGGACGTAATAAACCTGGGAGGGGGCCTAAATCGGCAGAAGAGGGGACGGGTGCGTGAACAGCTAACAAAGCTTTGTTAACGAACGTCTGGTCTTTGGACGAGGAAAATCGGATGAGGTGGGAATGCGGCCGAAAGCAAGAAAGCCTATAAAAACTTGGACGCGGAATACAGGTGTTGTTTGTCTACACTGCAACCATAAACATGAAAAAAGTCATGCAGCGACGTCGCCCGAATAGGGAAAGTTGACGCAGTTGGGGGAACGTCCGCAAACAATGCAAGTGATCGTTGCTTAATTATTGGAAACCCCTAAAGGGAAAGATAGAAAGCAACAACAAACGTATGGGAGGAAAGTAGAGAGGAGACATTATGGGGGGTCGTGATAGGCAACGATCAATGAATGCCGGGAAGGAAAAAATGCGGCACCATTCAGGGACATCAATGGGAGGAAGCGGCCTGAAAGGCGACATTGGGATGTTTGCAGGGGCGGCAAAAAAAAACCACGTCATTCCGGGCATTTGGAGATCGAGGAGACTAGGTCGGAAACCAGCAAGCATCATATGAGAAGAGAAACGGCGCTTGACGGAATGACAAAGGTGGAGCTGTGCAAGCGAAGCAAGGACTCTCGAAGATTAGGACAGAAGGTTTAGTTCAAAAAACGCCCGGGGACCGAGAAGAGTGCCGTCCAAAAAGACGTAATCCATTTAGGGAGCGAGGTCAGACGGATCGACTCGGGGAAGGAGGAGGGGTTACCGGAAGGAAAAAAATGAAAGTAACCACATGCAGACGAAAAAATATCGTAGACTGAACTACTTCCGATAAAAAAAGCAAGACCATCCCTGGCCGCTCACGAATTTGGGGGGGGCAGCCCGGCGGATAACAAAATCACAGGGGGGTGGCTGGAGTGTCTTCGGGATCGCCCGGAGTGCATAACTCCGAAAGTGAAGCTGGAAATACAGCGGAAAGGGGTGGGGGGAAAGGATAAGTATAAAGGACCATAGGCAAGGGTCCGGATCGGGTGAGAAAAGAAGGGAAACAAACATGGGCAACCAGTCCGCGGGGGAACTGCGCGCCGCCGAGGGGATGGGAACGCCCGCCCCCCGAAATAGTCGAAACGCCCTCAAATACAACTCTTAAAAGCCGGCGCACACAGGAATTAAACCAGCGGAAGCATTTAAAGTCCCAGGGTCAATACAGGAAAAAAAAACCGACGACGAAGCGGTGCAACTATGGAAAAGAACCGCACATAAAAAAAGTGACCGCCGGGTCATCCGACTCGGGGGAAGGGTGTTGATAAATGTGCGAGGGAATTTTGGTCCTGGATTAAAGAGGGGGGCCAACATCCTTACGGCAGACAGGGCTGCGAAAACCAGTTCTAGGTAATACAATTAATACAAGGAAAACGATCGCGGCAATCAGACCCCCGCGCGGAATATCGGGTCATCGCGGGAAAGAATGTTTTAGGAAAAAGTGACATTACGATCTATTACGGGGGAAGTTCAATTGAATCCTATGGAAATACCAAAACTCCGACTCGAGGGAGGGTGACCTGAGGCCAAGGGCAGTCGGTACATTCATAACGGGGGAAAACAGAGACCTAAATCGTTGGGAACAGTAAAAAACCATGAAAGGGAGTGAACTGATTAAGACATGAGACTACCCGGCATGGACGGGATGCACCTGAATAAACTCTAGCTCGGCGAGTCAAAAAGTAAAGGGGACCAAAAGAAAAAAAACGAGCAGTTCCGGGACTGAAAGTGTCAACTTGATCAAGAAAAAGGAAAAACAACTTGCCCGCCATAGGGGAGGGTCAATGTTAGGGAGAGGGCTTAGCCGCACAAAAGGGTCTAAAAACGTCCCGTGAGGAGAGGAAGCTGGCAAACTGAAATGAAACTCTCGGAAAAAAAGACATCTGGCGGGCGCTGGCGCGAACATTTAAAGGATTGGGATGGGGAGGGCATCAAACAAAAAAAAAACATAAGGGGGAAAAAAGGATAGTCTCCAAGAGGGCAGTGGGGTTACTTCTGTGCGGAAAAAAAAAAAATACCTACTATGTGCATGACCGAAGTCGAAAAAAAACATTTGCGCGACAAACATAGGTGACACCCGGAAGGATCAGAAACGCATACGGAAAAGGGTAACATTCAAGCCGGTCAAGGTCCTCCCTTTAAATAGAAGGGGGGAGAAAAGTCGTGAAGTGGCGTGCCCGAACGGGGATCGAGCGCGGAAAACGCGTTGTACCGTGAGATGGGTCCGCGGCAAGACGGCTTCCTGCGTAGCGGGGGGAAGGGGTCGAACCCAGCGGACATCGGGCGTTTTAAGTTGCGGCAGAGGCCGGCCTTTCCCGGAAACCATGTGTTTAAGGCCGCAGGAAAGGGTTGATTAAATGGGTACTAAAAGCGATATACAGGTGGAAAGGCCTCGGGAAAATTCAAACAGTTCCGAGACAACCGAGGCCAAAATCTAGAAGAGTCATGGGGACAGATGCCAGAAACGGTGAGTTAGGGCAGCAATATTCGGTTTACTGGAACAAGAAAGGGACATGTCATCAGGAAAGGCGAGCACTGACGTTAAAATCGTGGCACGCGGAGGGGTGCCATATAACAAAAGGCGGTACTGCCCGGGTCGGAGTGCTTCGCTGTGATTCGGGGTTGCGACGAATGGATGGGCGACCAATTAGGGACTGTCACGAGGTAGGGCGCGGTCGGTCTTGTGAAGGGGAGGGAGAACCACTCCACGACGGGGACAAACCGTCCGGGATTCGGGACATATAAGACTAAAATGTGGGGCTTCTGAGAGTGTAACCGGGCTTTTCCGAAACAGAGAACGATGAAAGCAAGAGCCAACATGGCTCGGTGGACATTCTTACAGAAATGCAGCCGCGGTTGATAGTAGATTCAAAACTCAAAACGGACTATCAGACGTTCCGCAGACGCAGGGGAGGAGACGGCGGATAAGGCGAAGAAGGACGGGATTACAAAGCGAGAGAGCTGAATGCCCATTCTTAATGGGAAGGGGATATACTCAGGAGATCGAACCTTCTTCCTTGGTCAAGGGTGAGAAAAGCACTCGCGGAGAAGAGCTTCCAAATCGCGGGCAGTAGAAGGCTTGGACTGGTGAAAACAAATTCACCC
>Ga0179591_1370601_pt1 | contig 12843 bp, 9 predicted proteins | sample CZOMad2_1_08_16f_FD_182891 | JGI IMG/M metagenome (GOLD analysis project Ga0179591, IMG submission 182891) | Vadose zone soil fungal communities from Angelo Coast Range Reserve, California, USA - CZOMad2_1_08_16fungal (PacBio error correction) | ecosystem: Environmental > Terrestrial > Soil >...
AGGGCTATCGTTAAGGACAGACGCGCTGACGAGCACGGTTCGGCGGTAGAAAAGGGTAGTCAAAAAAAAAAAGACTAGTTCTTTAAGGGGGTCATTTATATGGGACAGGCCCGAAATCTGGTAAAAAAACAAAGGCGAGATCTCAAGAAACGCGTGAGGGCGATCCGCAAAAGGAAGATAAGGAAAGGGAAGGGAAGCACGGTATCTGGAACACGCAAAAACCCTACCACGGATAGCGCACAGCTGTCACAACAATGTTCAACGGCTGCCGCTAAGCCCTCGTCGAACGAAGGGGAAAAAATCAAAAAAAAAAACTACCTCAAGAGCTCTCGAGGAAAAAAAACTTTTCACGGTCACAGGAAAAACAAAAAAGCACCATTATCTTGGGGGATCAAGCGAAGCAAGCACGTCTGCGTCGCCAAGCAGAGGGGAAAAGGAAGCAAAAAAAGGGAACCGGATTTTTGAGCCATTATTCAAGACAAAACGGCGATAGGATTGATATAGGCAGGGGGAAAAAGCCGCAAAGCTTCGAACGCATCAGTAAACAGCGGGTGTTTGTCCCAAGATCTCAACTCCGGTTTGGTCCAGAAAACGCAAAAGGTCGGGGGGGAAAGGGAAACTGGGGTTGCCGGAAAAAAAAGGAGGGTGGCAAAACACCTCGAGAGGAACGCGACAGAAAAGACACAAAAAGTCAATGACGCGTACAGGAGGGGCAGCGCTCTGAGTATAGGCAGGTACCCTCAAAGAAACCCCCCATCCTGGGACAAGTTGGACGACGTCGTGGAACTATTCGGGAAGGTGCAGGGGGGGGGACGAGAGGGGGCCGTGAAAATCTTTCATTGCGAACTAAGAAGGGGAAGACGATAACAAACCCAGGTCACGACGTAGTGGGCCGTTCGAAAAAAAAGAAAAGAAATGTGGCGGGCGGTAGTAGCGAAATCGGGGGGGGGGGTTACGAAGCCTCTCTGAAAGATCTGCGGCTGCGTCAGGGGAAAACCCTAAGGGGTACATAAAAGATCCATTAATAAAAACTCCCCAGAAGGACGAGCGTGGGGGAAGTGAGGAACGGGGAAAATAAGGGAGGAAGTCCGGGCAATGTAAGACGCTCAATAGCCAAGGCCGTGCCAAATCCACGAAGTAGGGAAATAAAACGATCTTATTATGCTCGCTCTACTCCAAAAGGAGCGGAAAACGGACGGGGTGAAGCTCTTTCCGAAACGAAGTCAAGGCACCTGGAGGAGAAAAAACTCCCATTGTTCCGCGGAAAAAGAGGGGAAGGTCCTGGCCCAGAAGGTAGACGGCCCGGAAGAGTGGGGGAAAGGGTGGGAAAAAAATCATTTGAACACGCCCACCTTCCACGGGAAGGGACTGGCGTGGGGGGGAAACGGTTAACCAAAAAAGAAAATGCGCGGTTCGGTCATGTCCGAAGCCCATCGGGGAGAAGGAGGGAGAGAAGATTACGAGTACGGGCGGTGCGGGCCGCACGCCACGATCCGGAAAGAGAAAGGGGGGGTTTAGGTGGAAGTCTGAAACTATTTCACGGGAAAGAAAAGCGCCGGCCACGAAGAGAGGGGAGGGAAAAAAAGAAAACGCCAACGCCGATGGGGAGATAAATATTAGGGCAAAAGGGGTGCTGAACAATAGAGAGGGGGGGCAGTAACTTAAATAAAAAGACCTGGAAAGGCCCAGAGGCAGGGGGGGAAGGTAAACGAATCTTCTCATATGGGGGGTTTTGCATGGGAAAGGAGTACAAAGGGGAGAGAAGGGTTGTCACAGCCGCCGGCAGAGCATCAAAAGCCGGCAAAGGAAAAAGGTAAAGGAAAAGGCTCTAAGGAAGGAACTTACTTCTCATTGACACTTGCCAAAGGACATATCAGGGCCCAGAAAAAGAGGGAAAAAATGGGGGGGGGGTGTAAAAAACCGGTTTTCCGCTGGGCAGGCTGAAGCGAACTGAGGAGGAGAAAAGGGGGGGGATGTCGGCACACTCCAGTGACCATTGTTTCAGAATCTGTCCCATCGTCCAGCCCTACCAGGGAAAATCAAAAAGGACCTAACTTCCCTGAAGGAACCTTCGTCGCGCAAAAGGGGGAACGTGGCGTGAAGGCCCAGACCTCGGGGCACTCGGACAAAGCGAAAACGGCCTGTCGCGGCTGCCGGAAAACTAAGGGAAGCCAATCGATCGGAGCCTCTTCCAAAGGTTCATCGACGCCAGAGGGGATAAAGAAGTTCGGGAGAAACACACTTGCCATGCACGAATGAGCATGGCTCTCGCCTCAGCCCTCGGCCATAGGGCTTCGGGAAATGCCTTGGGAAGACAAAAGAGACGGGAGGGGGGCAAAGCCTTTTTCCTCGGGCTTTGAACAAAGCTCGACTAAAAGAAGGGGAGGGAGGGACAGAGAGGGAAGCAGAGCAGCGTGAACCACGGGTGGCTCAGAAGCAAAGAATGGGGTCCAAGGGCAAAAAACCAGTAATGCCGTGAGGGAACTTTGCGGAAAGCGCAGAAGAGGGAGCTGACAGGGGGGTCGGAAGGGAACACAAGCCAAGGGGGGTCTTTCTGGTCCGTCTTGACAGGGGCCGGAAGGGGAAAGAAGGGGAAACGGAGGGGGGTCAAAAGTGGGCGGGATGTGCCCTCAAAGGAAAGTGGGGAAAAGATCTTGACTAAAGATTCAGAGGTCCACTGGGTGTGTCAAAAGAGGGTTCCACCAAAAAGCTTCCATCGGGAAGCAGCTAAGACTCTTCTTCTCCTGCCGTACAGGAGAAAGGAAGGGGAAAAGGGGATGGGGGAGGAGATCTAATTTTACCTATCACCTTCGGGGAACCGGGAAGGGAGGTCGTTCCCTGAGAGCATCAAAGGACTCCTTCACCGCCGAAAATGGCGCTAGCCAATCAGTTAAGGGGTGGGGGGAAACATTTTAGGAGACCGAAGCGAAGGCTTCAGAACAAAAACAGGGGAGATGGGGCCCAGCTGTATGGTGGGGAGATTTCCCACAATGTGACCCAAATCCCCAAGGTTCCTCAAATCACCCCTCCCGTGCAGGTGTCTGGACCCCCCGAAGAACGTCCGGCACCAGCATCGGAGTGAAACAAAAGCGTGGGAATCAAGAGAGAAAATTTGAAAAAGCCTGAACACTCAACCACACAAAAAGAAGAAAAAAACTGAAAAATCTAAGTAATACCCGACCGCGGGCCAAATCGATCTATACCCGCGGATAGAAAAACGTGCACACGAGGAGGACGTCATCCAAAAAAGAAATGCCCAGAGAGGGGCTTCTGGAACGTTACCTCCCAAAGCGGGCAGGATTCAGAGCTGCTTGCAAAAATCTGAGGGGGGAACTCTGGGAAAGGAGCTTTACCTTGAAAAGGACAAATAACCCAGAACAAACCTAGAAGATCGTTGCACTTGGAGAACCCGAAACACAAAAAGGGGGAGAACTAGGAAAAAATCCGGAAGCAAAAAAAAATATTCCCTGATGGGGAGGCACAGAGAGAACGAACCCTGACAGGAAAAACGTAATCCGCCAAGACCGGAGGCAAAAGGGGGTCGTTTGCCAAGAATTTAACCATCAAAAAACTTCCCAGAAGAAGAAAGGATGAAAACCGCGCAAGGAAACTTTCAACGCTTGGGAAAAAGGAAAAATTTGACACAATACAGGCACACTAGGGAAAGCCGGGACAGGATACGTGCCAAATAAAACTCCCTTAGGAAAAGTAACCAAGCGGAGGTTCCCGAAGACCCTGGTATCCCAGAAAAACGGCCTAGCGTAGCCACGCTAAAATGCTCCACCCTCTCCAAACGCCTTCCCTGGAAAAGAACTAAGCGACTTGGATACACAATTGGAAGCCGCCGCTCACCCCTCCGACGTACCTCGGCCACAAAATAACTGGGATATGGACATTCCCAATTTCCCTTGACTATCACAGCTGAAGATGACAGAATCCAATGGGGAGACTTACCCTAACCTACTCTAAAAAGGAAAAACACCCTCTTTTGGTCACATAAACAGTAAAAACGCTGGAAAAAGGCTTTGGATGAAAGCCTTAAAAGGCCTCTAAAAAGAGTAGGCGATTAAACCTATTCGAAAAAAACTAGTCAAAAACAAACCCGCAACTACCAACGGAAACTCGTTTACCTGAAGGGGGACTGATGAAGAAGACAAACTCGAGATGCCCGACACAGACCTGGAGACGTCGCAGATCTTAAGGGAGCTTAAAAGGAGGACGTCCCCCTCTCCTTCCTGAAGAATGAGGTGGGAAACTAAAAAGACGGCCAACTGTCCTCCCCAAAGAACGAGCAACTGGGCGACGGTAGGTCAAGGAAAGAAGTCAATTACAAAAAAGTTCAAGGGGGGGAAGAGAGGTCGACTCTTACAGGATTCCTGTTCTCTGGTATCACGAGAACAGGTTTCATTCTGAAGGGGCCGGCAGGTAGAACGTGCAACCTCGGGGCCAACCATCAAAAAGGCCCGCGCAAAACCTCATGGAAGAGCCTTGTGGGGGGGGGCAGACGCAAGACTGTCCCTATCGGGGGGGATGGCAAGGGTGGAGAAGTGGAGAGAGTTTTCGTGGGGGTTTCACCTTTAAAAGAAAAAGGTGCCATGGATCAGGAACGAGAACAAGGGAAAGTTTTGGGTGTAAAAGAACAAAGGGCGCCGAGGGGGACTTCGCGGCCAGCCCGAGCACACGGACCGAGAGGGATGCAGAGAAACAGATGGGCCGGAGGAAAAGGGGGGGGCCCTGGGGGTGGGGGGAGTGAAATCTTTAAGAACCAGGTAAGATGGCAGGGAGACAGACCGGGGGCGGAATCGCGGGAAAGTACCCCCAACGGGGGAAGGGTCTGAAAGGAGTAGATTCGTGCCCGAAGTAGGGGAGGTCAGGGGGGGGGGAATCGATGGAACATTTCAGAACCGCCAGACTAAACAAAAAAAGTATACGAGTGTCAAACGGACTCCTAGATTCACAGACAAGCGCAGGCACAAAAAGACGCCCCTATCACACCTCACAAAAACAACTGATTGAGTGGAGGATATAGGGGGAGGAAAAGGGGAATAAGCACCTGACCTAAGAAATTCCGGCACGAGAAAACGGTTGCTATGAGGGGGGTGGGAGGCATTGAGAGGAAGGGAGGAAGGGGGTCCCGTCCCCCTCCGTACAGAAGTAAAGGGCCGCGACTACGACAGGATGTGAAAAAGTCGCGAAGAGGGGGGGGAAGGCGTAAGAAGGGCCAATCTATTCTTAAGCGCAAAGTATGAAAAAAACTGGCCAGACGGGGGAGGACCGGCGATGCACTCATAGCACAACCCTGGTCCACGGGAGAAAAGGTTCGGGCCACTCCTTATTGGACTTCAAGTGTGTTAGGTGAGAAAGAGAAAAATGCCAGAAGAATAAAAAGAAAAAAACTTGAGGACAGGTCGAATCCTAAACCCAACCATAGACGAGGAGGAAGTCCGACTATCGGATCTCTTCGGGAAAAAAAAAAAGGGAGAGGGAAGGACGACAAAGTCCGGAAGGGGAAATTCGAAAAGGAAGGCCAAGACATCAAGAAGGACCCACGGGGAAAATAGAGAGCGCGAAGCACGATCATCTTGCCCCACATGCCAACCGGCTCATGTGTTGTAGCCGCTTTTTCTGACCAAAAAAAGAATGGTACATGAAAAAGGGAGGGAAAGGGGAAGGGGGTCTTACTTCGGGGTCCTAAGAACCGAGGAGTTCGCACGTGAAGAGAGCTAACGAGGGCGGGGGGGAAAAGGAGCAAAAGCTTCGTCAGTAGGGCGACAGCCCTCTTGCACGCACGAGAGGGGGGGCCTATGGGGGAAAGAAAGTAACAAAAAAAGAGGCCAAGGTAACTCCCAAAAAAAACCCCCCCAAAAGTCAAGGGAATTAGTCCCGGGGGGGGGTTTGTCAAAAGGGGGGTTGTCCTTTCTCATGTGGACATGCGCCGACGCAGGAAAATAGAAAGGCCTAGCCCTTAAGAAAAACCTTAAAGCCATTGGCTGAGGGAAGACCAAGAAGGGTCTCGTGAGGAGCTAAGCGCCAATCCCAGGTAGGGAAGAAGACTGTAAGAAACGATCTGAAAACCTACTGCTGTCCAGACGAAGGGGGGACAATACTCTATCAGGAAACGCCAAGCGGGAAACAAAGGAGGGCGTACGGGGAGAGTCTTAACGCGAAAGAGCATGCTGCAAAAAAAAAAAACTATCCCCGCGCATGCTCAAAAATTCAAGTTGTCTAGTACAGGTGGAGGAGCGCTCTGGTGAGGAAGACAGGAAATAGAAGGGGGGAAAAAGTAGTTGAGATTCTGGGTCCTAAATCTTCGCAAGTGGATGAAAAGAGCAGGGGAGAGGGGGGGGACAGCGTTTAAAGGGCTTGCCGCTGTAAAACGGGCCCCTACAAGGACTTGTGGAGGGTGAAACATCGGGGAAGAGACAAGACCCCTTTCAGGGGCCCTTTGTCGTAAGAACGTTCGGGAAAAAAAAGAAGGTCTTCCGGGGCAGTGCCAAAAAGGCAACGGACTAGGTCCTTGCCTCGAAGAATCCTTCGAGGACCAGGGGGGGTGCCGGGAAAGGGAGGCACACGCCAATCTCTATTCCTTGGGGGGGAAAAAGCACTTAAGACAGGGGGAAAGAAGCCGCCCGGCCGAGGACGCGCGAACGAGAGCACCAACCCCACCGGGTACGAGGAATCCGAAGGCGGAAGTGGCTGGGGGGGGGAGCGGGGGAGAAAAGAGCCATACGGGTTTTGGACTGACAGGGAGGGGGAAAGGACAGGGGGAGTAGAAGAGATTCTCGGGGGCCCAAAACTAGATTCCGTTGTGGATGGGGTTGGAGGCGGAAAAGCACTAGGGTCCAGTTACACGGGGGCACGCCTCAAGCATAAATGCACTGCGGGTACCAGAACCTGCCAAGACGGGGATAATGAAAACGGAAGTAACCTCATTTGAAGCCTAAAGTCGGAAATGGGGACAGATCAATGTAAAAACGGTGGTTGCCAAAAAACCCCGGAAGGGCCAAAGTGGCACACCACGTTTTCGCCTGCAAAGGCGGGCCGCTACGGGGCAGGGAAGACTGGAGGGCGGGGAAACCGGAAAGCCAAATGTGGCCGGGAGTCCGGCTAAAAGACAATCGAAAGGGAAAAACCGGAAAGGAGACTCGACGAAACCACCGAAGCGCCACGTAAAATGACGCGAACGCCGTGGGACTTCCCGGGGGGGGGGCCGCGGTACCAAAAAAAAGGCACACCGAATCAGAATGCGAACATTCCTGGGGGGGGCCAGGGCACAAGAAAAAAGGAGGGGGAGCAAAGGCCCCGCCTTGAAAAGGCACGAAGACTGCCTCCGCCAGGTCAGACGAAAGGGGGGAGAAGAAAAAGAAGGGTTTGCATTACTACCAAGGCATTCGACGATAGAAAAAAAAGCCACTCGCCGAAGCAAAGATCAGAGGAGAGGAAGCGTACTGCCAACAAACAGCGAAGTCGGCGCAACGCTGCGCAAAGATTTGAAACAAAGAGGGAGGGTAAAAGGAGATGAAATCCCGAGCCAAAACGTGAAAGAAGAGACCCTTTTCGAGGGGACCGGTCATTACAAAAAACCGAGCCGAGTGCAGGGAAATGTCGGAGGAAGGACAAAGAGCTCAATCTTCGAACCATTGTCGTACATTGAAACAAGGAGGGGGGTTCGGCAGGGGGGTGCGTAGGAGGACCGAACCCCCCGACAAGAACCATCGCCGGCCGGGAGGGATCTCAGAACAGGGGAAGGAGCCCGCTCCATAAAAATGATAATCTTAGTTGAGAGAGGAGGGGTCTTTGGATATACACTAATGTTCAGCCACGATTCAAAAAGAACGGCAGAGGAAGGCGGGGGCAAGGGGCGTACCCGGGGCGTTTTCGGGAAAAAAAAAATGATTCCGGGAAAGAAAGGGGGTCTGGAAGGGAAATTTTAAGCACAAATTGCAGGAAATCAAAGTGTACCTTTCTTGCGTGAAACCCTGAGACTGATCTGAGGAAATAGGTACGATGTCGCACTAGTCCTCCAGCAGAACCTGGGTGCACCAGGTGGGGAGGAAGTAAAACCAAGAAGACACCGGAGCCAAATATTCTAGAAACGAAAAATAGGGGGGTAAAAAAAGCTGAATTTAGTAGACTCAAAAGAGAAAGACTGGTTTCCTCTCCATCAAAGGGATGCTGTTGCATTGGGTCCGGTATTTAACCGTGACGAGTTAGGTAAGTGACCGAGATGCTCTCCCGTACAGCCAACATGGGGAAAGGCACAGTGTCGTAGGAAACCCTGGGAAAAAGCCAAGGAAAAAACCACAAAAGCTCTAATAGCTCCGGCTACTACCGCCGCAGGAAAAAGAGGGAGAAAAAAACTGTTTCCTGCCCTAAATCAAGGACCAGAAAAAAGAAAAAAAAAATACCGCTCTGGTAAGCCCCGGAAAAGGCCCCCCGACTGAAGGGGGGGAGGAGGAGTACCACCTCCGTCAGAAGGGTGGCGTTCGCCTTTGTGGGGTGGGTGTGTTTGGGGGTGTGTTGTTTTTGTTTGGTTTGTTGCCCTCTCCTTTACGGGCGGCAGTGACAGGGTGACTGTCTTTCCGTGCTCAAAAACCCATCAGCAGCGAGGATCGTTCGTGGGGACTGCAGGAAACCCGCCAAACTACAGGAAAAGGAGGAAAGGATAGGGGATAAAGACCTATGAAAAGGCGTCACGCAGGAAAGGAAGGAAATGAAGAGGAGACAAAAGTTCCATACCAGTAAAATCGCAAAAACCCCTAAGGAAGGGGGGCTTTGGGAGGCCAAGGACAAAACTTTCCTAGAAATGTCAACCTAAAAGTGGTGAGGTTTGAAGAGATAGAGAACCACTAACTCGTCAAGGACGAAAGAGAAAAAACTCTGGGGAGAAAATTTTAGGGTCAAATCCAGGCATGAACCGCAGGTAGCCGGACAAACAGGGCAGCTCTGGAAACGGGGACTGGGAGTAACCCAAAAGGAAAATTACGGCCTGAGGATTCGAACACGTCGAAAAAAACGGGGCTACCTGTGCCGAAGGAAAAAACGCGGCCCCCCTGAGCGCAAACCTAAAGTTGAGAACTGGAAGAAGACAGCGGGGAAGGAAGGCAGCCTCGGCCCCACCAGCCTCAGGGGCGGGCGTCCATCAACGGGGGAAGGGTACAGGCCATTTTCCTGCCAAAGCAGAAGTCTACCGGGCTCCGAAAACATGCTGAGGAGCTACTTTACCCCAAAACTCGAAAAAAACCTAGGGTTTGGAATGGGGAAGGAAGAAAACTGACCCTTGTAGGGACGGGCCTCGGGGACGGCCAGTCTTACGATAAAACTAAAACCGCGGTCCTTCGCACACTTCAAGAGGAAAACAGGGCCCACCAAGACTTCAAACCCTCCCCGACCCGTGGCAAAAAACGACCGAACATGGCCCTCCCTGGAATTAATTGAACCGCCTCCTCGCGCGGTATCGAGGGGGATGACCCGACTCCTTCCTGAAAAGCTGGGGGGGAACTAGAAAGTTCAGAGAATTCCTGCTCTGCGGGGTGGGGGACTATGTAAGAAGAAACTCAAGCAGGTAGAAGAGGCTTTTCCATACCACAAATCCTAAGAAGCCAGAAACCAGGACCCGGGCGATCTATATTCGGGGGGTGGGGGGTGACAACACATCTTCCACACAACTCTGAGGTGAGTACTAAGGGAGGAACTTAAGGTTACACAGCTCCCTCAACAAATCGGATCATAAAACTTTGTCCGGAAAACCAGACACATTTCTTGGGGGGAAATACTACCCTCAGTGGGTGAAAAAGAGGCCCTCTCTAAATCAGATTCACAGGTGACCATGGTGTTGAGGAAGACTTCCTGAAGAGCGAAAGTAGAGCCAGTCTTCTGGCGGTTCTTCTTCACCGACTGCCCGGGGTCGGAGGGGAAAGAGTTGAAACTCGGAAAAGATCACCAACCCCCCCCAACACCGCGCGAGAGGAGGGCTCTCGGGGTGCAAAGGAAAAAACGGATCTTGAAAGAGTCTGCTCATCAAGGGGGGGGTGGGATCTATCAACGCGGGGACCGCTCAAAGTGCGCCTTTTGTCCCCGACCCTACGCCGCCTTTAGTGAAAAAAAAGAAGGAAGGACTGCGAGAAAGAAAACACTATGAACTTCTTAGGGATTCATGACGAGGGGGTACGCTTGTTGAGACCCAGTCTGGTTCTCAGGCAAATCTAAAAATCCATAGAACGGCGAAAAGTGGCTCCCTCTCCTCAAGAATGGGACGCTTTAACCTGGCATCATCCAACCGGGAAAAAGATATCCCCCTATCTCGTAAAACAAACAGGAAGGGGGGGGGGGGGAGAAAATATATAGAAATAGGGGGGAAAATCTTTTCAAGAAAAGAAACTCGTAAAAGAACGGTAAAAAAGAGGGAAGACTGTTGCGATAGAGGTGTCTGTTCTTTTCCAGGAAGTATAGGCCTGAAAGTCCTCCCCCTCAGGGACGGCGAAGAAATCTCCAAGAAGAAAATCTGGAGTAATACCGCAGGCAGGGGAAATAATAAGTCCCAAGACGAGTGAGTTAAAAGCAAAAACCTAATCGCACCAGACCTTCGCCTCTTCAAAAACAGCTAATACGCCGGGGGTCCCTGGCTCAAAGGGGGAAAAGCTGAAACCCAACGCTTCGGGAAAAAAAACGTTGAATGGTACGAACGCGGGAAAGAAAATCAGCAACCGGGGACTCAGGTCTAAAGACGAACAACAAAACACCATACTCGAAAATCAGAAAAAAGATTAAGAGACGTCAACCCAAGACACCTTCCTTAGGCTTGCCCCCCCCAGATGGGAGAAAGGGTCAAAAGCACGTGCCGAAAAGGAAGCCATCGCGTAGCGAGAGCCAAGCTTTGAACGACCTCAGCGAAGGGGGATCTTGGGGAAGAAGAAAAAAAAGACGCAAGTGGGAGACCAGAAGGCCTATAGCACAAGCGAAAACCTCTGACGGAGAATAAAGAGGGAGGTCGCGTAGATCTTCCACCACAGTCCACGTAAGCGTCGACATAAAATCTAAGACGCGGGGAGTCGCCCCGAGACCAACCGAAGACTATTGAGGAAAGTACAAAAAAAAAAAAAAGTGGGGACAGGACGCGGGGGGGAGTGAATTAGTCTAGAAATAGGGGGGGGGAAAACTGTGGTTCGAATCTTCGAAGCCAAAAAAGGAGGGGAAAAAGGGGGAAAAGGAAGTCAGCCCCTTGAGGCAAACAGTTGAAAGGGTCTTAACGCGGCCCCAAATTAAAAAAAGGGGGGCGCGGTTAAATGGAAAGCTAACAAAAAGTCCCGCCATCATGTACAAGTCAGAAGAGGAAGATGCGGCGTGCCGTCTTGAACCTGCCCTGGGAAAAGGAGGAACCACATAAAAACACTGTCTCCTCCTGGTGAAATAAGGGGGGGGGACCAAAGAAGGGGAGAACAAAAAAAAGTTCTTTTCAGAGGGGGGGACGCTCCGAGCTCGCCGGGAAAAACAAAGGGGTAGCAGGGTGGGGATCAAAGGATCAAGTTCTTAGGGGAAAGCCTGGAAATAAAAAAAAAGAAAAAAGGGGGGATAGGGGGGAAAAAAATCAGGATCTTCAAGGGTTCCCCTACAGGAAAGGACCCCTTGCAGGTAAGGGGGAGGGGGAACTCAGCCATTGAAGATTCTTCCCTTGGGAACGGAGGGAAAACACTCGTAAGGCGGGACGTGGGGGGGATAACTTGGGGGAACCCAAGGGCAAAATAAAAAACCTCCGGCGTGGCGGAGCGGCAGGGCTGGGACTTTGAAAATGAAAGGTCGTTCTTGCAAAAGAGCAGAACAGTCACCCCTTTCCAGCCTTCGGGGGAAAGGGATTGAATAGAGCACTCCAGCTCAGCTCTTTTTGCCTGGAAGCAAGAAAGGAGGGTCACATCATAAAAAAGCACAGCGACCAAGGAAAAAAAACAGGACCCACCGCCCCAAATACCGAAAAACCTGAAGTCGGCAGTTGGAAAGAAAAAACAAAAGGTGTTCCTTGTAAAAAAAAACTCATACGGAAGACGTTGAAAAGAAAGGGGGAAAACGCGAGGAAAAGGGTAGTAGCCGAGCGGGAAATCGGCCACGTATATGCAGGTGGGGGTGGTGTTCGGTGTAGGAACATAACGGGCAAGTCGAGGAGGACAAAAGGGGCCACTTCCTCCCAGGCTAGCCATCACGACGGGCGAAAAGCCGGAAAAAGGGGTCCAGAACCGCCCAAGCATCAGAGGAACGGACGTAAAACTGACATTGAGAGCACAGAAAGTCAGACCCAGAGAAAAAAGGGGGGTGAAAAAATGGTGTCCCGAGCCGCCCTCAATTCCATGTTGGACAACCGGGGGGGCTGGGAAAAAATGGTGCTAGAAAAAACAGAGTCGTGAATGGAGACGGTGGGTGAATCAAAAAAAAAAGGGAAAGAATGGGGGAAAAGGACCAGGAAACGGAGAAACCAACACATTCGCCCCCTCCTCCGACCTAGCAACTGGGGGAGAGCAAACAGGACCTGTAGTAGTCAGTCAAAAACATCAAAAAGGGGGTACTTCGTTCGAGGGGGGACAGGGACCAGGGGGGAAAAAACATCGGCGAAAGGTCTCGCTAACATTAAAACGGGTCTCGGGCGACCCCCTGGAAGCCCGAGACGGCCGCGATACTTAAAAAAATGGATATTCCTTCCCAGACTAAGGACGGGGCAGGAAGAAAAAATGGTTTCAGTTAAGAACCACAACAAGAAAAAAGGAAATAAGGGGGGCTTCTCAAAATCATCCAACAGCGGGGCGGCAAAAGTAAAGGGAAGGCCGAACAAGGACGTCCCGAAGAGACACCTGCTCC
>Ga0179591_1305652_pt1 | contig 12842 bp, 17 predicted proteins | sample CZOMad2_1_08_16f_FD_182891 | JGI IMG/M metagenome (GOLD analysis project Ga0179591, IMG submission 182891) | Vadose zone soil fungal communities from Angelo Coast Range Reserve, California, USA - CZOMad2_1_08_16fungal (PacBio error correction) | ecosystem: Environmental > Terrestrial > Soil >...
AAACGAAGAGGAGGGGTGGCTCGTTTGCCTTTGTAAACCTTCCACTACTGTTCCGCCGGTGCTTGACATCCCACTTTAAGGGTCGGACAGGGGGCGGGGAAGGGGAGAATTGGGGGAAAAGGGCACGGGCAAGGAGAGTATAGTTCAAATTCGGGGCAGGGGCCAATTTCTAGACTTGGCCGTTGTGCATCACGCTTCACTTTCATAGCGTTGGAGATGAAAATAAAAACGAGGAAGAGGGGGAGAAAGGGCCAAAAGGCACTCAGGGAAATTTGTTATCCGGGGTTGGGTGAAAAGTCGCTATACCTTTGGGTTAAAGCCGGTGTAGGGAAATCGTAGATACAAGAAAAATTGGAGGAGGGTTCCTGTCTAACATTTCCAATGGTCCATTTGCGTCAGCTGGCCAGCCCGTTTTCTTGAACGAATCGGAGGATTCCGGTGGGGGGGGAATTCCTAAAGAAGAAGTGGGGGAAGGGCCCGGTGGGGGGGATTGCGTCCCAGAGTACTATCAATGAGATAAAGGGTATTAAGTAGGGCGACGTGGAAAGCATGGGGTAGAAGGATTAGGGGAACTGCGGGGGCAGTCCGCCCTTCAAATTTCTCCTGCTCGACCAGGGGGGGGGGGGGCACGTTTTTGGAAGGAAAAAAGCAGGAAGGAAAAAGCAAATGGAGTTTCGCAAGATCAATTACCTAACATTCCTGACCTGGTTAAGGAAAAAGAGGAGGGGGGAGGAAAGGTAGACCAAGGGAGGAGGGGAGCAGCTTGGACCTCTTCTGTGCTGTTGGCTTATCCGTCCAGAAGGAGAGGAGTGGGGGGGGGGCAGCGGGGGGAAAGGGCCGGGGACTCCGTCTAGTCCTAGGAATTAAGGTACTGGGTGACGAAGGACCGTGTTTGCGCGAACTGTAAAAGGACTCTCAGAAGAAGAGACTCAGGAGTGTGGTAGTTGCAGAAGGACGAAGGAGAGTAAAATGACGGTTGCTTGAAATATCTAAAACCAGCGCGGCATCTTGCACGGGGGGGAAAATAGGCTATAGGGGGGGCAAACGGGGGAGGGGGGGGGGAGCTTTGGGGGGGGTCAGACGTGGGGGGGGGTACGGATGGGTGGACAGGCCCCGCCAAAGACGCCAGGGAGAAAAGGTTTTGGAACGAAATCGGTCGCAAAGTTGTCTTCATTAGCTGCAAAGCAGGGCGCGTCGCAGGGAAACACTCTCAGGGCTGAAAGGAGGAAGGGGTGTGGAGTAAACTGACATGGACGTCACTTCGAGGACTCCGAAAGACCGGCCGAGCCTCGGAACACGGGGAGATGGGGAGATCCTCAACCTGATTAGGAGGAAAGAGATATCAAAACAGCTCGTCTGTTTCCGGCAGAGGAAGAAAGAATAGAGTACAGTAACCAGGAAAAACACGCCTAAGGCATAGACGGGAAGCACTGTAGCGAGAAGGGGGGCGGGCGAAACGGAGCAGACTCCGGAAGACCATTTAGTCAGAAAGGGGGAATGCTCAAAAAAAAAATAAAAAGTCTGGGCGGGCGAATTTAAAAAAAAACATCAAGAAATCAAGAGAAACACAGAAAGACGATTTGGGGCCCCAAGAAAAACGGCACCGATCCAGGGAAGAAAAGGAAATGCAAACTAGCGGGGCGCACCCACAACGGTGTAAGACTTCGAGCGACTGGGGGGTATCGGTCAGGGAGTCGTTTCAAGACACCTAGGAGGGCGGCTGGAGTCAAAACTGGAGTACAAAATGTCAAGAAAACCATTACCGGACGGCATCGCACCTTGGGATTAAACCAGGGAGGCACACCGGCAACTACGGGTAGCCAGCCGCAAGGACAGCCGCGTCAAGGGATCAAGCAGCCGGGGGAGAAAGGCAAAGGCCAGCGGCGTAATACCAGGGCCGTTTAGGAGAAATCCGGCTGAACGACCTAAACAAGGGCGGCAGCCCCCCCAACAAAAAAAAAGGTCGTCGCCTCGCATCGACGTAAATGGCCTATCCGCGCGAAGACAGTGCGCAGGCTGATTCTAAAAAAGTCGCACGAAAGTGGAACCACTAACAAGGGAAAGCTGCGCGCTGACAATGCAAACTCCAACCTGACTTCAAAACCTGCTGCAGAACTGCTACACCACGTGCTGACAACGACGATTCCGGGGCAAAAACCATTGCCGGGGAACGCGGAATTCATCAATTAACTGTAACGGGGAGGACATACATCACCCTCGGGTAAACAGTATCCGAGTTCGGGCAACAAAAAGAGGGGGACACAAAAAAGCAGGCCTCTGCCGGTCCGCCCGACGGAAACGATTATCAGCTAACTGAGGGGGGAAGGGAGTGAAAAAGAGTGGAGAGCAAGCTCCAACGCCAGACTTCAATGTTTAACCAAACGGACATTCGCAGACATTGACCGGCGGAAAGAGGGAAACAGACTCTGCGCTTTTCCATGGGTCCGTTCCCTCACGACGGCACCTCCAACTGTCCGAAAATCCAGATCTGGGAACTGCAGAAAAAGGCACAGGAAAACAACAGTCTTTTCATCAATTACATGGAGGCAAACCGTCAGGGCGGTTCCAGAAGAGAAACACTCTCGCCTACTTACCGGCTTCAGTAGGGGACTGGAGCACGACCGACAAACCAGATATTGGGTACTCCGTACCGCCGGGAACTTGACAAGCCCACCACCTTCTCTGCAACGAAAAAGGGGGGGGGCCGGGGGGGGGGGGACCAAAGGAGGAAGGGGGAACGCCCGTGTACCTGGGAACCCTCTTGGGGCAGTAAACGAAAAAGGTCCTCTTGTGAGACCTCAGTCCCAGTGGGGGAGGTCACAGGATAGGTCTTCTTCTGGGGACGGGGGTTAAGAGGACACCGAGAATCTTCACCCAACAAAAGGAGGTCAGGGCCCTTCCTCCACTTCTAAACAACAAGAGAACGAAGGAAACGTTTCTTCCAGGTCTTCTAGACAGTTTATCCTAGTTGCTAAACTCCATCCGTATTTTTCTTCAGCTTACCCTTAAACTTGGTAGATGCGGGGCAGTAAGATCTTGAAGGAATCATAAAAACGGAAAAAAACATTGTGTCTAACAGTTGACTAGTTCCTCTCAAAGGCAATGGGGGATTTTGAAAGAGATGCATCAGCCGACCCATGGAGAAATTCATGGCACCGCAGGCACGACTCTCACCTTACCGGGCTATGCGGCTTCTTTCACTGTCTCTGGCTAGGAGGAGTGGTGACTAATTCCTGCAAGATAAAACCTTAGAATACCAGGAAACTCCGCAAACCGAAATTCCTCTGGCATGACCAGCGGGCAAGGCCGGAAACCGAATCGGGGACAGTACCTCCCAAAAAACCATTAGTCGGAAACTAAGAAGCTGACGGGAAGAGAACGAACACCCTGTTAAAGAAGCACCAGAAAAAGACCCCGCAAGAGACTCGCTTTCATTGGGGGTCTCAATGACTGCGAACAGGAGCTCTCTCAACACAACGTAGAGTATTACAAGGGAGAGAAGAGGCAGGTGAAAAAAAGAATCTAGGCAAAACGGCCCGATGAAAATCGCCGTGCTGACTGATCTGCAGAAGGTAGGTCTCGGAAAGGTACTCCTATTTTTAGGAAAGTCTAACTTCTTCCCAGTGCAGGCTCCTCTTGGAAACGAGAGGGGGGGGAAGGGGGAGGAAAGGCCTGTCGGGTCTTGGCAGGTGCATCATGCCTTGGGAACACAGAAAAGCGACGTGCCATCAATACTGGCCGAGGCGAGGGGAGGAGCCTGAGGGGACTTGTAAATGGATGCTGGATCGCAATACGATGGACGAAAAAAGAGTTGGTGAAATTTCCGAAACTGTATCATCCAGGGGGGAGTGAATTTTGGGGCACGGGGGGATTGACCTGGCCCGATATACTGCAAGATCTAAGGTCATCAGTGGTGATCTAAAACTATCTTTTGAGTCGCTTTACAGGACTCAAAGGGGCTACTACGACAAAGAAATTCGTGCCGGGGATAGGGTGGTAGCCGTGGAGGCCAGGGCCATTATAGTTGGGGACCCTTGGGTCCAGTTTTACCATCTTGAACACGGAGAGAACACAAAGGTTGCCGAAACCATTTGAAACGAGTGTGGTAGGACTAAAAGAGCGTTCTTTTCCTTTGGGCATGCCCAAAACCGGGGAACCGGAACCGGCAGGGTAAAGGCGGTGAGAAGAGGAACAAAAAAATTTGTGTGAAGATCGGGCGTTTTTTGGCAGGTCCACCGCAAAGAGGAGAAAGGAAACGGATCGTTAAGGGGAGTTACCAGAGCGGGTGGCGCTTTAAGCGTGAAAAAAAAAGCTTACGGGTCCGTCGGCGTCATGCGAGTAGCGAGGAAAGGCACAACGGGGGGCAGGAGGGCAAGGCGAGGGGCCGTTTGACTGTGCATGTCACAAAGGTGGGGGAAAAAAGGTGTGGGTGAAAAAATTACATTTCGAGGAGACAGTTTGGATTGGAAATCGAGGGTGATGGAAAAAGGAAAGTGACAAAGACGGATGGGCAGTCGTGGGACCGAATGTCCAGTCGGTCGGTTGGCGGGAAATTTCACCTCTTCACTCCTTAACCGGTGGAATTCAGCGGGAGTGAGCGATTTGCAACGCAGGGAAGCAGTAAAGGTGAGACTTAGGGGGGTGTGTGGCTCCAGCTTTCTTTCTTCGGACTGCGGGGGGGGGGGGAAAGGGACGGGTCTGACCTCGTAATAGGGACGACACCAGCTATGGGTCTTCCTTCGGTGTCAATGCGAACAGTTTCCCAAGGGAACCAGTGGGGAGAAAGGCCCACCTTGGAAAGGATCGTCACGGTTCCTTTAGCAATTTGGAAGCTGAGGAAGGGTGGGAAGGACCGGTTGGGAGGGGGGTCCGGTCAAGCATAACGGAGTGAGAAAAAGAGGAAGTACGGGGATTTCGTACTTAATTATAGCATTTCTGAGCGCGGGGGACATTCCTCGGAAAGAAAGATGAGGGCCGAGGCCGATCGACCAGGGTATTTTCGGGGCTTCAAAAAAAAGTAAATGCTGGTGGGGGAAAAAAACGTCTACGGGTATCATAACACTGCAGGTTACAAGAGGGCTGTGAGAAAGGATAAAAAAAGGGGCAGAGTGACAGCGGCTTTGCAGGGAGGGTGTCTTATCGCCGACAGCAAGAGACGGCGTAGTGGTGCCTGAGGGGAAGGTCACGGTCTCCCATTTGGGAGGGATATTCTTCCATTTGGGCTGGGTTACGAGGGGAAAGTTGGTTAGAACGCCTTACGCGGAGGTTGTCGTTGCCAGCAAGAGATCGAACTCCGAGTCGGGAAAAAAAGGGAAAAAGATCCCGAAGTCGACTGGGGGAGAATTTGGGGGCTCCTCTATAGATACGGATAGGGTCATCTTGTACGTGGTGGAGTACTGGACGGGGGCGTTGGGCAGCGCAGGGAAAACGAGTATTGGAGTGGTAAGATTGGTGTAAAGGGGTGGTGAGAACGCAAGAGAGGGGCCTAAGAGTTTTGGGGAAATTCTACATGATTCATTATGTCTGACGAGGGGGAGGGGGAGTTCGCCGAGGGGAAAGCTCTAAGAGAGGCGATGCGGAGCAAGGAGGAGTGGGTGGGTCAGTGGATGGGGAATGGACTTCACTTGAGAAGTCCAGAAGCCAAAAGGAAAAAGAAGCGCGGTATCGAAGAAAACAACAACTTGTATTATTAAACATATATAGATCACCCATCAGGGAGGATCAGTGAAGTGAGAATAGGGCTCGTCCTCGAAGGGAAGTCCAGGTAATCCACTTCAACCACTCCTAAGAAAAAAATCAAGGTCCTCGAAGGAGGGGAGTCTGGCAAATCTTCTAACCTTCTACTTCAAAACTGCCTCCTGAAATGTCGTAGAGAAGGAATTCGAAAAAAAAGGCGTCTTCTAAAGAAGGTCGTGGAGGTCTAATGGTCAACACCATCAAGGGAAAAAAGTCGGACCCACAAAGAATAACTTCTCTACTTTCCCCCTCCAACTTCACCATAAAGGTCTAGAGAAAAAAAAAAGTACAGGCAATAGGATGGGTAATTCTCGGGCAGCAAACAACTTCAGGGAAGGCTATGGGGAAGAAAAGTACTTAAACGGGTAAAAGCGTAAAGGACTATTCTCCGGGAGGGGAAACGGAAAAAAAGGAGCGTTAGTAAACAACGTCGTAAAGTCTTCCACAGTACAACCTGGAAGGAGAGAAGACTACGGAGAAGGGACCCCTCCGACCGGCAACAATAAGCCTCTCTTGAAATGTCGGAGAGAAAGCACGCCCAGGAACAGCACGCGGCAAAGAGGCTAAACCGTCAGTCCGTGGTCTACGAGGGCAGCAAAGAATCACAGCGTTCTGTCCGCCCAGTGTTATTCTACGGCGACTGGCTGAATCATGGAAGTGAACAAATAGGAAGAAACCCCCCAAAAACCTCCACACGTCGATCGGAAGAAAGAATCTTGAAGGGGGGAAAGCTTTCCCTGTGAGAAGAAGGGAATCGGCCGTGCCGGTCTAACAGTGACCGACGTACGAAACGAGGAAGAAATCGGATCGCTGGGGAAGGGAATCCAACACGTTACCTTCACCAAAAAGTCACGGAGGAGAAATCTCAAGCAGAGGACGGAAACGGACAAGACCAGTGGGTGGCAAGGGCCCAAAAAGTGAGGAGAATGAACGTACGTCTCATGCCAAAAAGAAAAAAAGACGGGGGGGGGGATGCATCACCTCTCCTTTGTGTCGGGGGGAGAGGATACTAGGGGGCCCAAGAGTACAAAACCAGCCGGTCAATAAAATGGGTCCTCCCTCGGGGTAGGACCAAAAGGCCGGGTGAGAAGGCGGCAAGTGAGTGGAAATCTGCTTAACACGAGTCTAGAGGAAGCAAAACTTTATCTTGTGCAGTTTAAAGTACAACGGAACAAAAGAAGGACAGACCTGACTTTAGGGGAAAAACCGTACGGCCACCATCCGCGCGATGGGTGGTCAGGAAGGGAACCAAACAAAGAAAGGGAACCGGACAACTGGAAGGTATCCAGATACTTTTACTTCAAACTTCACGTGTGGAGCAAATCTTGGCAGAAAAAGAAACGAAAAAAAGGAGGAACCACGCTCCGCCTTTTCCTCTAAATCGGAAAAATAACAGAACGCCGACGGGACCCTTCTTCAGATCTTGGACTGGCGCCGGCAATAGAAAAAAAGGAGAGGGGGTACCTTACTATCCTTCAAGGGAAGCTGCTGTTTCGTACCTCAAAAAAAAAAGACGAAATTGTCACCTAAAGATGGGGGATGGTCAAGGTGATCAAACGAAGTACCCTAAGGGGGGGACCTAAGTTTTGCCAATGAACTTCCACAGCAGGTCGGAGGGTGTCGAACCACCCCGTCAGGTTGAGAAAGTATCTTTCTTCCAGTAGAGAAGTTGAAGCGGGTACCAAGGAAGGACCAACTTAATTGCAGGGAAAGGACCACGTCTCCCAAAGGAAGGAACTCACTGTCGAAAGTTGGTCTTCTCACTGGACAGCGTCCCCGCGAGAAGTCACCAGAGATGTGTGCAGGAAAAAAACTTCTTGAAAAGGGGAAAAGGAGGGGGGGGTCAATTCTTCGCTTAGTCCACAATCAAACAAGTGAAAACACCGGCATGACCGGCTGCTACGTTTTGAGGAAAGTAACAAAAAAGGGGATGTTGGGGGAGACTTAAGGGTCTCCTCAAAACATGTTCTAACGGCACCGGGGGTCATTACCTCATAAACGTACAATTAGTATGGGAACGTTATATGATGGCAATGAAGAGTTCTCAGGAGTGGGTTGACCTAAAAAAGATGAATGACCTACCTACTCACAAAAGACCTACCTTAATCTGCAAATCGTCCCAGCGGAAAGACGAGAAAAGGTTAGAAGGAGGACAATCACCCCCCAGAGAGGAATCCGCAGGCGAGGGAGAAACAGTGCTCTAGATCAGCAAGGGGCGACTGTCAGCTTTCGAAAATGGGAGGAAGAAGGCGAAGGGTACCACTTATAGAGAGACACACAAAAATTAGGGGGGGGGAAAAAAAGGATGCCTTTTACAAATCCGACGATGTCAGAAAACAAATATGACAGCGCCGTTCTGAGAGAAGGACACCGGGGGCGAGAGGGAAAACTTCTTTAGGGTGGAAGGAAGTCCGAGGTTTATGTTGGAGACGTGGCTCCTGATGGAACGAGCCGGACGTGACGAGGTCAGCGGAGAGGAGGTCCTTTGAGGTGAGGCCTGCTTGAAGGGGGAATGAGAGGGACTAGTGCAAACTCCTCCGATGCACAAAAGCGGGAAAAAGATAGGAAAGGGGGACATGAAAAGAGCTGAATGATTTTTGGAAGGGAGAAAAAGAATGGCTGATGGGGGAGTCGCAAAAAGGGCAAGTCCCAGAAAGATGCGTTATAAGTTCACATAGACACACTTAGAACCTAGGGGGGCGGGGGCGGGTGGTTGCGTTTTGAGTTGAATGGCCCAGTATACTTCCCCTCAGATACCGTTCAGAAGGGGACCTTTGGAGAATTGAAAGGAGGTTGTCTACTCTTGGAGAAGACTGAAGGAAACACTCAACCTTAAGAAGTCAGGCCAAGTTACTTAGGGGGGGTGAAGTGGCGTCCAAAGGTGCCATGGACCATGTGAAGACTGCCTGTTTGTAAAAAAGCGATTCCACGGCTAAGCGAAAAAATAGGACGGGGGGAAGGGGGGGGAAATGGCTTCGGTGTTTATCCTCCAATGCACTCTGTGTGTCAGGTCAAGGCAACCCGAGTTACCTGCAAAGGAGGGTCCGGCGGGGATAAGGACCAGAAAAAAAAGGGGCCATGTTCAAATATACTTCTGTTTGTTTGGAGGTGCCAAAACCCAAAGAAGCTCAAAAAGACGCATCGTACTGGATACCAAGCTTTTTGGGAGACTTCCGGAGAGAAAAGGAATTAAAGGGAAAAGAGGGCGGATTTCCCTTGGCTATGAGTAGGGTCCACCTGACCGGGGAGTCGGGGAAAAGGGGGGTGAAGGGGCCTGCCAAGACTGTGATAAGTTTCCTTGGAAGGACCGATGGGATCTGGTACGGGGGGGAGGGGTTCAGTCTCGGGGGAAAAGGGTAGTCACTTTCCCAAGAGCTTGTTTCAGTTCGGTGGCCGGGGTGAGGAAGTGGGGGCCGTTGAATGTACAAGGTCACGGCAGTAAAGTTGGAAGCTGAGGGAGTCTCTATTTCACCCGACTTTTCCGACTGGACTGGGCCCCGGTGTTGGAAGGCCCTCGGGAGAGGGGTCGAGGAAGGAGGGGGGGGGGTACCCAAGGGGGGGGAGAAAAGAGGGGTCTATAAAGCCTAACCATCGATGAGGGAGGTTCCAAGGCTACAGGGCCCATGAGGCAGAACGAGTTTGGGGCCAGGGACAACAATGGGGTGGAGGGGGGACCTGGGCTTCGTTGCATTCCTTTGTGGTGGGGTCTCACTCCGGGGCTTAGGGGGGGAATTCCCGGTGGGGGGGTGCTTTTGACATCGACGAAGAAGAGGAGAATAATGTAGGAATTCGGGCGCTGTAAGGGGAAAAAGGAAAAGGGGGGGATTCGAAGTCAGGAAGGCTTCCCTTCCAATAAAAAAAAAAAAAAAAAAAAAAAAAAAGGGAAAAAACAAAAAAAAGAGAAAAAAAAAAAAAAGAAAGAAAAAAACCAAACAAAAAAACCCACAACAAGGAAAAAAAAAAAACCTCCGGGTCTCCTATGAGATAAGGTAGGGGTGGGGAGGGGGGGGGGATGCCTCTTCATTTCCCTTTTACTTCCAGGATCCTTAGACGTAAGAGCGGGGGCCGGGGTCTGACTGGTCTGTTCTTCACGCGGAGAAAAACGGGAGGGGAGGGAGCATAGGTAGGGGCGGCTTGTCATCTTGTAGGGCTTCTACAGCAGAGCTGCACTATGGGGGGTGCAGTAGCCGGGTCAGGGTACTCCCTGCGAGGGTCGATAAGGACAGGGAATGGGGGGGGGGACTAGGTGAATTTTTGTGAAACGAACTCCTGACCTAGGGTTGGAAAGTGGAACGCCATGTCGCGCCGAGTCGTTTCCTGCAGGGAAAGACGACGAAAAAGCGAGAGAAAAGGGAAAACGTTGGTTGTAGGGGAAAGAGCGATACACCTGATTGAGATGGGGGGGAAGGGGTTTCGACAGCCGGAGGAAAGTGGGAGTTGGGAAGCGCTAAACGCTTATTTAGGTGGGTCCAAAGGGGTGGAGGGGGGGGGGGAATCGACCTCCCAAACTGCATTGTATCCGGGGACTCTCTTTTGGGGAGGAGAATTCTCCTAAAAAGTCGGCCGGAGGCTGCAAGGACAGGGAGAAGAGGGGGCAAAGGCTATCGAGGAGTCTGAGGATGCGGAGCCGAGGAGGGGTTGCAGCTGAAAGGAGTAAAGGAGGGGGTGACGTCCTCCAGAAGATAATAGAAACTGCAGCGCTAGAGTTGGGGGGGAGAGAGCAACAAAAAAACCAAAGGTAGGTTATTAAAAGATATGAACGCGATGGACCTTTTGAGAGGATAGGAAGGATCGACATAAAAATCGAGGGAAGAACCATTTGAGGAAAAAAAAAAACCCTCCCTGTACCAGAGATTCCTTCTTTATCATGAACCGCGATAGCGCTTGGCCCAAAAAAGAGTCTACCGGCGAAGAAAGAGCCCAAGGGAAGAAAAGGGGTCGTGGGGGGTGAGACGTTCTTCAAACCAAAACTTCAAAAGGTTCTCAGACCGGGTAGTGGGCTATTTCAAAAAAATCCAGTGACCCCCAAAAGAAAATAGATTTCGCGAGGCCCAAAGAAAAATGAAAACCATCCCAGGCGAAGAGAAAAAAGGACCAAGAAATAACATCTCTTTGCTCTTCTTGCAAAAAAAAAAGAAGGTTTCCGTCGCCTTCGGGCGGGAAAATGAAAAACGGAACCGCCTCGGCGTCTATTGTCTTTCGGGGCACGCCAACCGAGAAGGGGAGGGAAAAAAAGGGGGGAGTCCGGACTTGAATTGAAAACTTTACTTAAATCGACAAAGGATGGGAGTTAAACCCTTACAACGGGAAAGAAAGCAAAGAAAAGATACGCCCTCGATTTAGAGGGACGACATCACGACAGGAAAATCCTCTGAGGAGCAATTGTGACAGATAGAAGAAGACCGAAGAAGCCAGCAGGAAGGGGTGGACTATACTTCGAATTGGGTCTTAACATCAGTCCACTCCTTCACGCCACGCCAACGAAAAAAAGGGTTCGAGAGACTCGTGAGAAAAGGATGGAAGGGACAAAACAGAACGGAGTCGAAGAGGGCTCATCTTTCCGCTGACAGTAGAAAGGGACTGATAAAAGTGAGGACACTCTTCTAGCTGGACCCCAAAAAAAAAGAAAAACCGTGACTTGGGAAAAAGGGAAGCGGGATGCATAACTACACGGGAAGACCCTAAACGATCAACGGAAAAGAACCAGTGGGGAATGGACAACGAGGTGATGCATCATGTAAAGGGAAAGGGGTCGCAGGAAAGAAAGAAGAAATCTGTTTCGGGAGTAGAGAATTCTCCACCAGCGGGAACCCCCAACGGAAGGACTCGGCAAAGCCACGAGGAGGGCCACAACCAAAACCTTCTCGGATAACAGCCTACTAGGTAAAGGGGCTTAAAGAGAGCTGAGTAAGAGATCGAAAATGTACTGAAGTTCATATGGGTACCTTCAAAAAGTCACCAGGGGGGTCATCAAACAGTAGGCAATGAGGAAAAAAGCCGACGCCTTGGAAAGGGTGAAAAAAAAAAGATCCGTCACCTCCAACTTTACTGAAGATCCATCGGGGGACGGTGCACACGAGCCGAAATCCATTGGAGGCCCAGGCACGGAAATGAGTCAAAAAACGAAAGAAGGAAGGGCCAATCGACTTAATCAGTGCAAAAGGAAAAGAAAAGGGGAAAATGCTGTTAACTATAGGGGAAATGGGCCGCTGGAGTCCACCAGCTCTGGGAATAAAGTAAATTAAGGAAGGGGAAAGACGCCGAGGGGGGAAAAAAAGCACAACACGAACCGCGCTCGTCACCGATGAAAAACTCCCACCACTGGTGTTGAGGTCCCTATGAATACCCAGCCTTACTCCTCCTGTGAACGTCCAAGGGGTCAGGGCTAAAAATGTAACATTCCGCTGGGGGGGAGGGTACAATACATCCTTAAAACCGGGGCTTCACAGTAAACTGGTATGAAGGCAGATCCTGGGAAGAGATTTTACCAAAAAGACCTGCAGAGAAAAAAGGGGGAAAGGCCGAACGCAAAGCTACCCCCCCTCGGACAGGGAACAGCCCTAAGAAACTTTTCAAGCGAAGCTGAACTGAAGAGACGGCACCCGAGGGGGGACGTCAAACAGGAAAGGAGGGAAAAAACGGGGAGCTTTTTTCATATATCTTTCACACAACTCCCCCCGCAAAAGCAGAGAAAACCCGGGAGCTCAGGGGTTCCGGGGGACAAAGAAGAAAGGAATGTGGGTTAACAATAGTATTATCCTCCAGCAGCAAGAGTTGACCCCACCGCATGACTCTGATAAAAAACTCGTAACGGAGGAGGGGTCTTATCTAATTCTGGCAAGGAGGAGTAAAAAGGGCGGAGTGGTAAAAATAAGGACTGCGGCCGGCCCCGCAAAGAAAGGAGAAAAAGGGAAAAAGACCTTCAAGATTCCAAGTCGGAACCATCAGGAAGGCCGTCTGAACAATCGCACGGAAACACACTCCCCCTAGGACTTCGGCCCCAGGGAGAGGCGTCTCCAGAGCAAGAAAACACGGTGCCTGCGATCAGTCAAGGTCGAGGTTCCATCGTAATTGGAGGGTCTAGGAGACGGAGGACTGGTTCACCA
>Ga0179591_1526835_pt1 | contig 12842 bp, 30 predicted proteins | sample CZOMad2_1_08_16f_FD_182891 | JGI IMG/M metagenome (GOLD analysis project Ga0179591, IMG submission 182891) | Vadose zone soil fungal communities from Angelo Coast Range Reserve, California, USA - CZOMad2_1_08_16fungal (PacBio error correction) | ecosystem: Environmental > Terrestrial > Soil >...
CTGGGTGTACAAAATACGATGTTCTGAAGGAAAACGGTCCTTCCATTGGTATGTCTTTTTTGTTCGGTCTGATGGAGGTTTTTGTTTGTTTGTCTCCTTCCTTAGGAGTGAGAGGTTTGGCTTTTTGTTTTTTGGGTAGATGTTTTTTCATTTGAAATCAAGTGTGTTGCGGTTTGTGGAAGTGTCTGTTAGGTTTTCTGTTAGCTTGGGGGTATTTCTGTTTCATCATCCGCGTCCACACCACATCCAACACCCGCGAGACCAAGCCACCCCACACAGCTAGCACTCCCCCACTGCTTTTTCCCGCGCACACACACCCACTCCCCCCCCCCGCACCCCACACCCCCCCCCGTCTCGTTTTCAAACACCAAACACCCCAACAAAAAACAAACACCTCCGTGCGCGCCCCCCCACAACCCCCCCCCCCCCCACCCCCTCCTCCACTCCCATCAACCCTCTCCAACACACCCAACACCTGAACCCAAAGCAAATTGATTGTTCGTTCGAGCTAAGTATACGGTTTATTCATGGTTTTTTTTGTCCACTGTTGATTACTCTTCCCCATCCCCCCTCCCACCCCCCACCCCCCCCCCCCCCCCGCCACCCACCCCCCCCCCCCCCCCACCCGGATTTAAATTTTTTGTTTGTGTGCACCTGTTTGGTTTTTTGTTTGGGGTTTTTTTTTTGGTTGGTTGGTTTTGTTTGTGTTGTGTTATACCGCCCCCCTCCCCCCCCCCCCCCCCCCTGCCCCCCCCTTTGGTTGTATTGTTGTTTTCCTGTGTGCTGGCGTTTGGTTGTGCGTTCTTCGTTCTGCGTCTTGCTTTTTTTTTTACGTGTTGCGAGAGACTGTGTTTCGCCTTTTTCTGCGTACGCAGGCAAAGCGCCTTTGTACATTATCTTTGTGCCTTTTATGTTTTTTTGTTGTTCTCTTTTCTCTGTGTTGTGTGCTTGCGTTTTCTTTACACTTTGTTTCTTTTTTGTGTTTCTTTGTCTGTTTCATAATTCAAATCATGGCTACGTCACCGGCTCTATTTTGTTTTTCTACCTCAAATAATCAAACTCTCTCATGCAGCCAGAGGTGTCTCGCTGCGAGCGGGACTCAACGCCACGCTCTGCAATCTTCTGATAGTACCCACCCCGTAATACTCCACACGACCCATTCTTAAAATCAAAAGAGCACATCTCATAACAACAGCGACAAAGAAATCCTTCGGACATAGCTGAACCAAAATGGAGACACTATACCAAGAAACAGCAAAATACCTAACAAACGTCCACACAGAAAAAAACAAAAGAGATATCAATGATGTAGCTGCCAATCAAACTAATAACATATTAAAAATTCAAACAACACACAAGCCAATCGTTTTTCTTATTTGTCGCTCGTACCTCCCAAAACCTCCACCCCCCCCCCCCGGACCCCCCCCCCCTTCCCCCCCCCCCACCCCACCACACCCCCCCCCTCCCACACCACTCACAAACCCCCCCCCCCACCACACACCACGCTACCACAAAAACCTGCACAACAATACCAGCCCCCCCACACACTCACCCCCCCCCTCCCCCCCCCCCTTTTTTTCTGCGCTTTCGGTATTCATTAATTTTTGATGGTGTTTGTCTAATGCTTGCTTCGTCATCAATTACCCCACACCCCAACCACAAAACAAACAACAACCCTCCTGCTGCAACGAACCCCAACCCCCCCCCCCCCCTCCCCACCCCCCCCCCCCCCACCCCCCCCCCCCACCCGCCCACCCCCCACGACTAACGCAAAGACCCACACGCGCAAAAACACCCCCACCCCCCCCCCCCACTCCCCCTCCACCCCCCCCCCTCCACCCCCCGCACCCCCCCGACACCCATCCGAATATTACTCAATTTTTCTTGTGTGCTGGTCAAGTTTTCCCCCACCCCCCCCCCCCGCTCCCCCCCCGCCACCCCCCCTCTCCCTACCACCATCAACCCTGTCATGCCGGCGCGGATTATTTTGTGTGTTCAAAATGCGACTTTCAGATTTTGGTTTGTTCGGTGGTGTAATGTGGAATTTTTTTTTTGTGTTGTTTTGGTATCGTTGTTTGCTTCCTGTTCTCCCCCCCCCCCCACCCCCTCCCTCCCCCCCCCCCGCCCCGCCCCCCCCCCCCGCGCCCGTGCTCCCCCCACCAACCGTGACATCAACCGCCTCACAACCAAACACACCTAACTTTTCGACCCCACACCACCCCCCCCCCCTTTCGCCGTTGTCGAGGTTTTCGTCTCTTTTTGGCGGTCTTAAAGATGGTGGCGTGTTTTTTTGTTTTCTAGCAATCGTTGATAAGTTTCGGAATGTTTTTTGGTTCGGTCGCTTGCTTTGTGGGCGGTGCTATTTTTGCCCTTATTCCGGAACCGGTAACGGTTCTCTATGTGTTCCCTACAATCAACCCCCCACGTCACCCGCCCCCCCCGCATTTTTTTTTTTTTTTCTCCTTTTTTTTGTGAATTGTTTCGGTGTGGTTCTTTTTTATCGTCCCCCCACCCCCCCCAACCCTCCGCACGCCACTTCACCCAACCTCCCACTACCCCCCCAGCAGCGACCCCCCCCCCCCCCCCACCACCCCCCCCCCCCCCCCCCTCCCCGCCCACGACCCCCCCCCCCCTCGTCTTCTTTTTTTTTTTTTGTTTTTGGTTCCTTTCTTTGATTTCTTGTTTTTTCTTTTGAAGGTTTGTTCTCTATTCCGTTTGATGTTTTTTTTTGTTTTCCCTTCCCCCCCCCCACACCCTTTTGGGTCACCCCCACCCCACCCCACCCGTACCCCTCACCCTCCCCCCCCCACCCCCCCCCCCCCCTCCCAGCCCCCCCCTCGCCCCTTGCATGTGTGTTCTTTGTACAATTTGGTTAGGTTTGGGTCGATCCATTGCTGTGACAGCCAAACTCGGTTTTTTTTGTTGCTTTCTTTTGGCGGTCAACCACTGCCCGCGTCCCCCCCCCCCCCCCCTTTGTTGTTTTTTTCCCATTTATTGAGTCACACCCAAAACCAAAAAGCCAAACAACCAACCCCAAAAACCCCCCACTCGTTTTTCGCGTTTTTTTGGGTGTTAGCCTTGTCGCGCTGTGCGTGGCGTAATTTTTTGTTGCGTGGGTGTTGTTGCCTTTCCCTTGAGTCATCAGTGTTCGTATTTTTTGTCTTTTTCCCCACCTGCCCCACCCCCCCACCCCCCACCCCCCCCCCCACCCTCACCCCCCCACCCCCCCCCCCCCCCACTCCACCCCCCCTCCCCCCCCACCCCCCCACCCCTCACCCCCCCGTGCCCCCCCCCACCCCCGCCGCCCAAAGCCCCACCCCCAACCCAAACACCCCCCCCTCCCCGCCCCCACCGCCCCTTTCGTTTTCGTTTGGGTTTTTATTATTTATGTTTTTTTTTTTGTTTTCCCCCCACTTTTTATTTTTTTTTTCCCCACCCCCCCCACCCACCTGCCCCCCCCCACCGGACCTTTGTTGCCTTTTTGTTTTCTTCGTTTTTTTCTTATTATATATGTTGCATGTTTTCTTTCGTCTTACTTGAGTTTTGGGTGTTGGTGCGCTTGTTTTTTGGGAAGCGTTCAAGTTCGGATTTTCTTTTGTTTTTTTTGTGTTGGTTCTTTTCTGTTCGTGATGTGGTGCAGTTGTTTCAGTTTCCTTTTTTTTGTTGGTGAGTTTTGGTGTTTTTTTGCCCCCCCCCCCTCCCCCCCGTCTTTTAAATTTTTGGTTCTGTGGTTTTCTACGTTTTTTTTGTTTGTTTTTTCTTTTTTTTCCTCTTATTTTTCTCCCCCCCACCCCACCTCCACCCCCCCCCCCCCCCCCCCCACCCCCCCCCACCACACCACCCCCCCCCCCCAATCCCACCTGCCCCCCCCCCCCCCCCCCCCCCCCCCCCCCCCCCCCCCACCCACCCCCCCCCCCACCCCCCCCACCCCCCCCCTCCCCCCCACCCCCTCCCCCCCCAAAACGCTCACCCCCCCCTCCCCTTTTTGTTTTTTCTTTTGTTTTTCTCTTTTGTTTTTTTTCTTTTTGTTTTTGTGGTTTTTGGGTTTTTCTTTGTTTTGTTTTTGGGTTTTTTTTTTTTTTTTTTGGATTTGTTTTTTTTTTTTTTTGTTTTGTTTTTTTTGGTTTTTTTTTTTTGTTTTTTGTTGTGTGTATTTTTTTTTTTTTTTGCCCCACCCATCACCCCCCCCCCCTCCCCCCCCCCCCCCGTCCCCCCCTCCCCCCCCCCCCCTTTTTTTTTGTTCCCCCCACCACCCCCCCCACCCCCCCCACCCCCCCCCCCCTCCCACCCCCCCCCCCAACTCCCCCCCCACCCCCGCCACCCCCCCCCTCCCCCCACTTTTTTATTTTTTTTTTTTTTTTTTTTTCTGTTGTATAATTTTGTGTGTTTTTTTTTTTTTTTTTGCTGTGCTGAGTTTTATTTTGGGTTCTATAAGTGCTTTCTTTTTGTTTCTTTCTTTGTGATTTTGTTTGTGTGGTTGTTGGTTCTGTATTTTTTTTTCTTTCCCCCCCCCCCTCCCCCACCCCACTGAAGAAACACCCACCACCCCCACACACACCAACACCCCCCCCCCCCCCCCCCCCGTTTTTTTTTTGTTTTTTTTGGTGGGTTTTGTTTTCCCCCCCCACCCCCCACCCCCCCCCCCCCCCGCCCCACCCCCCCATCCCCCCCCCCCCCCCCCCTCCCACACCTGTTGATATTTCACACCCCCCACCCCCCCCCATTTTTTTAACTTTTGTGTGAGATATTGTTCATTTTCAGGTTACATAGATGCAACTCGTAACTAGAGCTACTACTGTTTTCTATGCAATAATCTCTCGCAAACTCACCTTTTTGCCGGTAGGCGTTGATGTCAAATTTAGGCGTAGATTTGGACGGTGGATTTTTCGTTTCTGGTATTGAAATTTCTCCCGGGTCCGGGTTTGCAAGTGTTTGTTGTTTTTTTTTTTGGTGTTTTCCTGTGTGAAACCGGCCTCGATGTCTGACTTTGGTCCCGTCTCATCGTTTGCTGAGCATGAAGTCCGATTGCTCGCCATCAAAAGGTGCAGCGCGTAGAAATGCCGTTCTTTTCCTGGTGCTTCCGTGCTTCATTGTTGATCTCCTTTACGCTTTATATTCACTTCATTGCCGTTGTGATTATCTTTTTTCTTTGCTTGTCTGTCTTGGGAATTTGCTATCCTACTGATTTGATTTTTGTGTTTGGGTTCACTTTTCCAGTCTATGTGTTCGGTTCGGTCCGGTTATGTTTATTGGTGAAGAATAACCTTGACATGTTTGTGTTCTCTTATTAGATACCTTGTTTTACATCCTTCCCCACCCCACCTGCAACTCCCCGCCTTTGCCGCAATCAACCAAAAACAAACCACCGTCGAGATCCAAGCGCGCCCAAAAACACAACAAACCCACCCCCCCTCCCCCGCAACCGTCCACCACCCCCCCCCCCCCCCCCTCTCCCCCCCCCTCCCCCCCGGTTTGCGTACCGGGATATACGAACGCGCTCGGGTGCCATCGCAGATTTCTTACTGCATAGGTGATATCAATTGGCTGCAACGCAATGCTCTGGGTTTGTGGTCGTCTCCATTTCATGTGTTTGCTGTTGGTCCTTGTTGGCGTTGTGTTTTTTTGGTTTGGTGTTACAAGTTGGTGCCAAATTTCTTATTTTTCTGGGCATTCGGCCATCGATTTTTCGCTGATTCTCAATTGGCCTCTCGTTTTGTTCCTTCTGCGGATTGGTGATGTATAGTTTCCTGCTATCTCTCTTTGGAATTGGGTGTCCCCCCCCCCCCTCCCCCCCCCTCCCCCCCCCCCCGCCACGTTTTTTTGGCTTTTGTGTTCGTTTTTTTGTTCCTTTTTTTAGTTTTCGATGCTTTCTTCCCCCCCCCCCCCCCCCCCCCCCCCCCGCGCCCCCCACCTCCCCCCCCCCCCACAACCCCCCCCACCCACCCACGACCAAACCAAAACGCACCAAACGGATTGTTGTCATTTTTTTTTATTCGTTTGTGGGGTGAAAATTACTGTCTTTATCTTTGTTGTGCTTCCTGCGGCCCCCACCCCCCCCCCCCCCCCCCCCCCCCCCAAACCCTCCCCCCTCCACCCCCCCCCGCCGCGACCGACGCTCCGCGACAACCACTCCGGAGATTATCCTTCTCTTTTGTGTTCCTCCTGTGCTCGGGTGTAGACATCATATTTTCCTCCCACCTTCAACCGTTTGGTTAGCTTTGTTTTCGCCGTTGTTGGGAAAACCCCACCCACTTTTTTTGTATCCTGCTGCTGTAAATTTTGTTAATATAACGCTTAATCTTCCGCCACCCCCCACCCCCCCCCCTCCCCCCCCCTGCGCGCGCCTCCCCCCCCTTCCCCCGCAAACGCCCCCTAGCCCCTGCAGGTGGTGGTGTGTTGCGGAGTTTCGCTTGGTCCTGTCACCGTAAGTTCTTTCAATGTGGACGGCGATTGAAACGCCAATTTCTGGCGTCCTGTGTAAGTCGGATTTACTGAGGAGGGTCTTCTCCGACTCCCCTCACCCCAACACCCCCCCCCCCCCCCCCCCCCACCCCCCCCCCCCACCCCACCCCCCACCCCAACGCTACATAAGTCTGCGCGCCAAAAAAAAAAGCCAACTCGAAACCCCCGCACCCCCCCCCCTCCCCCCCCCCCCTCAGCGACATCCAGTCCTTTGGCGCTGTCTCGTTGGGCTTTTTGTGTTGGGGATTTATCCCTCCCTAACCACCTCTAAGGGGTCCTCGTGTGATAGTCGGGTCATCGGTATTTTTTGTGGCTTTTGGTGTGTTTTTTCTTTGTTTTCTCTGTTTGTTGAGATGGTTCTCTGTTGTCTCGTGTATCTTCGCTGTTGCTGGTTTCTTTACTGTCATGTTTGGGGTGGGTGTTCTTATTTCTCCGTTTGGTAGGTGTGGTTATTCGCGATTTCAGATGCCAACCAAAAAGGCAACGAGCCGAATCTAACGCACAAAACGACCCCCCCCCCCCCCCCCCCCCTCCCCCCCCCCCCACCCCCCCCCCCCCCACCCCCCACGCTCCCCCCCCCCAAAACCAACCACCCCAAACAGTCGTTATAACCTTTTGCTTTTTCGTTTTTTTTTCTGGCACGATTGCGAGAATTGTCGTTCGTGTACTTTCGGCAATTTACATTAATCTTGTCTTTTTTTCCCAACTCCGCCCTCTCGTTAGCTTCTTATTATGGTACCTACGCTGAAACCTGGGTTTTTTCGCTCTTTGTGCGGGATGGTCTTTGTTGTTCTATATGCACTGGGGGTACCACAACACACCCCATACAACACCCAAACACCACTCTCCTACCACCGCGCTCGTCCGTCGTCCACCCCAGCTCCCCTGGGTCCACACACACAACACCCCCCCAACAAAAGAAAACGCCATGTGGGGGAGTTTATTAGTTCTTGTTTTTTATTTGTTTGTTGTTTCGAGATTGAGGAAAATTCCTTTGGCTAGTTTGGAGTTCTCCACGTGGGCCCCCACCAACAAACAAACACACACCCACACACCCACCAACCACCCCCCCACCCCCCCCCCCCCCCCACCACCCACCCCCCCCCACCCCGCCACCCCCCCCACCCCGCCCCCCCCCCCCACCCAACCACCCCTCCAAAAACACCAACCCACAACAGGGATGTTTTACCCCCACCCCCCCCCCCGCAATGGTGGGGCTCATTTGACATACTTTTTCTATTTTTGTAATTTTTGTTTTTGTTTTTTTGGGGGGGTGTGTAAGGGGCCCCACCCACCCCCCAAGACAGCCCCTCCCCCGCCCCTCTCAACCCCACCCCCCAACACCATAGCTTGGTTGTTTTCGTTGGGGTTAGGGATTCGCGGAGATTCTATCGATTCTTAATTCTTCAGTGGGCCAGTTGCTATTTGTCCCACCCCCACCCCCCCCCCCCCCCCGCACCCACCCCCACACTACCCCCCCAAAACCCACAACAAAAATAGCAGAGAATACACAAAAAAGAACACAACACTTTTTGTGTTATTGTGTTTGCACCCACCCACACCCCCACCCCACAACCCCCCCCCCCCCCCCCCCCCCCCCCCCCCCCACCCCCCCGCCCCCCCCTCCCTCCCCCCCACACCCCCCCCCCCCGCACCACGTTCCACACTCCACACCGCCCAAAGACCAAATCAGACCACACCCCCAAACACACGCACTCCCCCCCACCCCCCCCCCCCCCCCCCCCCCACCCCCCCCCCCACACCCCCACCCTGGATTCTGGACGATGTACGTAGTACTTTTTCCCATAATCTAATGGTACTGCCCCCTTTTTTTTTCACAGGGAAGAAGATAACAAACTCACAACCCCCCACCCCCCCCCGCCCCCCCCCCCCCCCCCCCCGCCCCCCCCCCCCCCACCCCACCCCCCCCCCCCCCCCCCCCCCCAAAACAACCCCCACCACCGCTAACGCCACGACAACCACACGACAAACCCAACATCGCAACTCCACCCCCCAACCCCCCCCCCCCCCCCCCCCCCCCCCCCCCCCCCCCCACCCCCCCCCCCCCCCCCCCCCCACCAAACCGGTGCCCCGCCCCCATCCCCCCCCTTTTTGTTTTGGTGAGTGTTTTTTTTTGATTTTTGTTCTTTTTATCAAAAAATGAAAAAGAAATAGGGAAATAGGAGGGGTTGAATCCAATAGATCACCGTCGCCCTGTCGCCCCCCCCCCCAAAGGAAAACAACCGAACTCCGCGACCACACCAACCCGTCATCCTCTCCGCCCCCTCTCCCATCCCCCCCCCCACCCCCCCCCCCGCTTCCTCCCCCCCTCCCTCCCCCACCACCACCCCTTCCACTCTCTGTGTCCTTGAACATACCACAAGTCGTTATTAGGTCTTTGAGTGAAAGAGTAGAGATCTGGGTTGACAAAATCGCATTGTCACTTGGTTTTCAAGACGCCTTTTCCATTGAGTTTTTTTCTTTTTTGTTTTTTCCATTGCGTTTTCTCCTTTCCTCCACTTCTTCCTTTCGGTTTCTCGGTGTGTGTTTTTTGTTCTTTTTTTTTTTGTTTTGTTTTATTGCATCCCCATCCCACTCACCCCCGTCCCTTGCCACCCCCCCCTGTTGGGTCCTTTGAAAAAGTGTCTGTTTTTTCTTTTTTTGTGAGGTTCGTTATGGTTTTTTTTTTTTTCGATTTTAGATGGCGTGGGGTGTTGTTCACACCACATAACACCCCCCCCCAACCTCTCCCACCCCCGCCTACCCCCCAAACTCCCCCCCCCCCCCCAGATATAAGTGTTAACCTTTTTTTAGTTTGCTTTTTTTATGTATTATTCAAGTGTTGTTGTTTGTTTTTTTTTGTCTTGGTATTTTGTATTTTGTTGGGTTATTTTCCTTAGCTTAATACATTTATCATTTGTTGTTTTAGAGGTTTTTTGTTCCCCTCTCTCTCCCACCCCCCCCCCCTCCACCCCCCTCCCCCCCGCCCCCCCCCCCCCTAATTACCATTAGGGAATATATTTTGTGGCACCTTTCAGGTGTCTGGCTGTGGGCTAATCCACGGAAACCACACCACCACAATCGCACCCTCCCCCCTCCCCGCTCTCACCCCCCCCTCGTCTCCCCTCGATCAACGCTCCCCATCACGCAACCCCCAACATCGCCAAAGACAAAAGAACCAAACAGACTACAACACAAATAAACACGCCCCCCCACCACCCCCCAGCACCAACCCTACTCCCCCCTCGCGCCACCCCGCCCCAACCCAACCCCAAACCCGCCGCCACAGCCAAAAAAACCCTAACAAAAAAACCAACACACCGCTGAAAACGCCCGCCCCCCGCCTCTCCCCCACCTGCCTGTTTGCTATTGTTTGTGGTAATAAATAGGATTAACTGACGTCTTTTCTTTTTTTGCGGTAGTTTTTTTTTGGTTTTTTGTTCTTTTCTGTTGTGATTTTTTTTGCAAACTACACACACCCCCCCCCACCCCCCCCACCCCCACCCACCACCTCCCCCCTCCCCCCCCCCGACACCCATCCACCCCAACCAACCACGACCCACTACAACAATCCCCCACCCCCCCCACAACCCCCCAACCCCCCCCCACACCCGCCCCTCTTCTCAACCCACCACCTCCCCCCCCCCCCCCCTTTTTGTGCCGGAGGTTGTGTTTCGTCTTGCTTTTCTTTATCGTAGCGCGTACTCTAACTGTTCTTTTCTGCTGCAATCGCAGACACCCACCACCGGTAATGCAATTTGCGGTCAACTAGGTTGGTATTTTTTTTTTCTCTATGTTTCTCCTCTCCCCCCCCCGCTACCCACACGCACCACACACACAACCAACGTAAACCCACAACCCCCCCCCCACCACACCCCCCCCGCCTCCGCGCCCCGCCCCCTCCCCACCCCCCCCCCCCCCTGCAGTTCGGCCATCAACATACTGTTTCTCAGTGCCTTACAATTCGCGTTGGGCCGGCCGTATTTGTCAGGGGTCTTGTATAAGTTTCCACCTAGCAGATACGGAGCTTTTTTTTTGCTCGGCCTACTTATTTACCTGTTTGTATATTTTTGCACTACAATAAAGGAGGAGTGAAAATGGTACGTTGTTTTTCTCAGCCCCCCTCTCCACCCCCCCTCGACCCGCCCCCACACACACCCCTCCCCACCAAAGCGAAACGCGTGAAACTAAGGAACACTCGCACCCACCCCCGCCCCACCCCCCGACCCCCACCCCCCCGCGCCCACAGACCCCCCCCCCCCACCCTCCGACCACCTCCACCACAAGCGGCAAAAATAGCAAAAACCCCACAACACGCGCTCCAAAAACAAAAACGCCCACCCGCACAACCAAACCCACCCTCGCGCGCCCACACCTCCACACCCCACCCCCCCCCACTCTCCCCCCTCCACCCTACTGTAAAAAAGTGGAGTAATAGGTTTTGTAAATCACTTCCCCCGCGAACGAAGTTTATATAACTTTTTTCCCCCCCCACCCACCCCCCCCCACCCCCCCCCCCCCCCCCGCGAAACCCCCAAAACCCCCCCCACACACCCCACACACAAATGAAGCCACCCAAACCCCCCCCCCCTGGGGTATTTGTTTGTTTTTTTTTAAAGTTTTTACATTTGCAAATAGGTGCGAGAGCCGTTTCCCCCCCCACCCCCCCCCACCCCCCCTCACCGCCCCCCCTCCCCCCCCCCCCCCCACCCACCCCCCCGACCACCACCCCAAACCCAACAACTGCACACACACGCCCCGCCCCCCCCACTGGACGTCACACCACCATCCCACCACACCCCCGCCTCCCACACCCTCCCGCTGCATCCCCCCCCCCCCCCCCCCCCCCCCCCCACCACCGCTCCCAACCCCACAGAACACATTTTGGCTTGTTTTTGGGGAGGGGTGGGTGTCACGTTTTGGTGGTCGTTTTCGTATCTTTTGCTTACAATTTTCTCCTCGAGGTAGGCAGGTCGTTTTCATAATTGTTTATTAGCGGGTTTTTCCCATCATCTATCTATCCCACACCCCCCTCACCCCCCCCCCACACCTCCCCTCAACTCCCACCAAAAACCCCACTCCAAAAAAACAAAAAGAATCACGCTAAAAACACATCGACCCGACCCGCTCCCTTTTCCCCCCCCATTTCAAGCAAAACCACAAAAAATAAAAAACACCCACCCTACCCCCACCCCACACACCCCCAACCCCCCCCACCCCCCCCTCAGCTAAAACCCCCCCCACCCCCGACCCCACCCCCCCATCTCGCGAAACACTACAAAACCCCGAACAAACCAGAACGGACCGGTAGGGTTGTTCTTCTAAGGTTTTGCTGGAATTTAGTACGCAGCGATTTTTTGAAAGCAGCGCGCTTGGTCCTCGGACTCCGATGCGATTGTTGCAGAAGATTTTTTTTTTTTTGTTTTTTTTTTGCGGTTTGTGTCGATTTTTTTGGTTTTTTCGGACAATGAAGAAAGACGAGGAATTTCTAATTTTCTTTACCTTGGGGTGGGGTTTGGCTTTTTTTTTATCTCCCCCTCCCCCCCACCCCCACCCCCCCCCCGCCGATATCTGAGGGGAACAAAGCACCCATCCCCCAACCCTCCTGCTCGTACGTCACCCCCCACACCCTTACGCGCCCCCCACCCTCCACCTCACCCACCAACCCCAACCATTAGCGCGAAAGCACAAACCCCCCGAACACTCCCACGCCCCCCGCGCCCCCCCACCCCCCCCCCACCCTACGCCCTCTGCAGCTCACCCCCACCACCCCTCACAAAACACAAAAGCGCGATCCACACCCCTTTTGTGCTCCTTCTGTTGCTAAACGGTCTTTCCACTTTGGTTTTTCTTTTTTTTTTTGCAGTGTGTGTTGTTTTTTTTTTTTGTTTCGATTCTGTAGGACCTGGGGGCTCGGGTCAATGCTTCGGTTTTGTAAAGGTGTGAGGGAGAACAACGTTGGTCCCGGTCCCCCTTCAACTCCCGCACCCACCCCACTCTCTTCATTGTTTCTGTTTGGGATTAAGTGAACCAATTTCATCCACCCCCCGACACAACACCCCACCACACTAACACAAAACCCCTGTCATAACCCCGCACCACCTTTGTTCGACTTTGAATTCAGGAGGTGTGGTAAGCCGGTAAATGGGTCACGTTCCCCCCAGCCTCCACCGTAGGTAAAGAAGGGGCGTGAGCGCGTGCGTTCTTTTTTTGATTGTTCGGAATTTGTGCACGCATGATGGGCGTTAAGGTGCGTCTGTCTGGGGATGATTCCCTTCCCAACGTGATCCACCTCTGCACCCCCCCCAGCCCCTCCACCCCATCGGGAGAATTGCAAGAAGACCGATAACGTTTGGGTAAGTGTCTAACGTCATTAATTT
>Ga0179591_1279513_pt1 | contig 12841 bp, 13 predicted proteins | sample CZOMad2_1_08_16f_FD_182891 | JGI IMG/M metagenome (GOLD analysis project Ga0179591, IMG submission 182891) | Vadose zone soil fungal communities from Angelo Coast Range Reserve, California, USA - CZOMad2_1_08_16fungal (PacBio error correction) | ecosystem: Environmental > Terrestrial > Soil >...
CCATTGGGGTCGCTAGACGAAGAGACTAGTCAAGAAAGCAATTCCGCCATTTTAAGGAAGAGAAGATCTGCGTTTAGGGGTAGGATCCTGCATGCTAAAAAGAAAAAGTGTCTGCCGCAGGGCTGGACGCAAAAGGTCAGGTGGAAAAAGAGATCCTAAGACGCGCTATAAAATCCGGAAAAGAAGGGAATGGATACCCATAGCCGCGAGAGATAGTCACTTGACCTGCCTCTGGGTCTCTTCACACGGGCTAACTGATCAGAAAGTGAGGGGAGAGAATTCATCCTTCCTACCATGAGGCCGACGTGAGCTTGGAGGGAGAACCGTGGAATAGATAGGCACAAATTAAAAATATAGAGGATCGACAGGCAGAATGCCACTTCTCTTCGACAAGCTTCAAAAAAAAAGAGATGAACGATCGATGGGCGCAGGGTAGGGATCGCTGGACCGGCCGTTAGCGCCAAGTAGCAAATGGGAAAAACCCCGGGCAGAAAAGGAGCAAAAAAGATGCTTTCGGTGGATCAGCAGCCTTTCAATTGGGAATGGCGAAGTTAAAAAAACTCAATGGAACCGGAGGTGGAAAAAGGTAAAGCCACCGAAGAAAAAAACAGGTGGGGAAAACCTGGAAAAAAAGGAGTCAGTTCTAAGATCAGAACCTCTAAACGAAAAGCGGCGTGATTAAGGAAGAGGAGGAAAGATGGAGGAGGGGGGAAAGGGGCAAAGCAGCGACCCACATGTTAAGTCACCCCCCACCACAGATCGGCAGGAAAAAGAGGGTCAACAACAAGGGGGAAGGCCACGGGGCAGTGATTTTGTCGAAAAAGGCGGGGGCTTGCGAGAAAGAGGGAAGCTCGAAAGGGAAGAGTCACGCTTCTCGTTGCGCAGCTTTCGGAACTGGGGGGAAGCAAGTCTGCGCACAACACACATCGCGCGCCGAAATAAGAGATCGCAAAAACCGGCTGATCGCATGGGGGCCTAGTCACCGAGAAGGATCGCAACACCGAAAAAGCTAAGGGGACCCCATTGAAAGAAGAGGAACCCTCGCAGAGCAAGGAAAAGGGGAGCCGCGACGACGAATAACGCAGTGGGAAACGAAAAAACATCGCCCAGGGTGTTAAAAGCTCATCCACTGAGATCAGAAAAGATTAAAAGAAACACGGAAGCACGGAACGCGGGGCCGAGGTGCGGAGGAGAAGGGGAGAAAGAAGAGGAAGTGGCGCCCAGAGAATTCAAAGAAAAGTAAAAGAAGCGCCTAGCGCTAACTAACCGTGCTCATCGCGGGGCCTAAGGGAGGGGATTGAAAACTCAGAAAACCTGGGTGGAATTACATTCATGCAGAGGGGAATGGAGGAGACGGTGAGGGCTAAAAAGGATCGTTTTGCAAAATCATTGGAGGCAGTTAAACCTCGTGACAGGATTTGGGCAAAGGGTTTGTGATCACAGAAAACCTCAGAGGGCGCGCAGGGCAGGGTTTAGAAGCGGAGTTCCCTAAGCGAAAGGCCGCGAAAAAACCCGGGGGGAAAAATTCATTTCCCCAAAAGAGGACGGGGCAGCAGAGCATATCAAACGGCCACCCGTCCGGAAGAGGAATGTCAGGGCCTCAGAGAATGGTCAGGCGGTTGAGATGCGGTGAACGAGGCCTTAAAAAATGAATCAGAGAAGGGGTATACTGACGGCGCGGCATCGTTGGGGAGTTCTTCGGGGCACCAGAAGAAAGGGAGGTCCCGGTGGCGGTAAAGCGCGGCCATCCCTGCTGCGATCGGGGGGAATTACTGGAGACCCTCAGACAAAAAAAGGACGTCATGGGGGAGTCACCAAGGGAGGGGTTGTATCTGACGGAGAAAAGGGAATCTGAGGGGATCTCTTAATCAACGAGGAGGAAGGAAATATGAAAAACAAAAGCCTCATTCCAAAGAAACCATGATCACAACCGCTGTTCAGCGGGTTAAACGATCATCCATCCGAGGGAAAAAAGCTAAATTCGACGCCAGGGAGCCGCGCTGGGCCTCCAAAAAGGGAAGAGATGAGAACTGAGTAAAGGAAGAAATCGGGAAAAATCTATGCAAGCGCCCGGCGGGATACGGGTCTACCGCGCGCAAGGGTAACAAACTGATTTGAACCAGAAACCCGAAGAAATCCTCAAAATATCGGAAATGTGCCACGACCAAAGAACAGGGGATTGTCATGGGGAAGGAAATAGGAGAAGCGATTCGTCAGAATTCCCGCGGCCCCCGTGCGCAGTCAGAGCAGGAACTTCGCAGGCGTAAAGGAATTTCCCAAATGACGGAAATCCCGGCACATGCGCGCACGGGAAAGAGGGGGGAGGGATAAAAAAGAAGCAAAAAGAAGGCTTCAAACAGGATCAATCCTCCCAATTGAAACACGATCCTGGGCGCCCGCCTCAACCGCGTTCGCTAGCTGCAGGATCAAAACAATCCGGTTTCCACCGGTCTCGGTGAACATCGCGCTGCCGGACATTACTGGGGGATGATACCGGAGGAGGAAGAGACGCTCGGAAATCTCTTGGGACGGTGCTCTTAAGGGCGGCTGTTGCGCAGGCAAATGGCCTAAACTCGACGGAAAAAGTCAAGAGCCGGCATACATCTGCAGAGAATGAGGAGGGGAAAGAGGGACATGCGCACAATGCGGCGCACGGGCTGGTTTTCTTAAAAAAGCAGTGAGGTCGGGCATCCTTTCAATGCTAGAGAGATAACGCAGAAAGGCGTGACGGGGGGGAAGATTTGACCGGTGTTGAAAAAATTGCTAGAGGCGGAACAGGATAGATCGGGCGACTATGGGGAGAGGAGTCAGATTATTGCGCGACGCGATGTGTGGGGGGTAGCGTACACCTGGGGAGACGCCCCACCTGCGTCTGAAGGAAGAAGGGCTGGCGGGTCAGGAAAATCTCGATGAAGGGATTCAAAGCCCGCCAATCTTCTTCGGCGAAAAATACAGGACATGGCAATTTAGGGTGTCGGACCAGAAGGAGTCTGGGGTTGGGGGCTAAGGAAAGGGGTCCAAGGATGTGAAGCGATATTCCGCCATAAAAGGGTAGCCGCCTTCATCTTGACAACGAGGTTTAAAGGGGGCATCTGTAGAGGAAGAAGAATGAAAAGGACGCCGTTTGGGGAGGTGTAGAAAAAAGGGACGTCGCGGGCTTTACTTTGAAATCAGAAGCGCGCAAACGTACCGAATGAAATAAGGACTCGATCCATAAAGCGCGAGTAGGGCGGGAATGACGGGTAAAAAAAAAAAAATAAGAACGCAAAAAGGAGAAGGGTTTCTCGGATTCATACACCGAGGACAATCGAAGACCTCCTAGAAAATATCGGTATTTCCGGTGGGCAGGGGATGAGAGATCAGAGAAAAGAGTATGATGAATAAATTGAAAGATCTCCGGAGGGCACGGGCGCTAAAAAAAAAATACGAGGATGAAGGGGGGAGAGGAAATGGAGACGGGATGGTCAAGGAGGTGAGAGCAAAACGTCTCGGGTGATCGACGAAAAAGGGTCAGTTCCACCGATCCTCCAAGAAGCGATAGGTGTAAGAGGAAAGACTAGTTGGGAATAAATGGCGAGAGGGGGGAAAAAAAGGGGACGCTTTCATCAAGGAAAAGACCCTCGAACGAAAATAACGCGACACCGTCAAAGTGGAAAGGATAGATAAGAAAAAGCCAAAAAACGAAAGCAAGAGGGGGGGGAAGCTAGTCTGATAATGGAGGGGAGCTCTGCAAAAAGCAAAATACCCACATTTGGAATGTAGCAAAAAAGGTCTTAGAGAAACAAAAGATCCACGTGTGGTTGGGGAATTTGGGGGGGGGTGGGAAATCGAGAACCATGCTTAGGGAAGAGTAATCAGATATCGTTAACGGGGTCCAGATCAACTCAGGCTGCGAAAGACATCTAAGAGAACCAGGAAGTCAGGTGTGAGACACCGTCTCTCGCCGGAACAATAAGGGAAGAAAGAAATCCTGATCCGTCGAGATAGGTACATGTCCTCTTCACCAACATTGCAATCTTAAACAAAAGGAAGTCGGAGCCCGAAATGGGGGAAAAATCACCTCGTATCAGGTCATCATTACCTAAAGAACTAAATTGTGTAAATAAAAAAAGATCCCTCAAAGACACTTTGCTATCAGCACGTCGCAAACAGGGATTGGCCGTCCTGGGTGCTCTATTGGGTCGTCAAATTAAAATAGGCAATCGCAACCACCTATAAGAGGCTAAAAAGAGAGGAGAACAAGCCATCATCGCCGAGGCCGGCAGAGGAGAGGACCGAAAAGGGTTGGAAACAAAGGATAGAAAAAAGAACTTTTCTCCAGGAGACTGGAACGAGAGTGGTGTGAGAAAGAAACGACTGTCAGGGGGGATCTCTTTAAGACGCTTTTGCCGCCGTGGGGTATCGGAAAAAAGACATAGGGCTGCGCGCAGGGGGTAAGTGGAAACGAGACTTTGTTACAAGATCGAAAAGGGAGGAAAAAACTTCCAACACTTTCCTCCGTGAAATTAAAAGGAGAAGGAGCGCGCAGGAAACACCAATCGCCGGCTTAGTTGGGGGGGGGGAAAAGTCGATAGAATTGAGGTCATGCGGTAGCGACAGTCAAAACAAAAAGGCGCGGTAGACCGGGAAAAGAACGGTCGCGTCATCATTGTTTGCGGTTCTCGACACCTAAGGACAGCCCAGAGGCGAGGGAAGCCGCGAGGGGAAAAAACCTGACGAGGATTCTTTGTGGGGAAGGGCTCACCCTCTGCAACATGGCAGGAAAGAGACCGACGACAGTGTGATCGCGGTCGGGAAGGGGTCCGCGGGGGTCCGGGTCTCTCTAAAAAGAGGGGGGGGAACAATCTAGATCCCTAGAGCCTTCCGACCAGCACAAGGTGGGAAGCGCTGCAGAAGAACACAGCCAGGGGTTGCGCGAAGCGGCAGATCCCAAGAAAGGTTAGGAAAAGCCCTCAGAAAAATAGCAACTCTAAGAGGCCAAAGCGATGCAACGCAGGCGATCCCTGGAAGCGCGCGGGGAATGAAAGGGGGGACTGACCGGCACCGCATCAAGCCCAACGCTTAAGCCTGTGCGCAAAAAATTGCAAGGGGGGGCGGGAAAGTGAGAAAACGCTTCAGAGAGGTCGGGAAGTTAAACGCCCCTGGTCTCATTAGAGGTCCGCCGGCGGGCGTCCTATGAGGTCGGCTTTGTAACATCTTCTGCGAAATGCACCTTCGCGGACTACATAAGGGGTGAGTGAGAGCAAAAGGAACGTCAACGTTAGGCCGAACCAATATTTGAAAAATCCTGGCGGCAGAGCCAGGACTGGGGGAAGGATGCATTGCGAGAAGGTCCATGGGTGTTTCAACAAGTCGCAAAAGGTGGGCTCTCCTGAAAAATTAGGGACTATGGTTGAGGAATTCGCTCGCGAAGGGGCGCAAAAGGTGAGAGTGGGGGAAGGGGGGAGGACTGTTCGAAAGGACAGAGGACTGGAAAGTCGGAAGAACGTGACACGCATAAGAAGAGAATTCGGTCGTCCTGAGCACTGCACAAAAGGGGGAGGAGGGCTTCAGGGTCAAACTCTACAAAAAGTGAGGGCTCCTGGAAACTGCTACTAGCTAAGGATAAAGGAAAACCGTCACGGTCGGGAACGGGCTGGCTTGCAAACGTGTTTGCGAAGGAGGCTTTCACGGGGAAAAGAGGGAAGCCTCAAAGATAGCTGGAATATAGGCGGCGCGTAGGCGGTATGGCACCTTTATCGACGAGAAAATCTATCGAGCATCACCGAGAAATGATGGCCGAGTTTCACTATCTCTGAGGGCGATCTCGGAGACAAAGGGGGGATTAAACAGGACACCGAACAGCTGTCTTTCAGACAGGGGACGATTGGGTGGTGGGTCGCACGGTCTGAGGGGATTGTTCATAACTATCAAAAACAAATATCAAATTCAGCAAAAACAGGGTTAAAGCTAGATATCTTATCCTAAAGAGAAAGGAAAGAGAGCGTGGTTCTGTTTCTAACCCAGTTGTCTTCGCGGGATTGAGGGGTTAAAGGAAAAAAGCGGGGGATAAAAAAAAAACCTAATTGAAGGAAACAGGGTCCCATAAAGAAGAAGTCGTCTCGAGATGCGTACCCGGAAAGGTGTCCTTCGCACCAGGACTAACAAGGGGGTCGATCTGCAAAGGGGAAAAGGCAAATGAGGCCAAAGGGAGCCGTCAGGAGCTGAAAACTCCTTTGGGACATTAAGAGGGAGGAGACTGAACAACACCACCTTATGAGAAAAGCAGATCGATCGAGTCTTGCTGCATAAAAAGCTAACGCGAGAAGATAGGTCTGTGGGCGAATGCACAAACGTACTGCAAACAGCACAGCACTTGGAAGCGGGAAGAAAGGCAGTATTTAAAGTCTCTCCGCTCCTGCGGGGGGATGGGGAAACCCTTCAGATTGTGAATAGAATTGTTAAGCGCGAAAGTTCCTGGGGGGAAAAGAGCCAGAGGAACGACCACAGTCTTCTACACCGAGAAGCTTCGTCAGAAGGTGCCAAGACCATGCGGAACAGGGAGGAAAAAGGGAAGGCGGATAAGATTTAGCTCTTCAACCATCCTCGGAAAACCAACAGGTAACTGGCCAGCCCCACCACCAAGATCTCCGGGGACGTAAAAGAAATCTAAAATGAAGGGGCACTTGTGGGGGGGTTCCAATAAAAAGGAACCAGGTATTTCGATGGGCTGCTATTGGAAAAAAAAAAGAAGGGGGTTAGAGGCCAGTCCTTCTCGGGGGGGTCTGAGATACGCAGGCACTCTGCGAAATCGGGGATCCCAAACACATATCAAGGCCCGCCGACAATCATGATCATCTGTAAAAGTCTGCTACGTAGACATTTGGGGGATTCGGCACAGAAATCAACACCTGTTAAGGGAAAACCATGTACCAATCATTGCGAGTGCAGCATCAAACTGTAAACAAGCTGAAGGAACTAAAACGGATAAGGCGCAAGGGGGTAAAAGAACCTCAAAAGTCCGAAACCGTTGTTATCCAAAGGAAGAAAGAACTAAAAGGAGGGGATCGAAGATGATCCGGCTAGAATCCATTGGCTGAGCAGGGAGAATGGTTAGACCCAGAAAGAAAGCAAAAAGCAGCGCGCCAGAGAAAGCGCCTGCATCACTCATTAGAAAAACAGAGGAAAGGAAAAGAATAAAACAACGGGGGAGAAAATTGTGAAAATAGACGAGCATTAACGCCGGCTGAAGGTTCTAAAAAGAAAAAAAGGGGTCACCTCATTTTAATCATTGATCCTCGTGAAGCGATGTGGTACAAGCAAACGAAGGGGCAGGGGGGAGCGAAAGCTTTGGGAAAAAAAGAAAAACGCGATCCGCTGAAAGACGCGGCCGAAGAGTTCAAAAAAAAAAAACACCGGGGAGACGCATCGCGCGACAACAAAAAAGCGAAGGAAGGGCCGCGTCATTTTCGTTTACAGGCGAATAGGCGTTTGCGGGCGGGTTGGGGGGCGAAGGTCCGGGGAAAAAAGATACTCAAGAAGCACGGACCTTGCTGACAGGCAGAGTCAGAGAACAGTCATAGGAAAAAACGAACTTCCTTTGTTTTATCATCGGGGAGAAAACACCTGGCGGCGGATCGTTAGGGCGAGGACACGAGACGGGGGCAAAACCGGCAACATCCGAAAAAGAGATAATGTACGGCGTGACCTTTTGATTGGGACAGAACAAAGGGATTGATTATTACATATAACCACAAAGCCGGCCGTTCCCGAAACCATAAAAAAAGCAGGGTGAAGAGGGGAAAGAAGAAGCAAAATGGGACAGGCGAGCGGGGCAGAAATTCCGACGACCTTCACGCCAGGGAAAAAAAAAAACCCCCAAAGGGCCCCCTTCATCAACGGCCGCTCGGCGACTATGAGTGGGGATCTAAGTAACAGGCAAAGCGACCATCCGTTAAAAGGATGCCTGATGGTGACTCGTGTTCACCTCAAGAAAGAGAGCTCCTTCTAGCCTGTGCGCACGAAAATTAAGGGGAGGGAATGGACTAGTATGAAAAAAAGAATGGCAAAACGGTCGTCCCAAGGCAGGGTCGGTCCTCAAAGGGAATGAGCATCTTGTTGTCACAAAGCTAGGAAAAAAAAGCACATAGAAAAGAAAAAATGGGCTGAGAACACGCGCAAAAGGGGGAAAAAGGATAGGCCTCTCCAGATATCCAGCCCTCTAAAAGAAAAAACTGTGGGAAAATCTGGCTGCTTTTAACTGTCCTGGGGTTTCAACCAAGCTCGGAAATCGCAAAAGACGAAAAGTCAGAAAGGGAAAACTCAGGGGGGGCGGAATCTTCCGCTCTGCCGGTTAGGAAGGGAAGTTGGCAAGACTGAATCAAAGACTTAAACAAAAGAAGACGGGAAAAGGCATCATCTTCTGTTTTCGTAATTCGTGCTGAGTCCAGGCTAAACAAGGAGGGGAAAGGAGGAGGCGTGTCGTAAAACAACCAGTTGAGGAGTAAAGGCTCCTTCATGGGATGAGCGCCTCGAAGGAGGGAACCATACTTTCAAGGTTCGCGTGAGATCAGCGTGCAGGGATATGAAGCGCGCGAGAGAGTTAATCTCAATGAGGCGAGCGGAAGGGGGAACTCGCCACCGAAAATTCCCATAATAAAAGGCGGAGCCACCCGATAAGGAGCTGGAATAAATTTCCGCGATCTCACCCAGCAAGGTGCGAAAAAAAAAAATCACCACAACCAGCCCCGGGTAGAGCTTTCTTGACAATATCGATATGGGGTGGTGGGGAAAGAAAGTAACAAGGGGGGAGAGGTGACACACTTGGGGCAGCCAGCTATTGAAAAATTCAACGTCAAGCGCGGGTCGGTGTGTCGGAGGAGAGAAAGAGGAACAACGCCTTTTTTTACGTGTCGCAGCCCATGATGGTACGTAAACGTAAGTGCGAAAAGGAAAAAAGGGGGGGGAGAGAGATAAAAAAAAGAGAGCACTGAGACCATATTAAGGACTAGAACAGAATGACGGTTTGGGACCGGACCCGTGGTTCGATTCACCCCGTTCTACGTAGCTCTAAAAGGGCGTCGGCAGAGCATCCGTCGCCGAGTAGAAAAGAGCAAGGAAAAGAGGGGGAGCTGAGACCAGAAAAGATGATCTATCTCAACAAAGGAAGGAGAGGATATCGATCTCTCATCTTGAAAAATAGAAAGCAAACGACTACGGCGATTGTCGGGGTGCGAAAAGGGGAGGAAGACTATGGCTCAGGTAAGCGAGACAGGGAAATCGAAGCGAAACCCCCATACTCCGCTCGTGGGAAGGTATCTATTCAAAGACTTTAAAAAGATTGGGGGAAAAAAGGTCAAGGGCAGGGTTTCCGGGGAAGGTTAAGTAAGCACGCGAAGGAAAGGGCGGCGACAAACAAAAAAAGTCTGGCAGTTTGGAGGAGGAAGGAGCCCGCTCCACGAACCTCACATCAGGAGGGGGAACAGGAAGGCGGGAATTGAGGGGGAGGAGCGGATGCACGAGGACAAATGGAATGTAGCCCAAAAAAAGCATTATATTTGGACAAAAAGGGACAACGGGGGAAGGTCCCGTGTGTGATTTTGTGCAAGGGGGGGAGGAGGAGGAATTAGAAGTCGGTTCTAGAGAGGGACTCCATCTTCCTCACGGGGCTGCGAGACGCAGATTCCCTGAAATTTGGGGGGGGGGTCGAGACCATCGAAAAAGCGACAATCATGGGAAATCGCAAGCAGAAAGGAGAGATGACATTTTCCTTCTGGCGCAGAAGCAGACAGCAACCATGAGGACCGGAAACGACAAGGGGGACTTCAATGGGGAAAAGGCCAAAGCTACGGGGGTGGAGAAACCAAAAAATGAACATCCTTTGAAAAGAAGACCCGCAAGGAAGATAAGAAAGATTCGAGAAACTATGAAGGCGATCAAAGCCCCTGGTGTTGAGGAGAAGGAAATGAGAAAGCGTTCCTTTCTCAACCATCCGAACGATAACGGAAGAGAGGAATCCATGGCATATTCCGTTCACGTAATACTGACGTTAAGGCGGAGCACCGGAGCGCGGCAGGGAGAGGGTAGGACAGGTCAACTCGGAGATGATATGTGGTCGAGGTCCACCCGTTGTGAGGTCCGAGAGTAAACCAGTCCTAGTTGGAACAGGGTGGTCGGGGGCCCGTATCGGCGGTTGGGGGGTGGAGTCGGGGAAATAGTGGAGCAGGTGTGGGGCAGGTGAATGTGGGGGGAACAAGTTAAGATGCGATTGAGATTGCTGATGAGGGGTAGAGGGACGGAGGGGGAAAAAGAAAGAAGAGAGGCGTGGGGTAGGGTGGGGGGATGGTGTGTGGGGCTGGCTCGTTCAGGAGAAGGAGTGCACCGTGGGAACAGAGGTAGTAGTGTCGAAGTGGACGTTTGGGTATGGAGCCGGGGGGCAGGGTCAAAGGGGGAGGGGGGTCAGGTGGCCAATAGGGGGGCTTTAAGTTGGGGAGAGTGGACGGAGGACTGACGTCGGTGGGTGAAGCCCTCATTGGCAAGGGTATTAGAAGTGGACGGGGTAGATGGTGGGGGGGCGAGTAGTGGAAGATGGTGAGGTTGATACGAAGTATATGGAGTAGGGTGGGGCGGAGAAGCTAGGGGGTAAGAGCTCCGGGTGGGGCGTCCGGGTTTGAAGGGTGGGCAGGGGGAAGGGGGGAGGTGGTGAAAGGAGTTTGGGAGCGGGGATAGTGAGAGGGGGCAGGAGATGAAGGTGGTGCAGGAGAGAGGGAGGGGGATGGTGGGGGTTCGGTTGGGGGGGGGGAGCGGGTGACTAGGAGTGGGCGCCCTTCTTGGCCTTGGTTCGGCTCATTGACCGGGTTATGACTACTTCGCTGTGAAAAAAGGGAAAGAGAGCAAAAAAGAGGAGGAGGGGGGAGAGGACCACGGGGGCCCTAGGGGGAAGGGGTCCCCGAAATTCAGCGCTCGAAAACGCCAAACAAAGAAACGTCATGGTCTTGACACAAGCTATAATTCGTTTCGCTGTCGGGGGGAGGCGGTGACATAAAAGGCACCAAAATCAGACCAAACGTGGTGGTAAACATTTAGCTTCATATTGGGGCTATTTCGGAGATAAGCTAGTCTCCCTATTGCGCGGGCTGAAGGAACAGCGAGTACAAGGGGGATGGAGGGAGGCGGGTGAATTGTCCGTCGGAAAATGGGCAAAAAAAAAAAAGAGCAGGATATGATCCAAAACAAGAGGGGGGGGATGTACGTTTTCGGTAAAGCAATGGTGTGTGTGTCCCACAAAAAAAAAGAGGAGGTAAAGAGAAAAAAAGTAGGAGACCCGAAAAAATACTTATGGGCCAACGCGAGTCAAAAAATATCGGGTGAATTAATTCCGATAGCCATTCATACTGGGGTGAGTTGATACTAGAAATTCGGCCCCTATCCGCACAGTGAATGGACAAAAAGCCGCTCGGCGCCGAGTATGGTTAGCTCGAACGCCAATGAATAAGCCCTCCTATCCAAAAAACGAGGGGGAGTTTCTATTTTACTCTCTGAAAAGCATCGAAGGCAATCAACTAAAATGCTCAAAAAACTTGACGCGGCGCGATGTGTGGGCGTTTCTTCGAGGGACGGCGATGTCGTAACTTCCTAATAAAACGTGGATCTCTTTCCGGCAGCAGGGGGAGGGGAGGAGGAGGGAAGTTCGGGTCCACTCGAGGGTCACCCACAGAGCACAAGGTGGATACAAAGATCAAATCGAGACTATGAGAAAGGAGCTTATTGAAATAAAAAAAAAAAGAGATTTGAAAAAAAAAAAGAAAAACCCCGGGCGCAATTCTCGACGCTCTTCCGTACGGTCAAAAGGTCAGTCGTGAGTGAGTCTTGCTGACATGACAAAGAAAGAATGGAATTCAAGCTGGGGAAAAGAAAAAAAAAAACGAGGCTCTTGCGCGTTAGGTGATGATGATCGGAGCGCAAACTATTGTCCCGTAGAGAAAGGCACACTCAGGGAGGCCTTTCCGAAAGGGAAAATAAAAGAGGAGGGAAAGGCAAAAACGGCTGAGATAAAAGGTGCGGACTGACCTCGTGCATTCTGTGGTTTTTAACACAGGGATCAATTTAGTCAGTTCGAGTTCTCTCATTTCGAGAGGAGAGGGAGGAATAACTCAAATGGTAAGGGACTGAGGGAGCTTGGCCGGTGGAGAAATGAAAGATTTTCGCATGCCAATGGAAGAAGGAGGACAGGGGGAATAGAGAGAATTATTTGTGTGAAGGCGATGTGGGGGGGAGCTCCCACGGGGATCAAAAGAATAATGGAAATGTCAATACGGTCTATTATGCGAAGAAGGTTTGAGTAGGAGAAAAAATCACTTTCCTGCCCAGTGGAAGGAGGGGAGGGTCGGACCAAGGGAGAAAAAAAAAAAGAAAAAAAAAAAAAAGAAAAAAGAAAGAAGAAAAAAAAAAAACGAGAACCTTTGGTGGGGTGAAATTTCACTGGGTTGACTTCAGCTTCGAGGCTCGCCATCAAATTAGCCGCCTTCCAGCTTCATCACGCCGCTTTTGAAAGCAGGATATCTGATAAAGTCAGTAAAACTAAGACTGGTGTTCGGGAAGGCGAAATGACTGACTAAGGGTCATTTAAGGGGGAAAATTCATTAAAACCGTCGCGCAGAGGAAAAAAGCGCCTGAGACAAAATATTGAAAGGACGAGGAGCCCATAGACCCGCATGAGGCGGATACTATATGCTCCGTGTGTCTAAAGAGAACCCTTCCTAAGGAGCAAGTTTTTCTATCGTCACGATTAAATCCGTCGCCCCTGGAACGAGCAAGAAAGATGAGCAAAGAGCGGGGTCGGGGGTCAGAGCGCAGGCAAGAA
>Ga0179591_1546612_pt1 | contig 12841 bp, 28 predicted proteins | sample CZOMad2_1_08_16f_FD_182891 | JGI IMG/M metagenome (GOLD analysis project Ga0179591, IMG submission 182891) | Vadose zone soil fungal communities from Angelo Coast Range Reserve, California, USA - CZOMad2_1_08_16fungal (PacBio error correction) | ecosystem: Environmental > Terrestrial > Soil >...
CACGCTGGTTGCGACCTGACCGTCTTGATGAGCCTTCATTTCACAGCTCATCCGTCACCAAGTCCGCTCCGTCACGGTCCACGCAGATCGAGTTTGGGCGCCTTGGCAGCTCGAGACCTGGCGAGAGCAGCTTGACCACGGTGAAGGCAGCCTATGACCGCGTGGATACCCAAGCGGTCCAAGGTGCCTTCGCAGCCACAACCGTCGTGGTCAGGCACGAATGATCGGGTTCGGGCTGACGCCTTCAAAACTCCGCGTCCCCGGGATGGTGGTGCCAACGTAAGACGACCTTGCGCGCGGTAATGCGGCCAGGATGCCACTCGGTGTCCTCAAAGAGGAAATACTGACACTGCGCGAAGACAAAGGCGACAACTGTCGTAAAACCACACCAGGGGGCCGTATAGCGATCTCGTAAGCGTCGCAAACCCTCGTGCCCCCGATGCTAGGTCGGCCACTGACAAGACGGCATCGACAGCATTCCGTTCAGAAATAGGACTCCGCTGGCAGAAGGGATACCGGCGGCGAAGAAAAGTCGTGCTTCAGTAACACGTGCAACGAGTGCTTTAGGGGATGCTGGGATTCAGGTCCATACCCACTACGCCCGGGGCCGGCCGCGCCAAGTTCGAGGCCAAACAGCATGGACAGACGGAACCAAGACCTCCGTTTGCTCGTATTCCGGGTCTCAGGTTCGATGGCGTTGCTTGTACTGTCTGAGAAGACCGTTCGGATCAGCGCAAGTACAGCGCAGTGCCGTCGCATCCGGGCTTGCCCGCACACGGGTCAATACCGTTGGACAGAAAGTACCAACCGGGGATTCCGGCTGGCCTAAATTCACACCAACCCGTAAAATATCCCTCGACCGCCCTCGCCACCCCAACCTCGCTCAGTGATTTTTAAGGGTTCTTCGTGTCCCGCAAGCTCTCGATCATATAATAGTTGGCCTATTGACTTCATGTGTGAATGATCGCCGCGAGTAGCGGGTCCGCCCGTTCCCCCGGTGTCCCCCAATCCCGCCGCAGTGCAGGTCCGGATAAGCGTCGTGCGGGGGTCCTACCGGCATACAATTATCAGCGCGAGCGATCGGCCTCGCACTGTGGTCAGAGCCAGACCTCGAAATAGCCAAACCGGATTCCACGAAGATTCGCGTGGCCGCTCCTAGTCCACGTATTATTCCGTTTAATAAGTGTGCCGTAGAGGCGGTGACACAGACCCACTCAATTCCGACCGGCCCCCCTTCGAAGTCCGCCTTCGCAACCCTCACTCTAACACACAACCCCCACGCTCCCCCTAATCGTGCGCCAAGGGAAATCGGTGGCCAGCCGTTTGCTTGGTGACACACAACAAAAAAACGCATCCCGGTTTCCGCAAGCACAGCGCCTCGCGTACCGCGGCCGAAAACACGTTTCGAGCATACGCAACCACCCAACAAAAAAAACGAACCGCCAAGGTCCGTACCTTGCCACGTTCGCACGCCTGCAATAATGCGTCTTAATGCTGTACGTTTCGTCTAACTCTACATGACCCGTCTATTAACGGGGGCCCTAACATGCCCTCCGCATACTCAATCGACTCATCGACAATAAAACGCTCGGACGCGTCTTGACATTTTCCTTATCGGATTGGTTAGGCTCATCTAGAACATAGACAACCGGTTGTCCGGTCTGATCTGCGTTGTCCGCCGGCCCGGAAAACGGCTTTGAGGTCTTAATTGTGCCCTATGGCGACCGCGTCGTCTGACCAGTCGGACAACGCCGAAATCCGCGCGACCTGCCCCTCGGACCAAGGCGGTTGTAATGAGCGGTCGGGGTCGACCTCCTTCGCATGCCCAGCAAGTGGAAGCCGAATCCGCGCCACAAGCTTCTCTAAACCGAGCTCCGGTCCGCCACGTTGCCAACATTGCCACCAAAAAACAAAATTAAAGGTGGGAGTGGAAAAAACAGCGGGAAAAAGACAAATCAGATTAAGAAATAGAGAAAAAAAAAAAAGAACCAGAAGCACATGGAGAAAAGGGAAGGCGTGGATGGAACACACAAAAAAGGGAATAATTATAAAAAAAAAAACATAGTGGCCAAACGGGGAATAGGGGAAGGGGTAAGAAGAAGGAAAGAGAAAAGAAACCAGAGAACATCGAGATCCAATGGAAAAAATGGGAAGGGGAGAAAAAAGAGAGGGAAGAAAGTTCAGGGAACAAGTAGGGAAAAAAAAAAAAAGAGAATAAAGGGGGGAAGGGTATAAGTAGGGGGGGGGGGGGGGGAGTTGGGTGTACGGGGGGCGTGGAAGAGAAGGAACTGAAAAAAGAAGAAGCAAGGAGAGATAGTGAGGAAGATTTGTGGTAGTTTGAAATATAGTGGGAGTTGAAAGAAAGTCGGAAGTGAAGGGGGAAGAAGGTGGGGGAAAGGGAGGTGGTAGTGGATTTAGGGGGGGTCCGGGGGGGGTTTTAGAATAAAAGGGAAAAGGTTTAGGGGGGAGAGTTTAGAAGAAAAGAGATAGTGTTGAGGTGAAATGGGGGGTTCTGTGATGAGAAGGTAAAGGGAGAGGGAGCAGAGAGAAAAATGAAGACCTTGGAGAGGGACGAGAGAAGGGGGGAGGAGAGGGGAGAGAGAAAAGGGAGGAAAAAAGGAAAGGGTGGGAGTAAGAAGAAAGTTGAGGAGAAGAGGTGTTATTAGAGGTTAGATGTAAAAATATCTGAAAAGAGGATAGGGAGGTAGAGGAAAAGGAGGGGGGTGGAAAGGAGAAAGGGGGGAGGGGAGAGAGAAAAGAGAGGAGGAGAGCTAAGGAGCGACGGGGAGACCGAGGAGAGAGAGGGAGGAGGGGGGAGGAGGAAATGAGGGAAAAGAAGAAAAAGAAAGAAGTGAGGAGGGTAGAAATGGGATAAGGTGAGAGAAAGGGGTGGGGGGGGGAGGGGAAAGAGGAGGGAAAAGCAGAAGGGGAGGAAGGGGGAGAAGAAAGGAGAGGGAAAGATGGAGGGGAGGGCAGGGAGGAAGAGAGGGGGGGGGAAAGAGAGAAAAAAAATGAAGAGGAAGTAGGGGTGGGGAAATTTAGGATAAGTAATTAAGTGTGGTTAATAAAAAGGGAAGAAAATAAGGGAAAAAAGGAGGTGGGGGGAGAAGAAAAGAGGGTAGACGATGTCGAAGGGAGGGAGGAGTAGGGAAAAGGGAAGGAAGAAAAGGCCAAGGGGGATAGCAAAGATGGGGGGAGAAAAGAAAAAAAAGGGGGGGGAAGGGAAGAGAGAGGGGAAGAAAGGAAAAAATAAGAAAAGAGGGGGGGGGGAAAAGAAAAGAAGAGATTGGGGGGTGGGGGTAGGTTAAGGGGGGGTTTGCGGGAAGGGGGGAGGAAGAGGGAGAAGAGGGAAGGAGTAAAAACAGAAAAGGGAAGAAGGGAGCGCAACTATAGTTGAGGGGGAGAAGAAGAACTCGGGGGAGAGGGGGAAAAGAAGAAGAAGAGGAAAGGCAAGGAAGAAAGGGGGGGAGGGGGGGGGAGGGGAGAAGGGGAAGGAAAGGGGAGGGGGAAGCAAGGAGAATTTTGCGAGTGGGGGGGGAAGAGAGGGGAGGGAAGAGAAGGAGAGGACCGAAGAGAGAGAGAAAAAGAAGATCGGAGAGAGATTATTAAAAGGAGAAGGGGATCGGGGAGGAAGATGGGTCAAGAAAGAAATGGGAGAAGGGATAAGAGAGAAAAAGGGAAAAAGAAAGGGAGGAAAGGCGGGGGGTGGTTGAAAAAGGGGGGGAAAAAGGAGGAAAGACGAAAGATAAAAAAGAAAAAAAAGATAGGTATTTTAGGAGTAGGGTGGAAAGATGAAGAAAAGGGGAGGAGAAGAAGGGAAAGAGAGAAGAAAGAGAGATGAGGAGGAGGGATAAGGAGGGGGGAAAAAAAGAAAAAGGGAGAGAAGAAGATAGGGGGGGTCTGGGGGATAAACGAGGGAGGGGGGACCCAAGGAGGGGAGAGGGGAAGAGGGGAAAAGGGGAAAAAAGAAGGGTGTAAAATGGGGGGGGGAGAAAAATAAAAGAGGTTAAGTAGGTGGGAAGTAACAAAGTAGGGGGGGAAAAGAGAAAAGAAGATGAAAAGAGAGAAAAGGAAAAAAAGGGGGACGCAGGAGGGATTTGGGTGGTTAGAAGAAGAAAAGGCGTAGGCGGGGGGGAAAAGGGAAGGAAAGGAGAAAATAGGCGAAGAAAGAAAAAGGGAGGGTGGTAGGAGTATGTAAGGGGCAAAAAGAAAGGGTGGTTAGGTGAGAGCAAAGGGGTGGGGGTGGTGGTGGATTTTAGCGGGGGAGGTTTAGTGTGAGAAACGGGAAAAAGAGGAGAATTGGAGAGAGAAATGGGAGAAAAACGGGGTGGGAAATGAGAAGGGAGGCGGGAAAAGAAGATATGAAGAAAAAAGGGAGGCGGTGAATTGAAGGGAAGGTGGAAGGGGGACACAGGAGAAGGGGAAAAAAGAGGGGCAGGGATGGAGAGGAAAGTGAGAAGAAAGGCGGGGAAATAAAAAAAAGGGACGAAAAAGGTTAAGGAGGGGGGTGGGAGGAAACGAGGAGAAACAAGAAAGCAGAGGGATCGTGGGGAGGAAAGAGAAAAGCAGAAAGGGGGAGGGAAAAGGTTGTCGGAGAAAGAGTGAAAAGCTGGGATAGGGAGGAAGTAGGGAAGGGGGGGGTATTGAGGCGAAGCGGGAAAATATGTAAGAGGAAAGAGGATAAAAAAAGAGAAAGGAGGGGAGAAAGGGAGTGGGAGGGTGGGGGTTAGAAAGAAGAGATTAGTAAAAGGGGGGGGGGGAAAAGAAGGAAAGCGGGGGGGGGGGGAAAGTGAGGGGGAGGGTTAAGAAGAAAGGGTGAGGAGGGGAAAGGGGTGGGTGGGGAGGAAAAGAAGGGGGGGGACGCAGAGTATAAAGAAGAAATGGGGAAAGAAAATGTAGGAAAGGGGGAAGTAGAGAGGAGGGGAGGGGGAGAGGGAAAAAAAATGGAGAGGAAGGGTCGGGTGGGGAGGGTGTGAAGAATAATGAGGTAGGAGGTGGGGCCGAGGGGCGGGGGGGAAGAAAGGAGAGAAGAGGAAAGGGGAGGAGGGAAGAAGGGAGGCGAAAAAGAACAGAGGAAAAGAGAAGAGAGTGAAGAGGGGGTTGGAAAAGATAGAGAAAAAGGGGTAGGAAAGAAAGGGAAAAGAAAAGAAAGGAAGAAGGGGGAGGGGAAGGGAAGGAAAGAAAGGGGGGTGGAAGGGGGGGGAGGAGGGGGGGGAAGAGGGGAGGGGAAAAGGCAGCTGTGGAGGTATGAGGGAAGGGGGATGTAGAGAGGGAGAGAAAGGAACAAAAAATAGAAGGAAGCACAATAAGGGGGGAGAGGAAGAAAGGGAGAAGAGAGAAAGAGAAAAAAAGAGGGTTTAAATGGTGATAAGAATGGGCACGGATGGGCGGTGGAAAGTGGGGAGGAGATTGAAAAGTTGGTTTTGGGGTTGACAAAATGCGTTCAAGAAATAGGGGGGGTGGAGAGGGGAAGGAGAGAGGGGATGGAGAGAAGAAAGCGGGGGGAAAAGTGAGGGAGGAAAAAAGGGAGAACTGAGGGGAGAAGGGGGGGAAGGAGAAGAAAGAAGCAGAGACGCGTAAGCGAAACGGGTGAATTGGAGGAGAGAAGATGGAAAAAGAGTGACAGAAGGAAGAAAGAAGGAGAAGCGAAGAGGGGGGAGAGAGGTGGAGGCGAAGAAAAACGAGGCAAGAGGTGCGAGGATGAGAAGGAGGGTGAAAAAGATAGAAGAGGAGCAGGATAACATGTCTACGCCAGAAAAGCAGCAGGGGGCGTAAAAATACACACGTAAGTTGAGTGAAAAGGGTGAAGGGGAGAAGAAAAAGAGAGGGAAAGCAGTGGAGAAGAAGGATATGTAAAGGGAGGGAGTGGGGGGGTACTGGCAAGAAGAAAAGAAGAAATTGGGGGAGAGGAGAGAAGGGAGGATGGGAAGGAGGAAAGGGGGGGTTGAAGAGGGAGGAGAGAAGAGAGAGGGAGAGAAGTGGGGGAGAAAAGAGGGTAGGGAAAAACGGAGATGAAACAAGGAGGGAAGGGAACTTTTGTAAAAGCAAACTGTAAAGGGGGTGGAGAGAAAGTGGAAAGTGAGAGGAGGAGAATAGAGGGATGTGTTAAGAGTAGGGAAGAGGGGATAATGAAGACTAATGAAAGAGCCGGGCGCAGAAAGGAAAGCAACGAAGAAAAAGGGAAGGGAGAAGGGGGTATAGGGATGGGAATAAGAGGGGGGGGGAAGGAGGAAGGGAGGAGTAGGAAAGATAGGAATGGAGAAAAAGGGGAGAAGAAGAGAGGCCGAAAAGAGAAATGTGGAGGGAGAGAGAAAAGGGGGCGGGAAGAAGGAGGACAATAGGAAAATTTGGGGGGAGAGATAAAAGTAAGAGAAGGGAGAAGGGGGGGGGCGAGAAGGGGGGGGAAAAGAGGTGAGTGGGGTGGAGTGGAGAGGGGGAAAGAATATGGGGGAGAAGGAATAAAAAAAGGGGAGGTCGAGGATGGGGGGGGAGGTAAGGTTAAAGGGAGAGGAGGGGGAAAGGGGGAAAATGAGGGGGAAACGGGTGGAAGAAGGGGGATGTAGAAAGAAAGAGAAAAGAAAGGAAGGAGGGGGGGGGGGGGGGAAGAGGGAAAAAAAAAGGAGAGAAAAGGGTAAGGGGGGGAACAGCCGAAAAAAAAAAGGGGGGGGAGAGAGAAAAAGAGTTGAGAGGGGGAGAAAAAGAAGAGTAGAGCAGAAACGACTAAAGGAAGGGAAAAATTGGAGGGAGATAGGATGGAAGGGAAGTAAAGGGGGAGTGAGAGGGGAAGAGAGAAAGAGAAGAAAGAAGAGAATGTAGGCAAAAGGGGAATGAAGAAGAAAGTAGGAGAGAAGGGGGTAAAAAAAAGAGAGAGGGGGGGAAGAAGGGTTGAGGGGGGGTAAACGTCAGGGGGAGGGTGGGTGTCGCCAGAGCAAGACAGGGGGGCAAAGAACGGGGATAGGGAGGAGATGGGGGAGGGGGGAAAGGATGAAAAGAGGAAAGATAAGGGTGGGAGGGGTGAGAGGGGGGGAGAGGTGTTTATAGAAAGGAAAAAAGGGTGATTGATGGGGGAGGGGATATTGGGGAAAAAAGGGGGGGGAGACGGTGGGGTAGGCAAAGGGGTCAGGCTGAGAGGGGTTATAGCAGAGGGGGGGGAGGAATAGGGGGGAGGGGGGAAAAATAGAGGTGAAGAAGGGGGGGGGGGGGAAAGTGGGGGAGAAGGGGGGGAGGGGTAGGTAAAAAACGAGGAAGGTAAAGAAGGGAAAAAAGGGGGGGAAAAAGAAGGAAAAAAATGGGAGAACGGGCAAAAAAGTAAATGGGAAGATAGAAAAGAGATTGTTGGGTGTGGAAAAAAAGGTGGGCGAAGGAAAACGGGGGGAGAGGGGAAAAGCGAAAAAGAAAGAAAGAAAGCAGCGGGGGGGGAAGAAGGAGGGATAGGAGAAGGAGAAGAGAAGGAGAAAAAAAGAATTGGAAGGGAGAGAAAAAAGAGGAGGAGAAGAAGAGAAGAGAAAACGAAGGGGGGGGGAAGAGGAGATAGGGGAAAGATTGGGAAAGGGGGGAGGTATAGAAAGTAGGAAAGGAAAGAGTGGGAAAATCGGGGGGGGGGCACCGGGGGGGGGGGGGGAGGGGGGGGGGGGGGGAGAAAAAAAGGGGAGGAACGAGAGGGGAAGGGGGTGGGGGGGTGGGGTGGGGGGAGGTAGGCGCGCACCCACCAGAAGGAGGAGGTCCAGCAAAGAAGCGGGGGGGGGCGAAGCGGCACAAAAAAAAACAAAAAGAGCCCGGGGAGAAAAGGGAGGGGGGAGAAAAGGAAAGAGAGTGGGGGGATGGAAAGGAAAGGAAAAGGGTGATGGAGATGGATTGTAGTGGATTGGGGTGAATGATATAAAGAAGGAGGAGGGAAGAAGAGAAAAAAAAGGCAGAAAGAAGGGTTAAAAAGTAAAAAAGAGGGGGGAGAAGAAAAGGGAGAAAAAGAGGAAGTGAATAAAGAGGTGTGGAAAAGGGGAAAAAAAGTGAAGCGGACGAGCAGAAGAGGAGTGCGAACGAAAAAAAAGGAGGAAGAAGGAAAAAAAAGGAAGAAATTGAGAGAAAGGCTGAGAGGAGCAGAACAAGTGGTGGAGGAAGGGGGAGGGGAAGGGCGGAAAGAATCAAAACGGAATAATAAGTGAGTAGTGGAAGAATGGGGTGGAAAGAAGGAGGGGGGAAAAGAAGGGTGGAGGAAGGAGTGAGGGGGGGGTGATGGGGAGGAATGAGGAGGAAAAGACGGGGTAACAGGAGGGGGAAGAAAGAAGAAAGGGAAAAAAAAAAAATGTAATGGGAGGGGGGAAAAGAGGAAAAGAGAAGTAAGGGGGGGGAAGGGGAAGAAAAAAGGATGAGTGAGGAGAGGATGAGGGAGAAGGGGCAGAGGAAATAAAAGGGGGGGGGGAAGGACGGAAGGAGTGAAAAAAAAATAAAAGTGGGGGGGGAAGAAAAGGGACAAGGCCGCAAGATATGAAATAGAAAAAGGGAAAAGATGTTGGGGAGGGGGGGGGGGGGGGGGCTTGGGGGCCGAGAGAAAGTCAGGGGAGGGGTGGGAAGGGGGGTGAAAAAAAGAAAGGGGTGGGGGGGAAGAAAGAGGGGCAAGGGGGGGGGAGAAGAAAAAGAGGAAAGAAAAAAAAAGAAGAGGAGGGGGAGGAAGAAGGGGGGGTGGGGAGGAGAAGGAAAGCAGGGAGAGAGAGAGGGGGAAAAGGGAAAGGGGGGGGAAGGGGGGGGGGGGGGGTAAGGGAAGAGGGGATACAGTAAGGAATGGGGGAAAAAGAAAAAAACAATAAGGGTGGCAAGGTAAATAGAAAAGAGGAGAATAGATGGGTGGAAGGGGCGGGACGGATAGTACTAGAGGAGAAGGAGAGTAGTAAGAGTTGGAGGGGGGGAGGAGGCTGGGGTGAGAGGGTATAGGAGGAAGAAAAAAGAATTGGAGAAGGTTTAAGTAGTGCCTGGTAGGAGAAGGGGCAAAAGAATAAAGGAGAAAAGAAGTTGGGAAACTGTAAATGGAAAAAGAATGAAAAGGTGAAAAAAAGAGAAGCGAAGGTCGGGGAGGGGAAGGTAGGGAAATGTTGTGAGGGTGTAGGGTGAAGAGTAGAGACTTGGGGGCTGGGAGAGAGGTGGGTAAAAGAAAGATGGAGGGTAAGATTCTTGGGAGAAAAATAGGGAAAGGGGTAGAAAGAAGGAGAAGGGGAAAAAGGAAAAAAAGGGTGAGAAAGGGGAATAAAGAAGGGGGAGGATGGGGGAGAAGTACGGGGTAAAAGGGAGGGACATGTGGGGGGGAGAAGAGGGAGGGTTAAAGAGGGGGGGGGACTGTGTGTAGGGGGGAGGTGAGGTGGTAAGAATTAGGGTTATAGGAAAGTGGTGGTGAATAGAAGGGAGAGGGAATCTAACCGGTGGAGAATTGTAGTAAATTGGGGGAGAAGGGGGGGGGGAAGGAAGCGAAACAGGGAGAGGAGGAAGACGTGAAAAGGGGGGAGTAAGGGCACGAACGGCGTGGGGGCAGTAGTGTCAAGAGGACGTGGAAGGGAGGGGGGGGTGGGAGAGAAAATATAAAGGAGGGGGAGGGGAGACAGGAGTTGCGATAGACGGCGAGAAGAGTCATGGTGGGCGAGAGAGAGCAGAAGGGGGGGGGATGTGGGGGTGTTATGGGACGCATGGAATGCTCGCAGAACCTCTGGGGGTTGGGAGACGTGGGAGGAGGTGAAAGAAAAAGAAGAGGATTAGGGGTGAAAGGCGGGGGGAAGGTGACTGTAGAGGAGGGGGAAAAGGAAGGAGAGAGGGGGGAGTATGTGAGATAGGGGGAAAGGAGAAAAGTTGGGCTGGAGAGGGCAAGAGAGGAAGGGGGGACTCACACGACATCGCCATGAGGGCATAAGGGAAAGCAGCGGTTGTGGGAAAGCTAACTGGGAGGGCGGGAAAGTAGACGCTGGCAGCGGGACCGGAACAGGGGTTTGAAAAAGTGCGCAGGCAGATGGGGAGAGAGGGGCATTGTGCCACTTGGGATGGGGGAAAGGCGGAGGAAAGGGAGGGGAGGGTTGGGGGTAATGACCACACGAAAAAGCGGAGAGGTGGTGTGAAAGGAAGGGGGGGGGGGGGGGCGTTAACAAAAATGAGGGGGTTTGAAGGAGGAGGAAAGAAGGAGTAAGGAAGGAGAAGGGAGAAGGCAGAGGTGGGGGGAAAGGCGGTTTGGGGGAGAGGAGGGGAGGAAGTAGTAAAAGGGGCACGGAAAAATAAAAAGGGAAAGAAAGAGGAGATAGAAAAGGGGGGAGGGGGGGGGAAAAAGAGAGAAAGTGGTAAGAAGAAGGTGTACGGGCAGATGAGAAGACAAGGGGAGGTAAGGGAAAGTCCCGGGCCAGGGCGAGAGCTAGAGGGAGGGGGAAAGATAGTGAGTGGTGGGGGGGAACAAGGGGTGGGGAGGAAGGGGGGAAGAAAGGGGGGGGGGGAGGGAGAGAGGGGGGAGAAGGTAGGGGAGAAGGGGAAAGAAAAGGAGTGGGGGAAAGGGGGGGGGGTTAAGGTGGGGGGGTTGAGAAACTAAAGAAAAGAGGGAAGAAGAGGGGGGGAAAGAGAGAATGAGGTTGGAGGGAAGAAGAAGAAAAAAAAGAACAACAAGCGTGGTGCGGCTGTGTGGTGGGTTGAGGGAGGAGGAAGGGAGGGGAGGGGGAAGTGAGGAGTTTGAAGATGCTCGTCACGAGCACCGATCTGCCCATAAAGGTTACGAGGTAATAACCACCCCGGACCCATCTCCAGGGCGACCCTTGTGAAATCGGGAGCGCCGAGCACCGCGGCTTCAGACACCAGACGACGTGGCCGGTGGCGCCGATGGTGAAGGTGACCACAGGGAACCTGCCAAACGGATGCGTAAAGTCTCATCGGGATCCGAGCCCGTTCAACCGTGACACCCCAAACAGGGCTGACAATGTTTTAGGCGCACCACTGCCGGGCACTATGTCACTAACGATCCTCGGCGCGATGCCTCAGTGTCGACGGTCTGTGTTTCTTCTTACGGCATAGGGGACTTGGAGCAACGACGATTTTTTAGGCCAAGCAGGCGCGCAGGCTAGTAGGCCCATGACCAGCAAAAAGGCAGCGCGAGACCGAAGAATTGGCCCATCCCGTAAAAATTTTACGAATTTGAACGCGCTGGCCGTGATCGCCGGGAACCACGCCCACTTAAAGAATGAAATTGCAACAACTGAGCAAAACCCGCCGTACCAGGCCCCGATCGGCTATCGGAGCGTAATGGGATCTCGCGAGCTATCCTTTGCTGTCCTATGCCGTCACCGTCGGTCGTCCTAATCGAAGCGGTCCCTGTCTTCTGCTTCTCTATCTACGTCGAGTCGTCCCAACAGCAGAAGCGCGGAAAGGCCTTACAGGATACAACACCCCGACGTGCGCCAGCCAAGCCGCGGACCTCACTAGGCGCGACCAATAATTCGCACTACGTGCAAAGGCTGCTTTGCCTGTTTCCGTTGTGACGTTGAGGATGCGGCAGCAAATGATGTTCGGTCGTGGCAGTTCTCAATCTCGCACCGCGTTGTCTGGTTCGGTCCATCGTCGACCACCATAGAACTAAAGGGTCGTGCCCGGCCGGTGCGGGGACCGGGCCATCATCCGTTCCTTTACGTCTCTCTAGTGTCGTCGGTTGAAACGGCCGGATTCGGTCCTCGCCCGGACCCGAAGGGAAGTTCGTTTCTGATCTGTGAATCCAGCGTTGTGGCCTTGCCGGTCATCTGGGGCGAAAAAACAAAATACACGCGACAATCCAGCCGGTCGACGGGTTGATCATAACGCCACCAGTCTGATCCCACTATTACCATCGACAAAGGCTTCGCCGTCCGTTGTCTGATACAGGACCCTGCGATCTAGTTCGAGGCGGACACTTTTGGGGGGGGATTAAAATTTCCTTTCCGGGTTAATGGCGTGAACGGTTGGATACGTTCTTCGAGCGTTCGGGATTCCTAGGCGCGACCAGGTTCGCTGGGCGGCGGATTGATGGAGACATGCCACTTTCGAGGGTCATTAGCTACTACTCTACCCTTTTCGGGAACGTATGAGTTGCCCGGACTAAGGGGTCGGACATGTTGTTCCGACTTGACGAGACTTAACGTTAGGACCCGTTTGGTTCGGCGATCGGTCCGCTAGAGGGGCTAGCTTAAATATGAAACAATATACTCTGGGCTCGTGGTGCGGCTAGACGCGTAATGTCCTGACAATAAAAACTGCGGACGGGAGCGGGACCGGATGCGGCACCCCTGCCCCAGGCACTCCACCTGCCACGGGAATCCGGTCCCCCCCGCCCGATCGACCGTACCCGTTCCCCCCGCTTATCGTTGGGTCCTTTTTGGGCCCGAGTGTCTCCTGCTCCAAAACTTAGACCAGAATAAGATAGGGGCGCAAAAGGTACGTTGTGTCCCGACTGAGTTGTTGATTCAGCCGTGTTCACGGCGAGACAAGGTAGACCCCGGCACATCCCGAGGCAATTCCACCTGGGCGCCACGCGTCGGGCGTGCCCCCCACGGATCCGTGATGGCCCGGTGGCTGGACGTGGAAGGACTCGATCTAGCCACGGATGACGCGCCGCACCTAGGCCCGGGGAATGCGCTTTGTGCCATACCCTGTTTTCCGGCCGCGCTGCATCCCGCGTCGGTCGAGCAGCGGTGGCGGATCCGCAGACTGGAGAGCGGGGTAGGTAAAGTCTGTTACATCCCATCCCTGTGCGAGTGGGGAGCTGGGGCCTCACGGTGGTTTAATGCTTCTCCATCATTTGGACACAGAGCGAGCTTTTATAACCAAATCAACGTTTATTATGTAATCTAGCAAGCTA
>Ga0179591_1215800_pt1 | contig 12840 bp, 11 predicted proteins | sample CZOMad2_1_08_16f_FD_182891 | JGI IMG/M metagenome (GOLD analysis project Ga0179591, IMG submission 182891) | Vadose zone soil fungal communities from Angelo Coast Range Reserve, California, USA - CZOMad2_1_08_16fungal (PacBio error correction) | ecosystem: Environmental > Terrestrial > Soil >...
TTATCTAACTTCGCATAACTTCACTTCGTCAGAAAAAAAGGGATCGGAGGCGCCGATACTGGGGGAAAATTCGGGAATTCGCAGTAAACTGAGGAACGAGGGGTAGGTTCAACCGCTACGACCCACCGGAGGGAGAAGGGGAATGGGTAAGCTGCGACGACAGAGAAAAACACAGGGCAGAGGCTGTCTCTGTAAACCTCCGGCAAGATTCTTCGCTTGAAGGGAGGGGGGGAAGAAACAGGTGAAAGAGGGGGCCAAAACCAGGAGGAACTTTATTAGGGGCGAGTCGTTGTCCCCCCAAACCACACCAAACACCAAAAACACAAAAAAACAACACACAACACCAAAAACCAACACCTTCCCAACACCACAGCCCCAAAACCAACCCCACCAAAAGAATACTTGATAGGTTTGGTTTTACAATCAGTCGCTGAGGCAGAACGCGTAGAAGGTCTATACCTTGACGGACAGAAAAAACCATTATCGTCTGATGGAAAGAGAAGCGAGAGGGACAGGGGGATGGATGCAGGGAAAAAACGGCACACAAGAAAAGCCGCCTTGTCAAGGCCGCTGATTCACCCGACGGGGCTGGGGCGTAAATCTCAGGGACAAGCCACACCCAACCGTTCCGAATCACATCGGAGAGCACGCCGGGGGGGTGGGGCAAACGAAGAGCATCTGGCACACAAAAACCTAGATCGTAAAAGCATCCTCCGAGGACAACTAAATTTTAATAAAAGGGGCCTGGTGTCGAAACATTCGCCGAGAAGGATATGTATCAATTCAGACTTGCTGGGAACAATGGCCTTATATTGACGGACAGCCGCGGAGGGGAAAGGGTCATAATCATGAAAGTTAGAGCGTGAGGAAAAGGAACATGAAAACTCATTGCTTCAAATTGAACTGATGCGTTAATAAAGAAGATCAGAGAGATGTCCAGAAGAGACAGCAGCGTGGAGTGGAGAAGTAATGATGGGGAAGAGTAAAGAGAGGTAGGCAGAGGGGTCAAAACTAACCGTATGCCTTCTAAAGGGAGAGCGAAATATATAAGGATGAAAGAAAATTGTTGAGATAGAGGGATAGGGAAGCCCAACACGGTTCCGAAAAATCAGTGGGCTGTGAAAGACATTCCGGGAAGAAACTCTCACTAATGGTGGAGAAAATTACGAAGGGCGAGAGATCCTATGAACTTTCTATGGTAAGGGGGAGAAGCCGGGAGGCTCGCATGATCGAGGCTAGTTTCCTGAAGACTCCTTAGATTCGGTAAATGACTCAGGAGAAAGGGAAAGAAGTATTAGATGGTAACATGTCGACGTACCAAACAAAGGGGGACACTTGTGGACTAACACGTATAGTAAATGCCGAGGAAAGGGAGTAGTCCGTCGGAAGAAGAGATTAGTATGCGTGAACTTTAATAAGGGAGGAACTAAAACCCTACACCGGAAGATTAAGCTACTATTGGGACAGGAATAAGCTGGAGATAAGAGAGGGGGGAGCAGTAGTGTCCGGGGAACCTGCAGGGGCGGGGGAGGGGGATGGGGGAACTATCTGGTTCAAAGTGTCAAGGAAATTCTCTGGAATGGTTCAAACTCGTGAAAGAGAGCAAAGAAGATCGGTTTACCCACAGATTTTCTCTAATTTGTGGGTGCCGGAAGAGATGGAGAATACAAAAGAAAAAAGAAGAAAAGACAGAACCAACGGAGAGATACGGGCGGTTTTTGGGACTAGGGGGACCAAAAAAAAAATCGTGCTAGGCAAAAGAGGGGGACGTGCGTGGAATGTCTAGTTTTTCCTGGGCCCATCTTGGGTAAAAATTAACTTGTATCAAGGTACCGAGGGATTTATTTATTAAAAAGAAATAATACTGTTGGGATAATGCAGTTTCTACCTTAAGATAAAAAAAAAGAATCTAGCTGGGCACGCACACGTAGATTGGGAGATGGGAGCAGGGGAAAAGGGTTGGAATGTTGCGCCGGGGGCGTCAGGTGGGGATTAATAATTGGGATCGAAGGTTAGCTCCAGGAATTCAGAATATGTCGGGGGGGGGGTTTGAGATAGGGGAGAACCCTAGGATCAAGCATATAGTACCGGGTCTGAAAAAGGTGGAAACGTGGGAAGACTTAGGGGCCTTAAGTCTAGTAAAACACACTCCTTCGGGGGACTTCTATTGGGTGAGAGCAGTCCGAAAGTACTAAATCGAAATTATTACGAGATCATCGGATTCTTGAAACAGAGGTATAAGAACTCTTCGAGGAGATCCGCAAGGTGTCTTAAACTTCTAAGATCAAGTATCACCTCGATCCTTAACAGGGCTCAACGGCTCATAGGCTAATACAAAGAATGAGCATCAATAATGCGATGGCATCGTCATCAGTCGCTCACCAAAAAGGGGGGGGTATGAAGGAGGGAAGAGAGTGCTGAATCCAGCTAAATGAATTTGTTGACGTCTGCTATAGCACTCTCTATCGTTAGATCAGGACTTCTTTGGCTGTGCACTACCTTGAGAAGGAGCGTCCGGAAACCTTGACGATCTAACTCAGCAGGGGGGATACTATGGGCAGAGAAGGGATAAGTAGGTGAAGAAGAAAAAACTATGCGACCATGAAAAGGACATTGTCAACTCTAGAAACAGCAGGCGGGGGGGGGGGGCGGGAACGTTCATGCCGAGAACGGCGGCCAGATACAGGTGAAAGAGAATCGGGCCAAAGACCTCCAGCGAGATGTTAAGCCGAGGGGTAGAAAAAATTAATAAAAGAGGACCCTAACGTCATACTCCCGCGTTAGCTAAGGCGGAGTCTCCTCACAAGCTCATCCTGAGGGGAACGGTAGGGGCAAGACGAAGACGTCAAAACCAGGCGCGCACAATGATCAGTCAATCGAACGCGGTGACTGGGAGCTGAGATTCTTCTAAAAAAAAAACCCCGGACTTAGCATGAAATATCACTCTTTGAATGCAAAAACATTTTTATTTTCGAAAGACTTGTCATCAAGTGTAAAAAGGCTAAAGGGATCCAGGGAGAAAACAAAGACCCTAAAACCTCTACGACCGGCGCAGAATCGGACTCGTTGAGAGGTTTACAGTAGCAAGACCGGGAATGGGATGTGTCTTCGACGTCAGCTTTTTTCTGGCGATCTCAAATCAGTATAAAAAACACGCGAGACAAGGAGCGGGGATTTAACCCTGAATAGTGCGCGGGCGTAAGGATCTGCGAGGAGGGTAATCACAATAGAGTGACACTGAAGAAGAGAGGGTTCAATAGAAGAGAAGGGAAGGTCACCGAAAAGAACTAGACGCGTCATGAGTGATGAAAAAGGTGCTCTACTCGTAATCAAAGGGAGGGTTCGTCGAAAAAAAGGGTGACGAAAAGGGCAACGCCAGACAGATCTAGTACCAGGACCTAAGATCTTAAAGGCGATCATCTGGGGTTCGACATATACCGACAGTCCAAAGGCTATAAGGGAGTATCAACGGAAAAAAAAAACGAAAAAGGGTCCATAGAATCACAAGTCTGGTCGGGGTGGAGGACAGGAAGATCATATGAATTCAGCAGAAAAGTAGACTATCACCTAGAGAGTTATCTAAGGAACAAGACGTCATCTTTTTATCATAGCGATTTGAATTTGGGCCAAAAAGAAGGTCCTGCAGAAATCGGAAAAGAAAGCGGGTTGTTAACCTGAGTCAGTATCGGAATCGCACTTGGGGGTAAGCATGTCCTTATTAGGAAGAGTGCTCGCGGTATGATAGGGAGAGGGAGGGTTATCGACGACGAGCGTTACACTGCGAGCAGGTTAAACCACCGGGGGGGGTGGGGCAGGGGAGATGAAATGGCTTCCGATCTGGGATGTACTAGCGGGGAGTGATGAGAACGAATCATTCGGGATGACTTAGCCTAGAAAGGAAGTCATGACGAGTTGGGTTCAGGTACCTTGTCAAAAGGGAAAAGCCTCTGATGGTGGTGAGCAAGAGGGGAGCACTTCTTGAACGGGGTTGGGGGAGGTTACTGGGGTCAGTCCATTAAAACTGGATTAGTCGCTCCAAGTGAGCCAGGACGGCTCTGCTAGAGGGGTAATCTTAAAGGGGGGGGGCCTTGGCTCCTGGCGCGACGCCTCTCCTCAGCTTGTTGAAAAATCAGATGCTGCCTCGACAGGTCTTGTCGTCGGGGGTACAATGGGGGGGGTAAAGAACAATACATTTACTCTGACAGCTCTAGGAATCGAGATAATGGTCTTGCTGGACAGATGCAGGCTCTCGGAGAATTGTGCCACTCCATAGCGAGGGTAAAAACTAGTTAACGAACGAGAGGCCGTATCTACCCTTTTTTGTCACGGGATAAAGGGACAGCTCCAATCTTCACGGGAAACTTAAGAATGAAGCGACAGACCGGAGCTCGGCTATGAGTTCTTTCTGGGGAGACTGATAGGCGTCTCAGATTGGGCGAGCAAGGGATCCAAAGATTCGTCCGGGGCCCAGTTAACATATTCCGGAAAAAAAGTAATGAGACGACGATTCTGGTGTAGTTCTTGCTAATACTGCTGCTCCTGGGCAAGAGACAATCCGGGGACCCCACAGTGCTCGGGGGCGGCAAAAATGAAGGTCGAAGGAGCGTCCCTGGGACAGACTAAAATTAAAAAAAAAAGAGGATGAGAGACGGGCTCTTGATCGCCGATCACTTGCGAAAGGGAGTGTTAAGATAGTGGGTGATACGGCAAGAAGCCTCCCTAATGTAACAATGAGGGGAATTCCAATCAAAAGCTGAGTCGGGTGGAGGGGCTGCCAGTGGGTGCGGGGGGGGACTGGGGATTTCCTCCATCGGTTGAAAGGGCGGGCCGCTCGCAAAGGCAGGGAAAGCGGATTTGGGAGGTGAGCGCAGAGGAACTACGATGTCTTCGGAGCTCGGGAATAATCCCCGAGGAAGAGGGACCCCCGCAATTCGCCCTCTGACGTTTCGTTCGGGAATTTTTATCACGGGCGGCCGCGGACAGCATTGGCAGGGTCGGGATTCCTATAGTTAGCCACCTATACTAAGGGTCTTAGAGTTTGGACGGAAAGGAATTTACTACTTTGGGTTCGTCGACGCATACACAAAACAACCCCCCCCCTCAAGGGTCCTAAAAAGCTGTAAGGAAACGGTGGTTATTCATCATGCTCGGGAAAGGTGGAAGAATGGATCTAAGAGGCTTTTAAGGGAATCTGGCGAGACTAGCGACCGGGGAAGGACAGAGCGCCGCGCCGTCTGCTTAAGCACCCAAGTAGAGGAACTACGCTATCTCTACCATTATTCAAGGTAGCTCATTTACCTTACGACTCTCTTGGGCAAACAATAAAGGGGGGAACATTTTAATCCGCTATGCCTCGCAGGGGAACCTCCTATGTCGAGGAGCAGCCTAAGGGCATGATAGGGGCCCGAGCTCGGGAAGTTGGGAGGTCTCCCAAGATTCGCCTTCTATCAGTCAGAAAGCCGTGGCGATAAGAGGGCGGAGCTCCTGTGGGCGGGAACTGACCCGGCGGTGCGTGCGAACTGAGTTTGGCCTCGGAGAAGTTAAGAAGGGGGGCGAGGACTAGAGTACAGGCGGAGGGGAGAAAGGTGTCGTGGCTCTACGCTGCGGTAGAGCCAAGTGAACGAGAGAACTTCAAAAGGGCTAAGAAGGAACCATATTACCAAAGCCAGAGGAAACTAGAAGGGGATGTGGTGTTCGAAATAAATTAGAGAAAAAACAACTTATTAAGGAGGAAAGAGTTTTCAGTCTACCCACCGTACAGAAATCGAAAGGAAAAAGGGGTAATCAAATCTGAAATCGAAACGCCGTCGAAGAAGTCGGTCACTAGAGGTTCAAAACGGGAAGAGAGAGTCCGAGGTGGCAAAATCTGGAACAGCCTCTTTGAGGGAATAGTCGCTCCGTGATAGCAAATACGAAGAGGGAAAACAACTCCAGCGTTGAACGACACTTGATTCAAACACTCGGGATTTAGAAAAGGACTCAGACGAGAAAGAATCCTCTGCTCAACGTCGCAAACAAACGGAGAGGATAGGATCTTCCCTTCAAGAAGCTGGAAATCATCTTGTCCTTCTAACTCCCCAGGCAACGGAGTACAAGACATGACGTGGATCGAAATGACACAACTCATTGCAATCTTAGAGGCTGTTTGGAACGTTTACGCCCCTTGATCGACTCCTTTCGAGTAGAGCAGAGGGGGTCAGTTATCTCCATGAATTAAGAAAGATAGAAGAGGAATCAAAAGAACCGGGGTGATCCTAAAAATGAGGATTCAAAGAAAAAAAATTTAGCGAAAGGTGAAAGGAAGAGGTCCACTAAAAAATTCCAACCGCCGCTCGATAAGAGACCGGGATCACAGGAAATCGAGAGGACCCAAAATTCCTCCTCATTATGAAAGGACCGAGGAGATGCGTCTAACAAAGAAAGACCAAACCGCTGGGGGAATGAGGATGACAGTACACTCACAAAAATCTTATCAGTAGAAGGGACGAAAGGACCAATGACGCCGCTGCAGCCAGTGATCAAACCATGCACAAAGTCGACAGTCCCTCGCCGCGGAGAACGGCCGCGGGGGGCAGGGACTTTCACGGTGGGGACAGTCCTCGTGATTCAAGCGGATGCAGCCGGAAGTTCTTCCAAGGAAAGTGGCCCAGACGAGGAACACTTACCGGATGAGTAAGCTCGGCCACGCCAGTGGAACCAACCGGGGAGGAAGCCTCACCTACTCCACCTGGACAAAGCCCAACAGTCAATATCGGCCGATGGACATAGTCATGAGGGGGTCGGCCTTTATCAGGGATCACCAGAACTACAGATTAGGGTGGGGGTGGGAAAGCAAGATCACTATCCCGATTGAACAGAGGCACTTCTAGGACAGACGTATAATGTGTACCAAGAAATCTTCGGGGCCGCCCACGAGCACGTTTGGTCCCAGGAAGCTGTGCTCGAACGGAGAATCCGTCCTTTAGAAAGGCCAAAACACTCACGCTGACGCCTTGCTGGGAGCGTTAAGGCTTGGAAGAGTGCCAATACCGGGGGGCGAAAACACGTTTGGTTGCCGCATACGGGGGGGCGCCACGAGCTGTACGGTATTATAAAGGCGACTAAGGAACTGAGGGAAAGTCGTGGGGGATGTTCGCCGTCCTTCTACGTTCGTGAAGGATGGCAGGGGGGGCCAGTTTAAGTCCAGGGAAAACCTGCGACAGGTCATATTCGCGGGGGTCAGAAATTCGAGGTTGGGGGGGGGGCGGGACGTCTCTGGAGTCAAGGGCGAATCGATAAGCAGGCGGAGCAAAGGGACACACATATTACTCTCTAGGACCGGTCAGCTGGCAAGTGAAGTATGGACCACACGTGGCCCGAGGGTCGGAAAATAATCAATTCGTCCATGGCCCTGAGGTAGTACCAACCTGCGGGAGGAGGGAGTCCGCGGAAGCAGACAAAGACAGGGAAGTGAACCACCAGTGTTCCTCTAATCTTAGATCATCTCGAGCTGAAATTGGGGAGCGAAGGGCTGAATACATCTTGGCATGACAACGATAGAAGTAGTCCAAGGCCAAACAATGGGTGGCAAAGGGGGAAAATCTGATCCCGGGATGGTGCAAGATATTATCCGGTTGAAGCAACGGCAGAAACAATCTCGTTCAGGCACTGGTCCATCATCTAAGCAACAGACATCCGCCCTTGAAAGTAACCAAGAAGGGGAAGTGCCAGAACAGAATTCGGCCATTGAAGATGTCTGTACCTCCGGCCTACGCGAAGACGCCGAGACCTCTTAGGTCTCGGCCCTCCATCACGGAATCCGGGGGGGGGTTGAAGAAATAACAGCTCAGGAGGAGGGAAACAAGACGAGTCCTAGAGAAACTCTAAATCTTTTCTAGAGTCCGGGGGGTAGACAGGTGTCGATCAGGGATCAGGCCAACGACTTGCCCAATAAACCAGGGTGACGGGACTGTATCTTCTCCCATGGACGAGGAACGAGGTATCAACAAGGGATGACGTAAGTCGGGACGAGCAACGATCACGGTCAAGAGGGAGCGCACTGCCGGGAACTCTGAAGGGCCTGAAGGGCAAGGGAGCTAGTACCGGGAAAGTAGGTGCGTTGACTAGCTCTTGCGGCGTACCAGGAAGGGTTGGGGCCTGAGAGAAATGGGGTAGAAAACGTTAATTCAGAGGGAAACTTGAGATAGGCTAGGGGCGAAAGAGCGCCTAGGTCGGGATCTTGCTTTTCCGGTAAGCTATGGAAACCCCCTAAAAATTTAAAAAATTATAGGGGAAAAAAAAAAATTTGGGGACCTCATCTTCGATCCGAGGGGAAGTTCTTGGCGGTGAAATTACGGGGCCGGAGATTGCAAGAGAAGGTCCAAAGTTGTACCTCCTCGACGAGAAAAAGCTGATCAGACAGTCAGGCCCTCTAGAAGGATTCATGTGTCCCGCGCATAATATCAAAAAGGTCCGCTTAGGTTTGTGCCGGGGAGGACGGGGGGGGGGGGGAGCGCTGAAAAGAAAGACCACCTACTGAGTGGAGGACATATAACGAGTGCGGGGGTTGGTGCAGTCTGTCCCTACAACCAGAGGGAGATTAAATCTAAGTGGGGAAAACGGGAGGTCTTCGTGTAGGAAATCTTTTGCAAACTTCATCCATAGAGATCAGGGGGGAATGTTACTCTTATGGGAAAGTAGTTAGAGTAAAGACGGGGGGGGGGAAGGCCAAGAATGGGGAGAAGATTTCAAAGCAGGGGAAGAATAAGCATGACCCTCACCTCGGACCTATGAGGAGGGGTCTCTAACTGGTGTGGTAGGTGAGAAAGGTCGGGTCTTCCATGGTTCAAGAAAAGGGAGTCGGAGGAGAAAGTTTAGAGACATCTTGCCTTACTAGGGTCGATGTGTTGGGGGGAGAAATAACCACCAGATGGAAAAAAGCGGTTTACCTCTTGAAGCTTCAAGAGAATGGCTACCGGGGAAAGGTAATGAAAGAGCGTACCAAAATTATTAAGATTGACCGGGAAGTCATGGTCTATGAAATGAGGACGTAAGGGGATCAAAAGTAAAATGGCTGACAATAGTAGGAGCTGTCATAAAAGCTGGGGTGGCGGAAAGGAATATCTCAAGAGAAATCCGTCAGTACCCAAGCTCGACTGTGCTCTCGATGAGAATAACTTAGAGTGCAGATTGGAGTTTCCTCAGCGTCTCTCAACGGACAGACAAGTATTGTATAAGTAGAGAAGAATACCCTCATATTTGGCAAAAGGCAGGGAGGCGAGAGCAGGGGTCGTCTGAGAGGGCGCCGGAAAGGTTTTATTTCTCCAAAAAAATGTATTGAAGAAAAGGATGTCGTCACCCTGGGAAATGATCGACCGGGAGGGGTCCTCAACTAAAAAAAACCGTCACTGACAAACAAAAAAAAAAAAAAAAGAATCAAAAAAAAAAAAATACTCACTCATGTAACGAGCGGACCCCGGAACCTGGAACGCAGAAAAGGAAGGGTGGTCGAGACGGGGGCAGGCAAGACGGTCGAAATAAAAGAGGTTTACTCTACGTCCCTGCAGCGATATTATTCAGAGGTGGAGCGGGGAAAAAAAAAAAACGACGGCTAAGCCGGGGGGGGGGAAGAATGAGGATAGAAAAAAAAAAAACTCAAAGGCGAGAAATATGGGGACCCCTTGAATCCGGCGAATGGGAAAACAGCATGGAGACTTCAAAGCGACGAGGGGGTGTGCTTTCGAACTGCGGGCTTCGGAGTCCTCTTACTGACCAACGAGACCTCGATAAAACATTCTTAGGGTCTAAAAGAAGTAAAAAAGAGGAAAAAAAACAAAGGGAGTATCCCGATTAGACAAGAAAACCAAGCCAACCGACCGCCGGAAAAGAAGGAAAGAATGGCGCACGATGTTTCTTAGCTGCAATACTCCACGGGGAGGCGCCCTCTTTGAGTTACGAGCTAAAAGCAATCGGAACCAAACTAAAGAAACAGCTCAGGTAGGACTAGAAACTAGGATAGAAAGGGATCTTCTCAAGCGGATTCCACTCTCAGGACGGGAAGCCATGCGGGTCCACTAGGAAAGAAAAAAGGGGAAGGGGGTAGACCTACCCCTACGGATCAAATAGAGGAAGGTCAATGTAAGGGAGAAAGCAATGGTAGTCTTGAGCGATTCTCTTTGGGGTTGAGGAGACATCCCTGTTACTACGGTTAATCAGACAGAGGTCAGATCTCTTACTAACTATTTACAGAGGGGCAAGTTAGGAGTTCGCAGAGTTCGATCAGACAGGTTAGAAATCTCTGAAGCCACCTAACTAAGGTCTGAATAAACGAAAAGGCAATAGACCTCCCATATTCAAGGAGAAGAGGGCTTCGGGCGATCGAGCATTAGCATCAAGAAAGGGGTCGTAGCCTGGTACATTTATCTGGTACGAGGACTCCTGCTTAAGCCTTTTGAATAAAAAGGAGGCTCGATTTCCAGGGGACGTTAACTGGTCCAAGAACTGTCTTTTAGGGGGTAACCGTAGGCCTATCGCAGGGGGAAAAAAAGAACATGGGATCTCATGCAGTCTTCTCGAAAGGAACTGAGCGGGATGAAGTAAGTCTTTTAACTCTGGGTACGACTGTGGAAAGTCCCCCTCCTTTAAGAAACACCGCGTTTGGGGAAAGGGGCGGGAAGGGGGGGAATCTTCAATTTACGAAGGGGGGCCATGGGAGGAGGTCGACTCGCGATGCAGAGGAGGTTCTTCTCCTAGATAGTAAAGGCATTACTCTTTTTCGTTCGAAACCGGACAAACGTGAAAAAGGCAAGGAGAAGGCAGGTTGGTCCAAAGAAACAAACCGCTGACATTTTTGGCGTGGCTGCGGGAGGAGGGGGTCCTTGAAGATGATTCTCAGCGCTCAAATCCACGAAGAAAGCGGGATCCGCTAGATGACACATTTGGTCCGTTCCTTTGGGAGTCCAGGCATAGGAAGGAAAAGATGCGTGAATAAGCGCAGGCCCAGAGGAAGCTTCCTTCTGGCCGAAAAAAAGGGGGCACTGGGGAACATAGCCAAAACATTGCCCTCTGGGCAGATCTAGGTAAGTACATCACTCAATAACAGACTGGGCGGGAGGTGTGGGGAGAGATGAAGAAAGCCGTTCTTCGGTCTGGTTCTGCTGAGCAGGCCATTTTGATACACATGGCGGCGGAGGGTGGCGTCTCTCAAAGGGGGGAAGGCGAACAGTTCAGTCTCTCCGTACTGCTCTTTCCTCTCATTCCGTCACTACGACCTTCACGTCGAGCCCTATGATTTCCTGGGTCAGTAGAAAAAAAAAAACTGCTCACAGATAGACCTCAGGGAGCCGACAGGGTGAGTAATTAGTAAGGGTGGAGGGGGTAGTCACATCGATCGGTAAGGATCTCTCTACTCGGTCACATCGTAGGTCGATCGAAGGACGGGTCGTTCGGAGCGTCCGAAAGAGAACTCGTGGTAGTAACAGGATTATGCCCCCAACGGGCAGGACCGCCGGTGAAAGCATTCACAGATGGCCGCGCCCGAGTATCAGAAGGAATGGGTAACAGCTTAGAAGTGGAGGTATGCGGCCGGTCGAGCACAGATCAAGGGAAAAACAGCGTGGGCTAGTGGGAGAAAACGCGAAAGAAAAGACGAATTAGGACCACTTCGGTCCGCGAATCGTCAACGCTGGAATCGGACGGATAGGGGGTCGCACTTACAAAAACTTCTATGAGGGGACGGAGTTGGGGGTGTGATCCCGGGTCCGACGGGGCCCTCGAAGGCGGCAACATAGGGCTCCTCACTCGGAGGAGTGGGTGGGGTAGTCAGGGTTGGAGGTTGCTGGGATTAATAAAGAAGAGGGGTCAATCGGGGCAGATCGACAGCACTTCATAAAATGGGGGGGGCCAAGAGCTGGTACGCGGATAGTGAGGGGAGGGCTCAAGTGTCGCTATTGGAAGGTGAACTGATAGGAGGACAAGAAAGGAAGAAAAAAGAAAAGCAAGGAAAAGTCCGATTCCTTAGTCAGAGGCGGGGTCGAAAGCTCGGGGCAGTGGTGTAACGGAGGCCGGCGGCGACATGTTAAGGACGTCGTCCTCAGTTAGAAAAAAGGAGGAGGGAAATAGCTGTGAAGAGGTTCTCAATGAAAAGGGACATCAGGTGGGTCGTATGACGGATTCCTTGTTCAACAGCCGTATAGTACTGTTCGCGCTGGGAAAGAAAGGACAGCAGTACTTTTACACGCCGTAAGGGGGAAAAGATTGGAGAAATCTCCGCAAGAGAAGAACTGGAACGATCTCAAGACATGCTTGAGGAAGACAAAGAACCCTGTTTGGCTGGGATTTAAGTCCGTAGGAGTATACTGAGACTGGAGCATACGGGAAGTAGCATCGTAGGCATCAGACAGTCACATTTGGACAGCAGGTGGGGTACCTTACAGCCGAGGCAGGAGAAAACAGACCCATATCCGCTAGGGGTAATGCTAGAAGGACCCTCAGTATCGTTCCCGGATCTTAGTGGGAGATTTACTCCTTCCCAGATGGGTAAGATCGGGGCCTTGAGGCAAGTCTGGGATAATTTGGATAGGGTTTATTCTGATTCCGTAGTAGGGAAAGTCAGAGAGAAGGGGAGAGTTTACTAAGGGTCAGGAAAAGGGCCTGGCCGGTTGAACCTCGGAGGTAAGGAGAGATCAAATTCTTACTCGGGTGACAAGGGGGGTTAATAGGGAACTAGGCGTTCATCTGAAAGAGGAGAAGGGAAGGTGCCCCGAGACTGGTGACAGCGGAGAGAACGATCCGAGTGATAAGGGGGCCATAATAAAAGTCCGCAGCAATCGTCATGATATATGTAGGTTTTTTTTCCTACGA
>Ga0179591_1268564_pt1 | contig 12839 bp, 8 predicted proteins | sample CZOMad2_1_08_16f_FD_182891 | JGI IMG/M metagenome (GOLD analysis project Ga0179591, IMG submission 182891) | Vadose zone soil fungal communities from Angelo Coast Range Reserve, California, USA - CZOMad2_1_08_16fungal (PacBio error correction) | ecosystem: Environmental > Terrestrial > Soil >...
AAAGACGAGAAAAAAGAGCGTCAGAAACGGGCTTTATGGGGGAAATTGACCGATCCTGAGGCACCGGCACTCCGCTAACGTCACCATTGACAACCGCAAAAGGATAACTGGAAGCGTTTGAAAAGAGGATCAGAATGTGTAGGAGGCGTAAGACTGTCACGGGACGAGGGGCCGCGTTTACTCTCCCCACTTGCGAACGAGTTAAGAAGGGAAGAGGTTGGAGGCGGATGGACTGAAAAAATACGCCGGAAGGGGAAGGGAGATTCAGGAACTGGGCATTGGATGGGTCCATCCAGTTCAGAAGCTTCCCAGAAGCTCATCTCAACGCTTTCGCGAGGAAGAGGAAGGGAGGATTTCGAGGGAAAATCTGGCGAACTTCAGCCAAAGGAAGAGGATCTGTAACGAAAGAGTGGTCAGAGGGAACCCCTCGCTGGGAACGGAACAGTTCTGGGCCTAAGCTCTTGGAATGTTTAAGGAAATGCGTGGCTGGAGGGGCTGGAATCACGCTTCTCGTGGGGGAAAAAGGATCAAGCTCGCAGAGGAGAATATATTGTAAAGGGTGGTCAGCGTACCTGCTAAAGAGAGGGGGGGGGGCGTCCATTCGGATGGGGGCCTTAGAACGGAGGGGAGGGATGGAACTCATTTCCAAGCTCTATTTACCTCCAAGAGAAGGGATTTCGAGATAGTGAAGGGAAGACGGTAATCTCCAACTTCCTTGGTTCTCAAGAAAAGGAACACGGGGAAGGCGCGTGTTGACGATGGCAATGGGTCGAGGAGGGGACGGGAGTTTAAGGGGCGTAGGGTCTAGTCCGAGTAAAACGTAACATTAACGCACCTGAAGCGGGCGTGCATCGACGGATACATCAGCGTTGAATGGTGTTCCCAAAGCGGGGGGATAACCTTAGAATCACATCGGTAACCGGGGAAGTAGGAGGACGTCGTAAAGTGAGAGAAAAAAAACTCGAGAAGGAAGGTCAAGAAAAACGAAAAGGAGAGCAAGGCTTGGAAATAAAGAAAAAGACAAAGCCGGACACAATGGGGGGCGAACAAAGAGCGGGGGGAAGGAATTCAGCCGAGGGATTTTTACGTACGAAGAAGTGCCAGAATCGCCAAATGATTGGGCGTTCGCGATGGGTTAAAAGAGGAGAACAACATTGCTTCGAGTGGGCCGGTAAGCGCAAGAGGAAGATGAGAGGGGGGGGGTCCCCAAAAAAGAAGAAAGACTGCGTCTTGATCCCAGGTTTTGCAAAGGTTGGAGGGGAGTTTTTGTCATACCTTATCATTAGACAACAGAAAGAGCTTCGAAAGAAGGGTTTAATCTCAACGAAACCCTCGGTAGTATTGAAGAGGGGACGACTGAACAACATGCCGGTAATTGGGGAAGGGAGGGCGCTGGGTAAGTAATGGAGGAGGGATGTCTTATCAGTTAGAGTGGAGGCAGTAAGGGAATCTTCGGACCCTGAGAGAATAAAAGAGGGAAAGGGAAGTTGAAAACCAGGGTTCTGGGGGAGGTTATTCATAATGAGGGCTCTATAGAAAGGAACCTTGTTGTGAGCTCCTTAGGGGACCACTTTATGGGGGAAGCTCGAGAGAATGCAAACAGGTGAAAGAGGTCTCCGAGAGTAAGGAGAGAGCATCTTGAAAAGAGCTTAGAAACGCCAGGCGGAATCTAGTGTTGACGCCTCCAATAATGAACTCGCGCAAGGGAAAAAAAAGGGAAAAAGTCTTTCCCAAGGGATTTCCTTGTCTAAAGAGGGGAAAGGGATTCAAAATTTCTCGGGACCTTAAAAAAGGACCTTAGAGAGAAGAGATCAACAAAAGAGGGAGAGATCTAAAGAAAAGAACATTGAAAAGGCCTCGGTTAAGTGATACTGGTGCTGAATTGAGAAAGCAGAGGGCGACAGTAAGAAGCCTTGAAGAATTTAATTGGCGCAGGCGAAAAAAGAAAGAGAGATTAAGACCACACTAGAAATGGGATCAAGGCTTGAAGGAGGCTTGCCAGATCGAACTTTTCATTGATATAGTCCAATATATTTGCGAGAGTTTAGGGAAAGAAGGCAGGGTGACCGTACAAGGGAGAGAAGGCCCTAAAAGGAGAGAGGAGAAACCAGTGGAAATTACTAGGGGAGTAGAGAAAATCTGAAAAGTCAGAGCCGATGGAAAACAAAAGGGGGGGGCATTTGTGTCCTGGGGGACGTTTTGGTAATCAGAGGAAAAGGTATCAAGCGTACCACTAATGCACTGGACTAAGATAAGGAGAACCTACAGGACCAGCCTGCCTCAACAACCACCAGGCATGTTGTTACAACTCGAAGAGCGGCATGAAACTCTCTCCGCCAGGGGTTGTGAAGTAAAAAGGATCACGGCGGTCCCATCGGAAGGTGAAATAAGGACATGATCAGCTGAAAAGAGGTGCAAAAGAAGAAGATTTCGACCAGAAGGCAGTCTGAGGACCAACCATCAAGGCTTCGCTGCGCCGGACCCCAAAAAGAGAAAAGTGAGGTTAAATACAAAATGACGCAAAGCCACGAAAAAAAAGAAAGGGTGCTGCGACGCGGAACTAGTCGCAGAGACAGCAAGGCTGGGGCATTTGGCCGGTGCCTGAAAAAAAACTCAAGGGGAAGGCAGAGGGAGAAAAAAGACACAAAAACTTCGGGACACGAGCGGCAAGGAGAAACTCGAGTGTAAAGGGTAGGATTGAGGCGGTCCGGAAAGCCGGAGGAAGAGAAAGGAAGCAAAACGACCTTTGCATCCAAACTGGGGGAGAGTCAGGGGAAGACACGCCCGACATTCGTTGCTGAGAATCGACGTTTACTAAAACGAAGGGAGCGAAGAGAACATCCGAAGAGAGTGGGGGAAATCGCAGAATACCTTTCACTCAGAGGAATGAGAGAGTCTGCGCACTAAGACAGGGCCGATACTTAGCGAGAAATCGACTGGATCTCAACAGGAAGGATGGAAGAAAAAGACCCTCAGCTGGCTAGAATGACCAGCCGTCTCGGTCCGGACAAAAAACCTTCACGGCATGGAGGGGGTTTCCTTTAAGCGCCAAAAGAAGGAGGCCTCAGCGTACCGATCGAAGGGGGGAAGATCTTGGAGTCCGCCGAGCAGGCCGTATGAAGAGCTGAAAAAAGCCACATCTGACCGGGGCTGGGAGAAGGAAATATGAGCCCATAAATGAAAGGAACCGCCTCGCTTGAAATTCAGGGGCAACGCCCCACACCTGATCAAAAAAGGCCGGAGGACAAAATTGTCACCTGAGAAAAAAAAACCGACACGGAGATGGAGAAATGCAGCTTTCAAAGAGAAAAAAAACTTTACGTTGCCAACTGAGAGGGGAAAAGACCTTCTCCTACAATGGCCCCGCCTTATGAGGCTCTAGGAGGGGATTCAGGCCTTCGATCCCGATAAGAGAGCAGCCGCTGGATTTCAAGCGATTTAACGAGGGACTCAACCGGGAAAAATCCCTGGCTCGAGCCGAAGCGAAAAATAATGCGAAAGATCAAGGCCGAAATTCCCCTGGTAAGCAGGTGAGGAACTTTGAGAAGGAGGGTTCGGTGCCTGCCAAATGAGAGATCCAGAACATCAAGCCACGTAGAATGGCAAAAGGTGAGCAATTTAGACACAAAAAAAAGAAAAGAGGATAAAGGGGGGGGTCAACAAACGTCTCATGGAACACGAGACTAACAATGAAAGGGAAAAAAAAAACCGTGTTGCCTTGATGTCGAGGGAAGGGACCTTGGGGATACCCGGAATAAGAGCGAAAGGCCCACGACAAGGAGCGTGCGCGAGAAACGACGCATTCGTCGAAGTTTCAGGGATGGACTTCAAGGGATGGTTAGAAGGAAAAAAGACGAACTTGGCGGCACTGGAGAGAGAAAGGGGGACGGACTACTAAAGAAACCGCTATCCGAAGCATAATCTGTTGATGGTGACAGGGCCCAGGGCCCACCATTTCAACAAGCCGCGGTGAGGAGCATATGGAAAGAAAGAGCCACTTTCAAGGACAGGCAGTCGTGCGGGAGTACAATCTGTCGGAAAACCACCTGCTATTATTTAGTGGGGACTATCTTTTGGGCAAAGGGCATAGGGGCCGTCAACAGTTCGGGGAGAAGAAAAATAGGTAAGGCTTTACGAAGAAGACGTGCTGTAAGTTAGTCACGACCTATCTGTGGTCGGAGAACAGCGAAGCTTCGGGACGAGAAAGGAGAAAGTTCGGCAGGCCCTGCAAAGAGAGGTGGGACATGTGCAACCGGCGGAGAGAACTGACCAGCGAGAGATAGGCGATGCGTCCCAGCCTTTCTTGTGGAGTCTAGTATGGAAGGTGAGGCACTCCTGGAGTCTAAAAAGTCAAGAACAGCTTCGCAAGTTAAAAGTTCCTGGCGTCAGAGGAAGAAAAAGAGTCGAGGCGTCTCTCGCTGGTTTAAGAGGAGAACAGGAAGAGTAATCGCCATTCAATATAAACCTGAATGTAGGCGGAAAAAGAAAAAGGAACAGTTTGGGGAAAATACTCAGTTTTCCTCCAAGGGAGGGACGAAACACATCCACCGGCGTTCTTGAAAAGACTTTCCGACACCCTCGCGCTGAGTCGAAGGGGGGGAAAAAGAGCCGAAACGGCACGGACCGGGGAATGAATACCTAAGAAAAGTTAAAGACGGTGTTGGGCAACGGAAAAAGATGTCCCCCACCCCTCGGTGTGGAAGTATACGAGTTAAAGATCTGAACAAAATGGAAGAGGAGCGAGTTCCAGCGAGGCGAAAGTTCTTGGAAAAACGGCAAAAGCCTTGAAGGAGTTGGGGCCCTCAAAAAGAAGGCGGGACAGCGAAGGGCATCCCCGTGCAAGGGATTCAGGTTTTTCACATCGTAGAGTTGAAGTCCAGAGGGCGCGACCGCTGTGATCCTGAGATAGAAAACAAACTTCGGGACGAGGACGGTCCATCCCGGGACAGAACCAGAAGAGGGACCACCTGGGGCCGAAAAGTGGTATAAGGAAGGCGAAAAAGTAGTCGCAGTCAGTCATTGATGGGAAAGAAGTCCCATTCGGCCCTGGCTCGCCCAAGAAAATCGGTCAACAAAATTGCCCAAAGTTTTGTTTCCCCAGAGAAGAGGGATGACCTCCGATGTACTCAGAAAATAAGGACACCTGGTAGCCCGGAAAGGAGACCACGGGTGGGGTACGCACATGAGCCCAAGTTCCTCAAGGAGGAGAAAATAGTTGCCTAAGCATCGGAAAGTTTGAAAGAAGGAAGAAGCGGAGCATGCTTACGTCTCGAAAGGGCTCAGTGTGGCAGGGAAAGGATACGCCGCTGCGAGCAGCAAGGGAAAGTGCAAAAAAAGGAGGGTATCTGAACACTATTCTTGCACTTGGTTCATCAAAAGGGAAAAACCGAGACTTCTCAATGAGAGATCTCAAACAAAAAGAGAAAAAATATCATGAGAAGAACCTAAACGTTTAAAAAGGAGGAGGGGGGCTAATGGCCAAAGCAAGAAAGTTAGAAAAAAATTGAAAGAGAGCTGAGCCGCACGAGGGTCAAACAGGAAAGAACAGGCGCGGGATAAGCATGCGTTGCAAGGAGGAGAGAGGGCCTCAAACTGAAGAGAAGTTCTACTAGTTGGCACGAGAGTTGCTGGAAGAGGAGGCATGTGTCAGTCCGAAGAAATATACACGCCCGCTAAAGGAGCTGAACGGATTCCCCAACAAAGGTGGTGGATGAGGAGAGAAATCATTCGGCAAGCCGAGGATAGAAAAAATTTGGGATTTTGTGCAGACGAGTGAAAGACCCGGGCGAGTATCGGAAAGTAGGAGGTAGTCCCACTCAATGAAGAGTAGGAACTACTCGGCCAGCCATTAGCATGCACCAAGCGCCAACGGGGGGAAAAACGCTTGGTTACAGGCGCTATCAGGAGAACACGACTCCGAAGGGGGGCGGTTAGAAAGGGACAGAGCGTTCGCCCATTCATCGAAGTTGGGACTCAGAGAAGAAAAAATGATCAGAGTTAAATCTCCAACGAGAGAGAGAAGATTTCAGGGACGATGCGCAGTTCTGCTGAAAAGGCCCCATCTCAGGCTTTCGCGCGCACAGCCAAAAAAAGGGAGGGGGGGGCCCTATCTCGGGCGAGGAAAAAAGAAAAAAGGAACCAAATCAAAGGGCGGCAGAAAAATCGTCAAACGGAAAAAAACAATAGATTGTGCGGTGCCGGGTAGAAAACGCCCAGGTGCAAAAGGGCTGCGGGCGGTTTTAGGAAGAAGGAGACGCAGGCGAGGCACGTTCCGACGTTGTAACGGCGCCTAAAAGGTTCTGCAAGTAACTTGTCGCCCGCCCTTTCAACTGATTTTATGAGAAAGGTTACGACCTGAGACGCTGGGGTGAACCACCGAGGGGAAAAGGGGAACGACATTCGGTGGCACGAAAGGGTTACCGCGCGCGCCGAAGGAGAAAAGCGAAGAGAGAGAGGAAACTAGTTTAATTGGCGGCGCTCTGTCCTCCATTAGGTGAAAAGGAGGCATGGCCTTAACGCGTTGCGAATCTCGAAGATACAAAGGAAGGAGGGCAGGAAAAGGGGGGAGAAATGTCTGACATCACTGAGTCTCGAGGAACAAGAAAGACGGCTGGACGATGGTAGCACTCGCACAAAAAGAGACCAGGAGAAAGAACTCTCAGCAGTTCAGAAAAATAGGAAATCTACAACATGTTGTCTATGCGCTTCCCAAAAAAAGCCAAGTCCTCTAGCGGACCACGCAGAAAAATGGAGACGAGCTTCCGCCGAGTCAAGGCGTGATTTCAACTCTGAGACTAAGAGGAAGGACGGGAAAGGGCAATTCAAAAGAGTGACGAACAGAAACTAAAAAAACTCTCGACCGTTGAAAAAGTCTGAACCTCCAAGAAAAAAGAAAGACCCAGAAAGCACGGCTGAGGGTCGCCCAGATTGTACACTAGCAACAAAGAAAGTCCTCTGGAAAGGGGCTGATAGGAGGACATGCTGCAAACTGAGTGAAGGAAAAAAAAACATCAAACCCCTTATAGGGCCTGGACAAGAAGGAGATCAGGCCTGTCGCCCGCCCAACTCGTGCACGAAGCAAGAAAACAAGGGGGCGAGTGGGGGGGGGGCGCACAGAAGAATCCGAAATAATCCCTGGCGACGAAAGAAACGAACTATGTAGGAGGTTGACAGGAAAGACCCTTAAGTTAGCAACGGATCGAGGAAATGGGAAGAGGTAGGGGGGAAGGGGATACAGGAATAATTGGAGGATCATCATCAATCCACGTGGAGGGGGCATGCGAATTGGATCAATTTATCGCTCTCAAACGGGAGAGGGGAAAAGAGCATTAGAAGTCCGGGAGGAAAACTTTTGTTCGTGTTAGGAGGGGATTGACTATCCTGTCACGAAAGACTCGCTCATACACCAGGGAAGGGAGGGAAGAAAAAAAGGGGATATCATTCGATTTTGGGAAGGAGGCCGCATTGTGCAATTCGCCCCGGGCGAAGGGATCTTTCGGGAGAGGGGGAGTAAAAAACGGTTTAAAACTCGCCCAACTTGTTAAGAGGTAGGGCCTGCAAATGGGAATCTTGAGAACCCTGCTCCCCCTATTCCTTAGCAAGAGAAGAGGGGAGTTGGAATGGGGGAGGTTCATTTTTGCCATGTCAGTGAGGCCCGAACGCAGAGAAACGGATTCAGAAGGGGCAGTCGGTGCTTGAGGGTGGCAATCTGCGAACTGCAGCCGCTGCTGGGATCGGACGGGAAAAGATAGATCGGTTGAGGAAAAAAAGCAGCCGTCGCGGGGCCGGAAACAGTTAGAATAAGCGCGTTGGAATTGCTTTAAAAAAGAAGGATAGGAGGAGGGGAGAACTGGGAACACGCCTGCTCGGGGGGAAGGAGGGCGGACCCGGAGAAGACGATATAAAAGGGTGCATCCTGCGCGGGAAGAAGGGAGAAAAATGCGCGGTGGCAGTTCGTTAACGGAGGAATCGGCCTGCGCTGAACTGGTCATCAAAGCGGGAACAAGAGGAGGGAAAGAACTGGACGGAATGAAGATCGGCGGCCGCAATACCTATGGTAGGAGAAAGACGCAGAAGGGGAAGTGCAAGAGGTTAGAGAGGCAAAGGAAGCGTAGTTTCGGCTGGCGGCGACTTTGGGAAGAGTTACGCAGATAAAACTCGCCGAAGATGAGCGACCTAATGGAAGTGCTGACAGAGACCAGCTGTGGAGGGGGAAAGATTTACGTCATCGGTCGTAAGAGGGCGAGGGAAGAGCGGACCTTTCTTGGGAAACGAACTGAAATCGGGAACTTCGGACACCACGAAGAGAGTACAATCAGAGCGAACGAGAGCCGTGGCTGAGAATAAGACGACAGAAGCCAGGTTGAACACCTGGGCTGTGGAATAAAAAAGGCCAACACCCAAAAAAGCTGTTTATAGAAAGAAGGGCCAAATCGCATCAGCAAAGGGATTGTTAAAAATGGGCGCCTGAAGCGAGCGACCCCAGGGAGTTCGGTTCGGCCGCAGCGCAGAAGGGGGAGTTGGGGGGTTACCCATCAGGAGAAAAACGATCGAGGAGCACAAAGTCGGGCAAGAAAGACCCTTGGAGAAAAGGTAATCTGCATGTGTTTTTCCTCATATCATAGAAAGAAGGGTAGCGCGACCGCTTGGATCTGTGAAGGAGAAAAAGAAAACCGGGGCGGAGTGGAGAGCCGCGTAGAGAATAACCAAAAGTCATCGTTCAACCTGCACAGGGAAAGATTCAGGTAATGGCTGCGTGCACACCGGAAGGTAGAGATCACGTCAATGAGTGGTAAAGGGAGAGACGAACGATAGCGTCCCGGCTTCCCTCCCATAACTTAAAAAGGAAAGAACAGAAGAGTTTCACAAAGTTTGTGAATCCGGAAAAAGAGAGGCGGAGGTCAGAATGAGGTAATCGGGGCAATTTCACCGTGTTTGGTAGCGGGCCGAGCTACGAGGGGAAACGGGGGCATATTATTTGTACGCGTACAAGTGAAAGGAAACAAGCAAAAAGAGTAATGTACTTTCGAGAGGACCGCACTCCTTAACACTTGGAAAAGGAATCTCTCCTGCTTCAGTGTGGCTACAAAGGGAAAGGAGAACTAAGCGGCAACATCCACATTCTTCCCACTTTCTTTGATGTCTAAACAAGGGAAGGGGGGAAAAAGTAAGCGAACCTAACAAAAGAAAAATCTTAGTCCACGGGGCGAGAAAGAAATATAGGAAGGAAAACCTTAACGGTCGATACGTTGTGCAAATCGGAACAGAGGAGGGGGACATAAAAAAGCCAGGGGGAAAATGCTTGGAAGAAAAGAAGAAGGACTTTTAGCAACGCAGCAGCTAAGTGAGAAGAGGCTAAAGGGCGGGCCTCTCGAAGGGAAATAAGATAGGACTATGGGCGAATTTGCGGACCTTCATTGGACCAAAAGAATAGACAATTGTCCCCTACAGGGAGCAACAACAGGAGGGAGGGGGGGGATTAAACGTAGAAGGGAGAAATCAGACAAGGTGGGCAATTTTTGTGCCGGGACGAAGATGAATCGGCGAATAGCGGACCGTATAACTCGCTAAGAGAAGGAGGGACGAAATCGACTAAGAGGTGCCAGCGATAAGAGAGAAAAAAAAAAAGTCACCCCTGAAGGGGACAGAGCGACGAAGGCGAGGAAAAGAAATCGGGCGTGAGATCTTCCAATCACAGCGTCGCCAGGCCACTAAGGAGGGAAGATAAGGAGGAACCATGAATCAGAGTTTCTTGCAAACATGACCAGGAAGGAAGAGTCTCGTAAAAAAAGGCATCATCAAGCTGTCCTTGCGAAAAACCGATAGGAAAGAAAGTGTTCCGCCTCAGAGACGTAAACAGAGAGGGAACTCAACAATTGGGAGGGGGGGGGACGAAGAGGAGAGGTACCGCGATCAGAACCAAAAAGGGATGTGACTTTGGTGCCGGTCCTTTGAGGAAGAGACCTTTGGGGAAAGATTAGTGGGGGTTGGAAATAATTCCAAGCTCAGAATGCCTTTTCAAAAAGGGCAGCGAGCGGGTGGGAACAAATTTAAAGAAGGCATGCGACAAGAACGCCGTTCAATGATGGAGAGAGAAAATAGTAACCGTGAAGCAGGAAACCCAAAGAAGGCAAAGAGAGAGAAGGGTCAGCAGCAACGACATCAGGCGGACAGATTGGAGGGGTGAACGGTCCGAGTCGCTAGAGAAAGAACCGCCGACTCTCAGATATTGGGCGGGAAGGACCAAACGGACACTCGAAGAACGATCTTCGCACTACCAAAAAAAGGTTGCCGTATCCAGAGTCCGCATACCGGGAGACAGACCACTTAGAGAAGGAGACCCGAGGAAAGAGTAGCAGTCTCCCGCCTTAGACGCACAGTCTCAGAGTTCAAGATCCCAGAAGCGAACCTTCTATGCGCTTCGCGAGCCGAGAGCCCGCCAAACGACTAAGCGGACGACGAAGAGGGAAAAGAGGGGCAAGGGCGGTCAGAAGGAGGAGAAAGGAACAACGCAGAAAAAAGGCTGCGTAACGCAGGAGTTATTAGTCGCCACGAAACTTTGAACCACCCCGCGCTGACGGGGAAGCCAGAAGTGAGAAAGAGGACTATTCCTCCACGCCTCACGCCACAGCAGAAAAGGAGGGGGGTAACGACGAAGCAAAAAAGAACTGTCAGAAGAGAAGGGTTCGGGCACGACCTTAACTGGAATGGCAAAACTGGCCCTACTCAACATGCACAATGCCCAAGCTGAAAGAAGACACAGTAAAGTACAAGTCGAAGCAAAAAACAGGCAAGGGGCCATCGGAAGACAAGTTTGGCGAGTTTTGTAAGCGGATGAGAGGGAGAAAGGAGAAATCACTCCCGAGGCGAGCAAGAAGAGAAAGTGAGAAAAGGAAAAAAGACCGGAGGGATCCCAGATCGTGAGACAGGAGCGGATAGGTGCCGTGAAGGGGGAAGAGTAAGTCAATTCATTCTCACAGAAACATCAAGCCACGTAATAGGAAGGCCCGGGGGAGCATTTATGGAGATAAGAAAAAAAAGAGACAAGAGAGAGAATCTCAAATCTGCATCTCAAACGGTCGGGAGGGACTGGGGGTGACCGCCGGGCAGTAAACTTAGGGCTCGCGAGTACATTTCCGCAAAAGCCCGCAAGTGGGATAACGGGCTAAGGTGCCAAAAAGGGCGGGCTTCGCCTCGGGCGCCAGGATGGAAGAAACGGAGTATCCGCCGTTTAAGAAACGGGAAAGGGAAGGGGAGTAGCCGGGCCAAAATGGAGGAAGAAGAGACTCAGAGGATCAAGTGTAAACGGGACGAGAGGGGCATGGCAGTGCCATCCAGTGTGGCGAGCAATCACCTCCCGAACGCACCACGGCTTTTCCGAAGACTGCAGGTCGTGAAGCGGGAGGGGGCGAGGCACGGCCTGGCGCGGTGAGGAGGGAGGAGATCAGGGGGAACGCCCTGAAAAAGGCGGGCCGTAGAACAGTTTGAGTCTTAAGGGAAGAAAAGAGGAAATGTGCGGAGTTGGTGATCAAAGCTCAAAACTGAGATGAATTCCCTTCGAAGCACGGTAAAAAGATCGGGCAGGCCCCAGGCGAGGAAACAGCGAAGGAGGAAAAAGGTGGCTCTGCATGGCTGGTTAAACCTCAGCCGTCAAAGGAAAGGCAACCATCCGGCTAGTGAGATACCAAAAGGAGAATCCTGAAGGAAAGAAAAGGGGTGTGGGGGAGACTGGAAAAGTATCTGCCAGACGTCCTTTGATTGGGAGAAGATCGAGTTCATGGTCGCTTGTTAGAGGGGGTGGCTGCACCGCAAAATTGGAGTTTCAGGGGAAGGGCCCCGACGAAAGAGTAAAAAAAGGAACCTTCCAGAGAGGAAGCGGGCTAGTCCAATGCACAAAATGCGCCGTTGAATCTCGGGTTTATTCCCAGCGTCATCTCGTAAATAGGACCCCCGGACGGCGTTCTTGGTCGACCGAAAGAGAAAAGGGCCGGGGAGGAGGATCGCTCGGAAGGTTACAATAAGAGGACAGAGACGTTGCGAAGAAGGCCGAACCCGAAATGTTTACACCTTGTGCTGTTGTTGACGAAGAGAAAGGCAAAACTGGCAGCCCTTGCGGGTTCTGACGGAAGGGCAGATGGATTGGGCGTTCGCGGAGTGTTTGGAAAAAGCCCTCGACCGTGCCGGTTCGCGCAGACAAAAACAGCAGGGTGGTGCCCCATTAAACGCATCCTCAGGTCGGCAACTGCTGAAGGAGTGAAAAAATAGAGTAATCTATTCATGGGTTTCCAAGAAGGAAAGAAGAATCTAACGGGGGGCGAAGAACTGCTGTGATGTTTTGAGGAGACTTCAGGCGATTGGTCCTCGCCGTGAGGGAGAGTCTTACATGCCTGTCCGTGTCACCGAAACGGGGATGACGTCGGGAATGGATGGGAGGACCTCTTGGAGAGGAGATAATTAGGCGCTATTTCTGACTTTCAGGACCCTGGCGTCCCATAACCAATTTCAAAAAACAATGAAAAGTTTTGTGTAGAATAGGCGGGCTTTTTCTCCATGAGGTACGAAGTAAATAGGGGGAAAAGTGGCCCGACTCCTTCATGACCAAATTAAAGTTAAGGCTCACAAAGAAGGAAAAGGGGAAGTTCTCCAATAGTATGCTATATCAAATGAAAAGAATGGAGACAACAAGCAATAACGAACCTTAAACGCCATGCTTCGTCGTCGCGAAGAGGAGGGAGAGGGAGGCCGCTGCGGCAAGCGAGAGAAAGAAGGGAAAAAAAAGTTCTTTATCTCGCTCTTGTGCACTGATGAGAAAAGTAGAGAGGGGGAGAAAGTCAGGTATT
>Ga0179591_1299972_pt1 | contig 12839 bp, 19 predicted proteins | sample CZOMad2_1_08_16f_FD_182891 | JGI IMG/M metagenome (GOLD analysis project Ga0179591, IMG submission 182891) | Vadose zone soil fungal communities from Angelo Coast Range Reserve, California, USA - CZOMad2_1_08_16fungal (PacBio error correction) | ecosystem: Environmental > Terrestrial > Soil >...
TTGAGAAAAACTCAAAAAGTTCCTTAGCTTTGAAGATGGGGGGGTGATCGAGATAACAAAAAAAGGAAGGGGAAAAGAACACCCGCAAAAGAGAAAAAAGTCTCGGTCTTTACCGGGGGGGGGGGGTGTAAGTCGGACTCGTACCCAGCGAGGGGAACTGAAGATCGTAAGTCACAACCAAACGGACGCCGTTGTCGAAAAGAGGAGGTCCCAAAACTTTGGTTTCAATAAAGACCGCAAGGCGGAAGACCGTGTTCAGAACTTAACGGGCATCAACAATTTTTAAGAAATAGGGGGGGACGTTTGGGCTTAGGGGGCAGGGGGGATTTGTCAAAACCTTGTCCAACAAAACACTTTCCGGGGTACCGCGCATGGGGAAAAGTGGTGGGGACTTTCGAAAGCCTTGAGCAAGGGAAAATTGGACACCTTGAAACAGGTCCACAAACGAAAAAGGTCGGGGTTGTCTTCTACCGGAAACCTTGTCTTGGGTCGGAAGCATGGCGGAAAAAAGGAGAAATTGAAAGGGGGCTCAACATATTTTGCCTGCGTAAAAAAAAGGGGGAAAAAGTCGACGCGGGGTACAAGGGAAGTGGGTGTAGTAGCGTAAGAAGCCCACTCCCTTTGGGTTTATTAGGTCGAGAAAAAGGAAGAAACAATACCGAGTATTCTAGACAAAATCATAAAGGGAGAACGGGGGATTAAGGAAAGAGGGAATCGACAACTGAGTTACCGTATCTTCGTAACTTAAAAGGGAAGAAACATCAGCTTAAGAAAGACGGAAAAAAAGATGAAACAGAAAGAGACGGGCTTGACGTGGAATCCCCCCCCATCCTCTCCGAAAGGAGGAAATCACGAACACTTGGGTATAAAAGTCAGAAATTGTGGAAAGGAGTAAAACAGTAGACCTAGTAAGAAAGAGTCGTAGTCTGTTCGGATGCGCGGAAGGTGAAAAGAAGGCACTAATTACTCAACGTTAGGTAAAAGAATTATTGGGGGGGGGTGTGAATTGAAACACCTCTATTGGTTCAGCGGGATCTCGTCGCAAAAAGAGAAGATAAAAAGAAAACTTTCTCATCACTTACTGAGAAGGTTGGCCATGTGGGGATGGGGGGGAGTGAAAAAAAAGACAGGATACTAAGAAAAGTTGGGGAGCAAACATCCCGGGCACTTTTTCGAGACTCAGAAAAAGAGGGTAGTGGAAATTTTTATCTACAAAGGCCCACGAATGACAGGAAGGGGAGGGCAGGGGGGGGAAAAGGGGCAGCCTAAAGCCTTCTTGAGCGTTGGCTACACAGAAGAGAACCTAAACCTTCTCCTATAGCCCCCTAGGGAAGCAAGTTTTCTTCTTTTGTGGGGGGTTGTTGGAGGGGTGAGAAAGTTATCAAGCCGTCGGGGGGAAAAATTGATTCAAGGGCCGTGCTTGGTCCTGCCTCTGCAAAGTAACGGGGGGGGGGAAGATGACTCAGGTATGGAAAATGTCGAAGAACACGTGACAAAAAATTACGGGGGGGGGGGAAGTCGGTTTGAAAGATGGAGTTCACTATTGCGCATGTGCCGAACCACGACCACAAAATTGCAAATAATACCATGGAAGGGAGAGAAATCGTAGGTTGGACCTTCGTACCGAACTATTGAACAGGCACAAAATGGGGAAGGGACTCTTTCCGACTTAGAGATAGGGGCATTGAATAAAAAGGGAAAGAAGTCAAAGGGGGGAAGGGGCCTAGGGATGTCCGTAGCATTGTCCGGGGTGAATAAAGGGGATGGTCTACTGACTTGAATGATTTGAACCTGGGGACAGGGGAAGGACCTGCTTGACTATTAGGATAGACGGAGAATCGTAAGAAAACCTTTCCAAACGAACCTTAGAAGGAAAAGGGTTAAGGGAAAGGCGTGTGAGACCTATTTAACGGCAAAGAAAACGCCGGAGGGGACTTCACAAGATTTCAGCTAACGGACTTGTCGGCCTTCGATAACAAGAGTATATCGGGGCGAGGTCGTTTGGGTCCTCAACAAAAAAAAGGGAGGAGAAACTACCTGGAAAAGAGAGAAAGATCAACATGTAAGCAGGCTCAGTCCTTTCCGGAACGATTTGATGAACGATTGCCCTAGGGCGACCATAGGAAAGCAACGTCAAGTGTAGAAGTCGAGGCTGAAAAAGAAGTGGTTCCGGGAAGGGGCGGCGAGGGGATTCTTACCTCCAGGGGTCGAGAAATAATAAGATGCAAGGGTGGGAAAGGGGGAGGAGGGAAGAAAGCGTAAGCATAGTCCTCGTCGAATATTCGGGTGGGCCAGCAGAAGGAATTAAAGACGGAACCCTGGGGTTAAGGAAAAAATTGACCTGATGGTTGATAAATGAAGAGGGGGGGAGGGGCCTGCGATGAACTAGGTAAGGCGAAGGTAGACTAGAAGGACCAGTTGGACAGTATTTCTAACATCACGTTTATGGGCAATGGGAAAAATGGAGGAAACTGGGGAGCATCGTAACTTTGCAACTTCAAGCAAAATGGTCACGCTTAAAAAAGGAAGACTCACGTGGGTCCAAAAAAAAAAAAAAAACCAGAGAAAGGGAGTCTCTTCATAAACACATAGGGGACTTTAGAAGGAACGGAAGTATGAAAGATAAGAAAAGAGACTCGGGGGCTCCTCAAAAAAAAGCAGCAAAAGCTCTGAGGGGGTCGGAAGGGAAGGGGAATTAAGGGGAGGGGAATATGTGTAGTCCGCTACCTCCAGAGAGCTTGGGGTGATGTCCCTCGAAAAAAAAAGGGATGAAGGGCAATATGTTCTCGAAATCTGCCCCAACAGCTGTCCGGTCAAGGGAACATTGAGGAAAAGGAAGAAAGAGAGTCAGGAATTGGAAGGAACTCCTATCCCATCCCATCCACATTAAACGAGACGTAAGGAGGATTCCCACCCGGTGGGGAGAGGTGGGCCAGGGGGACCCCGGGATATTAGATAAAAAAATCCGAATGAAGGCGAAACTTAAAAAAACAAAAGATTGGGTGCATCAGGGGAGTGTACCTACCTGAGGCTTTTGTTGTGCATCGGCTGTAAACGATGGGAAAAAAGGGCTCCTTTTGGAAAATCTTACGGTTTGCAGAGGAAAAAGGAAAAAAGACTCGACTAGAAGGGGGGACCTTGATCAGAAGCGAAGAAAAGTGGGAGGCGATTTCACTAAGGGTGAAACCAAGGGCTCATGTTACGGGGGGAGGAATTTTCAGAGATGACGAGGAAGGGGGTAATGTGGTTAGACACGGAAAGGGTAATCCGTTTTCAGGGACTTGTGTGAATCCATATAGGAAAGTGGGACAAAGGTGGCGGACGGTCTTGGTGGTAGAAGATAAGAGTTGTGGGCGTACTTAAAGAAGGATAAAAGAATTTAGGGGACTATACTCCACCTAATGGAGATTGCATAACTCTTGACGCCGAACTCTACCACCAAGCCGCATGAAGATAAGGAACAAAAAAAGGTGACGCTGCGTTCAGGTTTTGATGGCCGAGGTACAGTCCGCGGTCGAGAGATATATAAAAGGGGGAGGTTTTACAGTAAAAAAAAACTGCACTTATGCTGAGGGGGTTCACGCAGGGAAAAAAGGAGCAGTCGAGGAAAATGATAGTGAGACTTCCAAACCTGAGTCTGCGCGGGTTGGGGGGGGAGGGTGCAATCAACGAAATAAAAAATCTTCGTTAGCGATTGTCAAGAAACAACAGGATTAAAGGAGGGACTGGTTTGGGCAGAGGGAGAGTGGAGGCAGAGGACCGGGGACGGGTGGCGGGACAAGCTAAATGAAAGGCTTTGAGGACGGGAGAGTGGTCTTGGGATAGAGTTGGGGAGATGACAGCCGCTTTAACGATGAAGCTTCAAACCAATGGTAAAGAAAGAGATCACGTCTCTGTTGGGGGAAAGGGGGGACCGTAATGTGAGGGGGGCCAAGTCCTAAATCACATACCAAAAGAACAGCGACGGTGGAGTGGTTGGGTTCTCCCTCGAAAACCCAAAAAGGTCGTCGGTGTCAAGAAGTCTAACGGGGGGGGAGGGAAGGAAAAAAACCGGTGGGGAGGGGAAGGTACTGCTGGGTGAAAATTACCTAAAAAAAGACCCACCCTCTCAAAGCGGCGTGAAAGTAATCCAGGGAAAGGTTGGGAGACTTACCCAAAAAAAAAGAGAAGGAGTGGATCAACACCAGCCAAACTGGACGGACTCAAGAGCTCCCGGAAAAAGAACCGCGCAAGGCCAGTCAAATTTGCCGCGGTTACAACCAACGGAAAGAAGGATCACGGTTTTTGGGGGGGGAGGGTTTTCAGGCTCAAAAGGGATGTTATGCTGGTTGAATTTGTGAATTAATTGGTGGGGGGGGGGCCCTCGCATGAGCGGTGGGAAAGGGGGGTTCTCAGCATGGGGGCGGGGGGGAGATTTAGCGTTACCCAAAAAAACAAAAAAAGAATGCAGTGGGGTTGCGGTACTACGGGCAAAGAAAACTTTCGAAAATACTTATAGATGTGACGGCAGTGAAAAAAAATTCTCGAGACGACAGAGAAGGAACGGCAATCACCCTAGAAACAGGGGGAGGGGGAGAGAATCTGGGCAAAAAAAAAGTTTCCGTGGGTGTAGAGGTAGCTGACAAAGCAGCAAAAAAGGAAAGGGGGGATTCTGAGCAAATTAGGGGGAGGTCTGGAAGGGATTTAAGTAAGAAAAAAAAGAAAAAAAGGTATTCGATTTTTCAAAAGGAAAAGGTGTAAAAATGGGACTAAAAGGTCAACGACATAAAAAGCTGAAACGGAGGTTGGAGCTGAGTGGGCGACACTGAGAAAAACAGTGGGGTGGAGAAACATCATCTTAGGGGAAAGAACAGAAACACTATTCATGAAGAAACTAAAGGGGAAAGTTTTTGGGTGTTTTGAGTCTACTCCACAGTCCCGGGGAAAGCGACAGTGGACCACCCTTCAAAAAAATCCCCCTTGGGAGAGGAAACAGAACGAAATAACTCTTGGGGGGAAAGGGGGGGGAAAAGAATAAATAGGATGAAAAAAAAGAAGAATGCTATTCGGTACCTGTAACGAATGTTGAGGACAGAGGAAAGCCAAATCCCTCGAGGTTACCAAATAAGAGGGGGGGTTGGTGTGAGGGGGGGGGGGGGGGGGGGGGGTTTGGGGGGTGGGTCGAAAGATTCCTCATTGGCGAAGTGGGTTCCGAAAGGGCGCAAGAGGAAAAGGGGGGGACAAGGTTAAACAATCAAAGCCTCCTGTACGTCCTTTTTGGGGGGGGGAGTATTTAAAAGGAAAACAAATGATACCAGGAGAAAGCTAAACAGGCAAACAGGTCCGGGGGGTGGGCAAAGTCGAAATCGTTGGGGGAAGGGAAAGAGGGGACCCCAAGGAACAGTGGTGGGATGGGGGGAAGATACCGTTAAAAAAGCTTCTTTTCTTGGCGTACAGGCCACAGAATCAAACAAAATAGCCTTCTCCTATAGGAACCGAGAAAAGGAATCTGGAGAGGACGGAGGATGTTTGGGAGGATTAACCAGCTCTTTATCTAACGACCTGGGAGGAAGGAAGTAAGGGGGACTCCTTAAAAGTATTACCTATGGAGACGATTACTCAAAGGCGAAAGAAGGAGGAAGGGTAAGTACTATGTTGAAGCGAAGGATGCACGGGAGTTCGAAAGGGGGGGTCCCACGACCACCCGCGGAAAAGAAACAAGCAAATAGTGTGTCCCATTCGTCAAAAAAAAAAGCCGAATCATGATCTTCTGTCGTTCCACGACCTTGGCAAAAAAAAGAAGCAATAGGGGGTTCCTATGGGGGAAGAAAAAGTCATGATCTTCCGGAAAAAAGGGTGGGGGGGGAATAGTAAGGGAAGAGGACAGTGGGTCAACATAGGCAGATTTCAGCCAGCAAGGGGCAACTGCAACGGGAGAAAAAAGAGAGAAATAAACAAGGCCAAAAACCAAGGCACAATGGAAAAAGTGGCGTAAACTAACTTTGAGAAAAGGGGGGAGGACGGACTAAACAAGAGTTGACAAGGACCAACCAAAAGTCGTTAGGAAAGACTGAAGGGCTTAAACTCGAAAATACTGTTTGGGGGGGGATGGGAGAGTATGAGATCGAGGGAAAAGAAAAAAAAAAGGATGGAGAAGAGAACACGACCTGCCTCAATCCGGAATCCCAAATGTATTGTGAAGCAGAGGGATACATATGGGGGGGGGGGTCCTGTCAGATTTAAGGAGGGGGAAGTGGGAAAATCCCGAAAGCGGGGGGAAAAGACATGATTTCTTGGGGGCACCAGGTCTAGTTCTGAGATCGTGAATGCGAAGAAAGAATAGGCACGAGGGGAACATTCTTTCTTAAGCTGGAAAGAAAGATTTATAGGAGGGAAAGAGGAGGGGGGAGGTATCCCAACTGCCGGACGACCTGACCAAGGATGCAATCAACAACGAGGTGTATGGAAAGGACATCTATCATGTAAACGATTAAGAAGAAGGGATGAGGGAGCTAAAAAAAAGGGGGGATCAACGAATACGGTAGTTGAGTGTCTTGGGAAATCCCGGTCTAAAGCATCATGAGGGAAAAACAGATATCACCTTAAAAAGGAAGAGAAAGTGAAAGGGTACTCGATAAAAAATAGGGGGAGCTGGCAAATCAAGCGGAATCGCCTTCCTGCAAGGGCCCAGAACGGCGAGACGGGGCGGAATCAAACAAATTCATCCCAAGGTCTATAAGATTGGGACTATAGGAGGGGAGGGGTGACTCGCCGAGGCCAGAAATAGCTGGAATGTGGGGACCCAAAGTCAGGGGTCTCTTCTCCACGAACAACAAGGGGAAGAGGGGCAAAAGCGGAAAAAGAAGAGGTGAAAAAACTCGAAAAACAGGGGGTTTTCTCCCCATGTTTACGCGAAGAAAAGGTGAAAAACAGACCATGCACACATGTTCATAAAGTGAGGGCGAACCGGAATGAAGGGGGATGGGGAGAAGTGGGCCAGAAAACTACCATCTAATGACGCAAGAGTTTCAGGAAAGTTCACACCAAACAATAAGTGGGGGAAATCTCTGGGTTCTTTGGGACCTACAGTCTAGTAAAATGGGGGGGATCTTTCGCATTTGACCCTAATATGAAGCGAGGTATACCTTAACCAATGTTCCGGAATTCTACAGAGGGAGGGGAAACATAAAGGTTTTCAAAAAAGAAAAAAAAGGGGGGGGAGAGGAAGGGGGGGTAGAAACGGTCCCATATGAATGCGTCAGAATTTTTATAGTATTCAAGAGGGGAAGAGATAACCATGTTTCATGGCATTGGAGGGGGGGGGGGAAAAGAAAAAGGTCAATCCGTGGAAGGAGAGAATAAGTGATCCAATCGTAGCAATCATTGGTCGGAGAAATAGGTGTCGGGGAATGGGTGTGGTAGGAAGAAATACTATTCTCAAAATTAGGGGGGAAAGAAGAAAAAGACTAAAGGGGGACTTGTAGAGGGGAAGGAGAAAGCAGAACCCGTACCCGCCTGCAAGCTCCGGACGTAGCCAAAGCGAACCGAGGAAGTGGGGAAAGGGCACAGGAAAAGTCTCTTTCGGAGCATGCTCAAAGGGAGGAAAAGGAAAAAAGGTGATTGAGAGCAACAATTAAGGAGGAGGGAGGGGGGGCATGTGTGAATTTGAAAAGTCTGCCTTCTTTCGAAAGTATGGTTCGAAACAATCGTCGAAAAGGGGTTCAAGAAGGTCTTTTTGGGGGGGGAGTGCACCCCGAAAAAAAGGAGATTAGTGTCGTAAAAAGACAAAGTTCACAACGCAGTTTGGCAACGTGAAATGAAGTTGGTTGGAATAGTTAACGTGGAAAAAAAAAGCAGGGGGTTCTTGTACGGGCAGGTCGGTGGATACGTAAACGAGAAGAAAAGAGAAAAGGGTGTGTGTTAAGCCGAGGGGGGGTAAAGATTTCGCCGTCTCTGGTAAAGAACCTTAAAAAAACTGGAAAAGAGCGGGCATGAGTGTTGGAAGGTTGTGTTTCTTAGAAAGAGAAAGAAAATACAAACAAAGAAGGGTGGGTCAGGGGGGGGGGGCAGAAAGCCAAAAGGACGAAGATCGGCACAAAACGTAGGAGGATTCACATAACCTGTGGGGGGGAGTAAGGGGAATGTTCCTATTGTTTTGTATGAAAGATTTCAGGATGATGGAGCGGGAATACAAAAAAAAGCTAAGAAAGGATAGCGTGGAGGATCGGATTTGGACCTTGGTGCATTGATGGTAATTAAGTTACAGGGAGAAAGAAACCAGGGAGCACAGAAAACTTCAAGTTCAAATATCAAGGGAAAACGAAAATGCGGAAATACTCAATAGAAGAAGGAAAGGGTGAACGGCCACAACGAATAACTTTCCTGAATGTTTGCCGAGTTACCGAAGGGGGCTAATCAAGGGGGGGGGAAATTGGGTAGGTGCAGAGGGGTGGAAACCTGAAACACTTGGGGAAGAGAAAGAAAGGAGGTTTGCTAAGGAAAGAAAACAGAAGTCAAATTTTCGTTTGTGGGAAATGGTAGCCGGGATGCCACACGAAAGAGTTGGTGCTTTTGTCCTACGTGAAAAGAAAAAAAGGTTCGGAGGGATTCTCTGGAGGAAAAGGTAATGAAAAAAATCAACATATTGGGAAGCAGCGAAATGTTGGGATAGACGGTAAGCCTTGAATAGTTACAAACTTTAAGGGGGGGAACGTCGGTGCAAGGTAGGGACTGGTGATCGCAAAATATGAGTGAGGTCTTTAATACGCAAAAACACCAATAACTACATGAAGGTCTCAGACAAAATGATTTTAGACATGGAGGGGAGACGACAATTAAAGGTACCGGGAGGCTGAGTGGCAAATGTAAAGGGTAAGTATACCCCTCAGAGTTCAACTAGGAAAGAAGGCGAGGGGAAGGACTTTTTTTGGGGGGTTCGAGACCCCCCCATACGACAATTGACAACAATTCCCTCACTTTTAGGGTTACGCGTTAGAAAGGGAAGGGGTGAAAGGGGGGGGGGGGGGAGTTATTCAGAAAGGAATGCCTCAGGCAATTGTGAAAAGAGCTTGAAAAAAAAAGGGGACGCGGGAAGAATGCCACACCTCAGGTATACCAAAAGACCCCAATGGGGGGGTGGGTTGGGGGAAAGGGGGGGGGAAACGGTTTCTCTAGGTCAGAGGGGTCGCGCTCGAAAATAAAAGAAGAAGGAAAAAAAAAAAGGGGACAATCACACTTAAGGATTTTTTTTCCATGTGGATGGTGGGGGAGGGGACGAAGAAATATAACAATTAACTATCTTAGAAGAAAAAGGGGGGCAACAGCCCTGGAAGTCTCAAGAAAAGGGAGGGGAAGGGGCCGAGGGATATCGCCCCCTTGAAACCAGGTGTTGTCTGGATGAGAAGGAGAGGGGAAAGACCCTAAGGGAGGGGAGCAAAACTGACGCAAAAAAACCTACCATATAGAAAGACAAAATACCGTAAGGATGCTTTGGGTGGGAAAAAGAGAGGTATAGGGGGACTAAGGAGAACTGATTTGCCCTGAATTCGCTGACTTTCGTGCGGCAAAGTGGAACTATAGAAGTTAGTTTAGGTCTCGGAACACGTGATCTGGACTGGAAAAGTGGGAGGATGGGGTGGGAAGATGGGTCAAGGAGGGGAGGAAACCGGTCCCACGAAGCCGTACAAAATCTGGAATGGGGGGGAGGGAGGAATCTTCTGACTGTGTGGAAATGAAAAGAGGAAAGGTAGATCCACTAGAAATTATAGAAAATTACTCGTTCCCGACCTATCAGGATTTCATGGGACACCTCATCATTCAATAGGGGGGGGAAGGGGTCTCCGGAGTGAAGGGGGAAAATCAAGCCTAGAGACGAGACTATGCAGATTTTCAACCGCAGGAACAGGAAGGGGTGCAATTCACTGGAACTAATGAATGGGAGAAGAAGGTCCGAAAAACTATACAAAAAAAATAAAGCGGACATTTCGTAGCAAGAGAAGGGATGGCTCGGAGAACGGAAGAGGGGGACAAACATAACTTTGAAATCGTGGAGTAAACGTACTTAGGAAGGAGGAAAAACTCGTCCATTTGCGGAGGGAGGGCGTGCCGCTCAACAACAACAACTTATAGGATGACAGAGATACAAAAACCTCCTAAAAGAAAAAGTTTTTTTATTGAAGAAGGCAGAGTCCGAAGTAAGGGGGAAGGGAAAAATGTTGAAAAAAGGAGGGATTTCTTCCTCCATCGTGGAACGAGAATCGTCGGATGAGGGGGACATGTCTTAAGATTGGGTGGGTGAGGGTAGGGAGGCGATCTATGAAAACTGGAAAAATCCGTGCTTAAAACGTTAGGGGTGGGCAACGGTCATGAGGGAACGCCCAAAGAAATTTGAAGAGTTAGGATATAAAAGGGAAGTTATCCAACTACAAAGTGCCGAAAACGGTTCAAATCTAAACCGATGCGTGGGGGTTGGGCAAAAGAGAAATTCTGTACGTAGTATAAGCAGGAATGCGGAGGGTGGCTACCTTTAAGTGAGCGGGGGGGAAAGGGTAAAAGATTTCTCTACCTAAGGGGTTGGGGGGTCTTTAAAAGAAGTGTAAAGGCAGAGACGTCGGTCCCGTCGCTTTCAAACGATGTCACAAAAGGTGAAATCACTGTGCTCAGAAAAAAAATGAGTGGAAGAAGGGGATGAGGATAAATTAAGTCAGGAAGGTAGCGGGGTCCAGGGGGAGTGAACTATAAGGCTGGGTCTCCTCAACAAAAAAAATCAAGTAAAAGAAGTCTGGAGGTACTATAATCGGGGTTAGGAATGTGGCTCCATAAGATCAAAGAAAGAAAAAGAGGAAAAGAAAGGGAAGAGGCAAAAAATCAACACCTGGTATTCGTTGATCAGGAAGACCAAGGTCCGGTTCAATACAAGGTGCTCTATGAAAAGTAGTTGGGTCTCCCAATTCGGAAAAAGAGCGTAAGAGTTGTAGCGACGGTCAAAGCAAAGACCAAAAGAGACAAAGTGCAAACAATGGTGAGTGATGCGAAAAGTTTGGGGTTAAAGGCCAGAAGGAGACAGGAGCAGGTCGCTGACCAATCTGGACGCATAGGGAGAAAAATTTAACCAAGTGGGGGGGAAGGGGAGGGGGGAGGGGGTTCCGTAACAAGGGTGTGTCCGGTCATTAGATGTCCGCCTTAAGGGGTCGATTGAGATGGAAAAAAGTGAAAAGGAGCTCCTCCTGAATATCACCAGGGAACAAAAGGGGAAGGTGAATCGAGGAAAGGGGAAAAAAAAAAGAAATTGAGGCGCGGGGGAATGGGTATATAAAGGGGGGGATATGAAGGGGGAAATCCAGAGGGGGGGGTGGGGTTAATAGTGGGACGGAGGCTCCGAAGCAACTAAACCTTGGTGAAGTGAAAAACAGAAGATCTAAAGTAAATCCTGAACGTGTATGAGAGGGAAGAACATATAGGTAAATGGTTGGACAATCATGGGGTCGTATAACGGGGATAGTTATCTGGGGGAAAATTTTTAATTAAGAGCCAGAATTTAGTGACACTCCACCGGTAGGGTAGACGGGCGAGACCTTCTAAAACCAAGAAAAGGGGGGGGGGGGGGGGTGCCTCAAACTAAAAAAGAAAAAAAAAGTTCTAGGTCAAGTGAAAAGCAATTCCAGTCGCGGGAGGAAGCCCGGGAAATAAGTAAAAATTGGAGAGAAAACCTCAACAAGTCACTTATGAGTCGTGTGTACCATGTTAAAAAGGAAATCGAATTCGAAAAGGAGGTGATAACCCTGTCCAAAACTTCTTCATCGCGGGTACAAGGAGTTGAAAGGGCGAACTCATGGCCCCGCAATCTTAGGGGGAGGAGAAAGGGGAAAAGTCAACAAAGGGGAAAATTGTTAGGGGGGGAGGGAGTTTTTGGGAAGATGATCGTGAACCGGGGTGTTCTTGGAGTCAATGGAACCAAACGCTGGCTTTCGGGAGTTTGATGGGCAGGGTGGCTTGGGGCATGAAGGAAAGAGGGGTGGGGGGGTAATTCAAGGGAGGCGGTTGAGAAAGTAAAACTCAAGTCAATCCGAGCTGCGAGGGGATTGAAAACTGGGTTTTGGGGGAATGGTTAGGGGAAAGTTGGGGAAATCGAAAGAAAAAGAAAAACCCTCGAAATTTCGGTTGTGACTTTTGACTAACAAAATTGGTCTCTCAAAAAAAAAGAGAGGAAGAGGATTTCAAAAAAAAAAGTGGAGGGAAAAGGCCCGAAGAAGTCGCTGGAAAAAATGGTGGGGGGGATGTGGGGTGAATTGAGGGGAAGATTAGAAAAAAACCCCGCTCCTGAAAAGCGGCAAGGTGAAGGGGGTTTGGACGGGTTCCTCTTTAAGCGAAGTCGAAGAGGGGGGGGACCCGGAAAAGGGAAGGACACAGCCAAACGGAGCAGCAGAAGTTTCCGAAAGAGCTGGGAAAGGGGAAGGAAAGAACCTGGGGCACGTGTTCACGCAATATCGGGGAAAAAAAAAGAAAAGACGGGAAAAAGAGTGTGGAATTCGGGGTGGTGGAGGGTAATGTTAGTTTAAGGGGTTCGCTGGTGGACCGTTAACCAAAACGGAAGTCCAAAGAATTACTCAGTTGGAAAGGGTTTCTCAATACATAAGAAGGAAAGGTTGTTAAAAAGGGGGGCCTTTGGAAGGACAAAAACGACGAGACGACAGGGGGGTGGTCGGGGCCGGGGGAACCAATAACGGTGAGGAGGTATATCTTTATATTTGCAGATGTATCTCTGAAAAGAATATAATAATGAGAAAATAAATATAAAACGAAACTGGGGAGGAGGTGCAAACACTTTGCATGCGTGTAAACCCACGTTGTGGGAGAAGGAA
>Ga0179591_1381824_pt1 | contig 12839 bp, 13 predicted proteins | sample CZOMad2_1_08_16f_FD_182891 | JGI IMG/M metagenome (GOLD analysis project Ga0179591, IMG submission 182891) | Vadose zone soil fungal communities from Angelo Coast Range Reserve, California, USA - CZOMad2_1_08_16fungal (PacBio error correction) | ecosystem: Environmental > Terrestrial > Soil >...
CAACGTGCTAGGGGGGGGGGAAGCCATCTCACTTGAAAGGAGTTGGAAAAAGAGAACATGAAAAAGTAATCCCTTCACACCCGGTATGCATTTATGCTTGAAACTAGAGCATAAAGATTTTGTTTTTGTGGCAAAATGGGCCATTTTAAAATTGTTGGTAAAGAAGTTGAAAAAGAACGGGTATTTAAAAAAGTTATTTTGTTGGGGTATAATTGAATTAAACTTATGAAAATGAGTTGGTTTTTAGAGGGGTTATGGGGAGGTATTTAAGAATCGGGATGGTTGAAGAACCCACTTCCTTCACTTCCCCGAACCACAAAGTAATTTATTGCAGACTCAACCCGGAGAAAAAAAAGAAAGGGGACCAATTAAAAATATAGGGCAACGTAGGGAGGGGGATCAAATGTTGGGGATAGTAACCTAGGGAAATTTTATACTTGTAAAAACAAATCTTGGGGACAATATGGAGTGGGCAACACTATTTTTGTAATTAAAGAGGGGGGGTTTATGTTAAGTTCGTAAAGAAAAGATAAGTATAGTGATGAGTCTTGCACTCTAAAAAAAAATGCTCTTTGGACTTGGTAAGCTCGGAAACGTAAAACTAACGGGGGATAAAAAAGTGTGGAAACCAGTATAGTAGCCATGTATCTGTGTTTGCCGACCAGTATTAAAGGGTCGGAAATTTCTGGGGGGGGGCTGGTTTTTTTTGGTTTGGAGATTGGATAATCAAATAGGTCCAGGCGTAGCACCGAAACGGGGGAAGGCATCCCGTAGTGTTGATGGGTGTCCGCGGGAAAAAGATAGGTGGGAGGGGAAACGCGCCACAGGCGGCTGGTCCAGAACGTTATCTACCAAACATTCACAAGGAGGGGACTCACATAAGTCGCGAAAAAACAGGGAAGGGAAGGGAGAACATTTACCAAAGGAGTTGACCAAATAAAATATACAGTCACCGGGACTCAGGGGGGCCAAATGTGGGGTTTAAACAGCCCGTGTGTTAAAATACTGCCAGTAAGTATTGGTGGGGAGAGGCACGACTAGTGGTTATTCGATTAGACGCACGAGGGGGGGGGGGGGTTCTTTGGGAAAAGAAAAAGAAAAGCTGCCAACGATCCTCTCCCTTAAGGGGAGAGAACAAAAGTAACGACCTAAAAGTGTTCGTTTAAAACGTGTTCTAAGGGCAAACAGAAGAAATTTTGGGGGGGCGACGTTTACCGGTAAAGATAGGAAAACTGAGGAGGGGGAGATGGAATAACACGCAAGTGGCCGTCCGACTAAAGAGAATAACCGGGGTACAACGTGGTAAATCTTTCAAACAAAGCGAAACAGGGGGCGCGATCCATCCAACCGAAAAAAAGAAAAAGGGACCCTCGAAAAAACCTTCGCACTCAGAACGGAACCTGGCGCTCCGGGGAATCACTCCGGCTAACAAGGCTGGTGGACCCTGAAACGTGCACCCCACAAACGCCGAGCGAGGAGGGGCCTGACCGGGTTGGACTAGAGGCTAGGGACCTGGGTGGGAAGTGGCAAGCCGAGACCCTTAACTACAACTACTAGAAAATGTTGGGGCAGTGGGGTCTTTCACCTGGGGGGGATTTCGGGGACTCAACTGACTGGCCAAAACCAAGTCTGAAGGCTGTCCGCCCAAGGGGAATTAAAAAATCTTCATCAGCCATCAACTTGTACGACAAATGAGGGGTCCCCAAAGGGGGTAACCTTGCGAAAAACACCCCGGTTTAACGTGTGGGGGTTTTGCAATTGAGGAAAGGGGGGTACCGCCCCGTTGGGGGGAATAGCGAACGAGGGGGTTCCAAGAACCACTTTTGGAGAAACAAAGGTGCGGCAAATGGGGACATGGGGTGGAAGACCGGTTCACAACGCGTAACGCGGGGGCAAGTTGAGCATTCAAAGGGGTGGCTAACAAAAACCCAAAGTGGAGTTTAGGCGGGCCAAAAACGAAAAGGGGAGAAAGTTGGGGGGGGTTGGTGGTGAGGAGCCCCAAGACATCATGGGTGGGAGAGGGGAAGTTAACTCTCTCAAAACGTATTATGATAAAGAGAGGAGGAGATCGTCACCCAAACAAGGTCTGGGGGCGACGCCCAAACACCAAAAAAAGGTAAAACCGCGTGAAAAATCGGGGCGTCCTTGTGGGGGGCACTCGTGAAAACTTAGTAACGTCCATGAGACGCCGCTTACCGTTGTAGCGGAAGACCCCACAATGGGGGGAAGGCACAATGTGTTGAAAAAAAAAAAGAACTACTGACAACCATCTGGTACACCTCGCCTGAAAAAAAAACACAGCAAACAACGGTTGGCGACGGCGGGGAAACCCCCGCAACGAACGGGAGTGGGGCACGAAGTCAAGGCCGTACGAGATGGTAGTAGAGATGAGGGGGGTGAATCGCGCCCATACGCCCTAGGTGGGCCGAAAAAAGGGAGGGGGGTTCTGCAAGAAATGGATGAGCATTGAGCGGGCCAAGAACAGTTAATAGATGAAGGGAACGACGAAAAGGCCTGGCTTGAACGTCCCCTTCTCAGAAAAGGGCAGCGTTTTGAATGGGGTCCGGTACTGCCTCTGGGAGATCAGAGAGGCGCAAGTCAAAGGCAAAAACAAATTTTGGGGGAGGCGGTGGCTGGGAGCCATTTCTGCAACGGAGGGGACATGGGCGGGAGTCAACAGGACCTTTCTAAGGGAAAAGGGGCTGTCCCCGGAAATTTGTTATCAATAGTGTTGATCAGGGTCTAACAAGGGAGGGGGAAAAACGAGAAAAAGGCAATCGCTGGTTGCGACGAAAGAGACGAAGAAATAAGAAGGATGTCCGCACCTGGGTCAAAAGGAAACAGGGCCGAAAATCAAGGGGTGGGACGGATCAGTCTACAAAAAAACACCCCAAAAAAAAATGCAGGGGGGCAAAAAAACGATAAGGTGCTAGAAAAGATCATATGAAGACTACGGGCCACAACCAGAAGGTTGAGTACTCAGGGGGACAAAACGGGGCTTTTGGAAAGAAACTAAATGGCGGAAACTGAGTTAAAGCAATGGGGCTATGGGCAAACTATTATTATTGGGTTAAAGAAAAAAGAGTAAGGAGTTAGAGAAAAAACGAGGTTAGTCAAACTAACGGAATGGGGGGAAAAGTATCATACGGGAAAATGGAACCCTTGGACCAGAAATCGTAAAGCATAACGAACGCAAGGAAAGCCGAAAAAAAAAAGATACGGTATGGGTGAGAATGTGTTAGGGCAGGAAAGACGGGACCCACTTAGGTAAGCTCCGTTAAAAAAAGGAACAAGGAAGACCATCAGGAAGCAAAAAGAGGTGTTAGGTTTCGACCGAGATACATCTGAATTAAGAACTTGGGTTTCACATGCATATAAAGGGCAGGAGAAGTGTTGAGTGGGGGCATATAAAAAGAGGGGACAAAACGAAGAGAAAAAGTGTGCGGGTGTTTTTTAGAGTGTGAAAAGGGAAGAAGAGAAAGAAGAAATCGGAGATCGGTCTGTGGAGAAAAAACTGAAATAACATTATTTCAGTTAGGATGAAAGGGGGGAAAAAAAGAAAAAAGGGGTTCCAATTCATGTTTTTTTTAAAGGGAGAATATTGTGAAACTTTGCGGGGGGGGAACTATAGGGAACTAAGGTGATCAGTTTGGTTCTAAGGTTAAATTAAGTAAAAAGAAGGGTTGTTCCGCATGCCTCTTAGTAAAATGGCAGGGAAGAAGTAGGGGTGGGTTATTGAGTGGGGGGGGGAAATAAGGGGAAGCGGAGCATATGCCAATCATGAAAAATACGTGGGATGCGGGTAAAAAATGAAAAAACAACGTCTAGCATCGGGTAAAAGTAAGTTCAAAGGCAGAATCAAATAACCGGAAGGGAAGTAGGGTGGAAAAAACAACTTATGGGGGGCACAGGAAAAGGAAAGGGATATAAGTGGACACGTGTGAAAGAGGAAAAGAACATATGGAAAAAAAAAAAAACAGATGTGAAGTTACTTTAATGTAAGGAAGGGAAAAGCTTAGTTGTGGTGACCACGGGTGCGAACGAAAAAACAAAAAAAAGGGAGGGAAAGAGAGAGACCTTGGTCAGGGAAGAAGAGACAAACGTAAAGGACTGGAAAAAATAACTTATCTAACTAATACGCAACACCTGTATGCATAGGAAAGAAGAAGAAAAGCGGAAAAACACGGTAGGGGGGGAAAGGGGAACATGGATTGGTCAATATTGGTCACGGAGTGAATTTGAGGGTTTTTGGGGTTAAGGGGGGGAATGGAATTACTAGGTGCTTAGACGTGGCGGAGGTAAGTCGACGGAAACAGAGGATTATGAGCTTTGAAATTGGAAAAGTAATTAAGGGTGAAATCTAAAAACACAAAGGAGCCATTATTCAGAAAGTGAAGTACACCCAACTTCACACAGAAAAAAACGAGTAAAAAGTAGAAGACTTTAAGTAAAAGGATGAAAAAATGGGGGGTTTCATATAGATAGTTCCTAAAATTATATTAAAAACAAATTATTGGGGGGGTATTTTAAATCAAATATGTCAAATAAGGGTTTTATTTTGGTGGGGAATGGCGAAAATAATTAACGATTTTGGGGGGAAAGAGAAGGAGGGAAATAACCGAAGGGAGATTGAAAATGAACGGTTCGAGGGGCCTGGTAAAAGCTATAGGACTAAAAAGACTAAGAAGAAAAAAGGTTAGTAACCAAGAGTATAGGCCAAGAGAGGGTTACCCAAAAAAAAAAAAAAAAGGACAACGTATGTCCACAGAGGCTAAACTTTTAAAAAAAAATGGGGCGTTTGGTTGGTAACGTAACGAAGGGGCGTAAGGGCGATGAACCAGATTCCCAAAAAGGCAATCAAAGGGAAAAAAAGGTGTAGTGGCGGTAAAACTCGTGCGGGAGGGAGCTGTCGGTACAACACATTGCCCTGGGGAAAGGGAAGGGGGAATCATAAAAACATTAAAGAGGGACAAAAATTCGGACCACATAGGAGCGAAACCGCGAAGACGAAACATAATTACCGAGGATAGTGACCAGAACACACAAAAAAAAAAAAACATAGCTCATTGAACTCAGTTTGGTCTTTGCAAGACCTTGGGGGGGAAAAATTTGCAGAAAAACCCAAGGGGGGTGTGACCATAATGCGGGAGGAAAAAGGAAAAACTGGGTCGGAAGGGCCACCTAGGGACAGAAGGGAACTCTTATCCCCTCTAAGGGGAAGGGGGGAAAAGAAAAATTGGGGGGGTTCGTACCGACAACCACTAACGCCGGAAAGGGGACTAACCAGTTGCTGGGGGGGGGACCCCCATAAGAGGGTTGTAGAATGTATGTGAGAAAGCCCACCAAAGGGGGGGTGGGGATGTACGTTGAGTGTGGGAGGGTCTAGTATGAAACGGAAGGCGGGAAATGCTTAAGGATACACGCAAGGGACCCAGTCCCCTTAAGCTCCTCGGGGAACGGTTGTCTCCGAGAAAAAGTTTCCAAAAAAAAAAAAACGGTGTCGAGATGAAAAAAAACGATTCCAAATTGGTGAAATTGACGCCCTCGCGCTCCCACCTCCGATCTGTATAAAAGTGGGAAATGAACGCGGGGGGTTAAAATGGAAATAAGGTCCAAGGAAAAAGTGCCCAAAAGGCGGGTTCGGAGGAAAAAACTTTGCCCTGTGCGACAAGATGCTAACTATAAATGGACTGCAAAGGCACATTAAAACGGGTGAAAATCGCTCGGTACGGACGGTAGAAACGGGCCTGTAGAGGGCACGGATTTCAAAAAAAAAAAAAAAAGTGAGCCGAAGAAAGGAGGGAAAAAAGAACCCCCAGGGGGCGGTGATTAGTGTTCAACAAAATGCAAACGTTCGGGGGAGGTATGTGTGCCGAAATCTACATTCCAACGTTTTGGGGGGGGGTGAAAAGAAAAAACATCCAGCGAGTAACCGGACGGGTTTGACTTACAAAGAAGTTGAGCAAAAAGGGGGCCAGTTGTAAATTGGGCCACGGGGGGATAAAGATTTCTCTCGTAGCAGGACAGGGAGGGTGAAAGAAGGGGACGGGAAATGACTGGGAAAGGGAAGGAATGCGTGAAGAAAGGCCCCGAAGGGCAATCGGAGGTGGAAGGGTTTTGGACCTCCCCGCAAGAAAGTGGGGGGGTGATGTGGGGGCGTCGGACTAGGGAAGAGACGCCAAACACAACAAAAAGAGGAAGGAGGAGGAAAAAAGGAATATAAGAAGCCGCTCGCACCAAAAAAAAACAAGGCTTTGGGAGCCTCCCCCCAAAACCGGTAAAAAAATCAGCAGGGGGGGGAGAAGAAAACTTCCTTCTACAAATTTGGCCTTGGTGAGATTATTTAGCAGGGGTGAACCACATGCCTAAACAAGCGCCTACGAAGTGGGGAAGAAAAAAGTATGCACCCCATGAAAGGCAAATTTGTGAAAAACCGCTCTAAAGTGAAAACCAGGGGTAAATACGGCCATGAATGCCACCCAACCGACAAAAAAACGGGTTGACAAAGTAAAGCGGGGGGGGAAACCCAACTCCAAGCTAACGGTGGGGGGCCATTCGTGGCATACTCAGACCCCGCAGGGCGTCAAAGAACATTGTAGTAGACCCTGTTGGAAATCCGGTGCCCAGGAAGAAGGACAACTTAGGTAGGCCGGGGGGCAAAAAGGGGGAGGCAGGACACCTCCTAATTGGGGAAAGGCGCAGTAGCGCAAAAGGGGCCAGCCAACAGGGTACGAAATTCGAGTAAAATTTGTGCTCCAAGGAGAGGTGAAAACCTTTTGGAGTGGTACCAAAACAAGGGGGTCAAAAACAGTTACATTGTCCAGTAGCTTCGAGTCAGAACTCAGAGGCAAAGGACAGATGGGGTCATCCCTTTTTTATGGGAAGGGATACAAAACCAGTTTTCGTCACAACAGGCGGGGAAAAAGGGGGAGGGGGAAAAAACGGAACTTGCTTAAAAAAAAGGAGAAACTACGGGTCGTCACGGGCGGGGGGTAAAGCTTGTGGTACCACAACTTTTTCTAGATGATTTTAAGGAAAGAACAAAATTATCTTTGTCAAGAACTTAAGGCCTAAAAAAAGAAGGTGAGGGGACCCTCCTGGTCAAAAAGCGGGAGTCCCGCGGAAATCGACCGAAAAAAAAAGAGTTCGAGAAATACACCACCAATAAAGTGCATGGCGTAGGGATTAATAATCAGATAACAGGGGATGGGGGAAAACCGGTCTTACTAACGGGATGGGGAAAACAAGGTGACGGTGAGAATCAAGGGAGGACACTGAGCCGGGGCATTGATAGTGAAATGGTCAAGGGAAAAAATCATTAAATGATGGAAAAAAACAGCAAGAAAAAAGGGGGAATAGCTATGTTAGGAACTTCAAAATGACCGTATACATAAAGGGGGGGGGGGTGGGGGTTGTAGATAACGTAATGGGGGGGAAAAGACTGAGAAATGGGGGTCTTATGAGAAACAGAAAAGGAAGGGGCTAAAAAACACACAGACGGGATTGTATTGTAACGGGGGGTTTGTGCGCAGCGCCTACTCAGAGTGACGTATCCAAAATAAAAAAAGGGAAAAACAAACATCCCAACGTTAAAGACAATAAGGGGGAAGAAAGGGGTAAAAAAAAGCTGGAGTGGGAGGTCCAAGAGATGACATGGCGACGAGTCTTGGTTTTGGTACACAGATACTTGGAGGTAGAAAGTAAGGTTGAAAGGGGGGCCGTAAGGAAAAAAAAAAAAAAAGAAAAAGAGAAGGTCTAATTGCTTTAGAAATATGAAAGGCTCACGGAAAAAGAAGGTAGAGAGAAAAAACTTTGTTTGACAGAAAAAAGGAAAACAGTTGGACAGGTTATTAAATATGAATGGAAAATAAAATTGCCAAGGCGTACTTTGTTTTGAAGTTTGAGGGGGGGGGTAGAAAAGTTATGGGAAAGATGGGGGGGGGGGGGGGGGGCGGAAAAGTCATTCTATTTTGAAGGTATTTATTTGGCGCAAAGTAAAAAAAAAAAAAACCAAACAAACCGGTTTGGAAGGGGAAAATGTAGGATTGGTTCAGGGGGGTGGGGGATTTTTTAATAAGGGAAAAAGCTATAATCAGCCAAATGTCAGAAAATACGAGAATTTATAATGAAAGAGAAGGACATCAACTGGTATAAGTTGGAAAAAACAACGGGGAGTAGAAAACACACATCAAATTAGAAAAAACAGTGAGGAATAAAGGGGACACAGGAGAATGAAATAAATGAAAAAAGTGCCTGTTTTTACAGGGGGTTAGGACAAGCCAATAAATAAAGTGGTGCAGGTGGAGGGGGGGGAAAAAATGAAAGGGGGTGTCAACTTTTGCCGGAATAAATACGAAACAAAACAACGGGAAAGGGGGAGGAAAAAAAGGAGAGGGACCAGCATGGGAAAAGGAAAAAAAGGGAGCTGGTGGACATAATAACTTATCGTTAAAGTCAGAAACCTGCACAACCGGTCTGGAAATGAGTGGAGATACAAGGAAACAGGCAAAGTCTTGTTTTGCATGGTAACCGGAAAAAGGGGGGGAAACAAGGACCGGAAAAAAAGGGGTTAAGTTGGTCTGTTGGTGAATAGAATTGTGGGGAAGGGAACTCTAAAGGACTGGGTGTTGCATATAAATTGGTTAGGTGTATTTAAGAAACGGGGGGGGGTAATCTGGGGGAAGAGAGGGGGGAAAAAAGGAAAGGGAACCGAATTAATTAAACATGACAAAATAAAGAGCCAGGGCCCTGGAGTCAAGAACCCGTTGGGCGGTCCGGACAAATCACCAAAGGAGCGGACAAAATCAAGAACTTTAAAAGTATATGAGACAGTAATATCATCCATACATATAGTCACTAAGTGGACTAAATTGAGCTGACACGGGCAACCCAAGGGAAAACGGAAAAGTTGGGGGAACCCTCATTTTTGTTAAAAAGAAAGGTTTTCATATGAAGGGACTGGGGGTGAGTGCGCACTTGAGAAAAAAGAGAATCACGATTTGGGACTTAGAATATCCGGGGTGGGAAAAAAGGGAAACCGAAGGCTCAGGGATCTGACGTTTCCGGGGGCGGTACAACTATAAGGACGAAAAAAAAAAAACTAGAAAGGGAAAAGATTTAAATGGGGGGGGGGGGTAAAACCATATTCACAGGTAGCCAGGGTCTCTCGGGGTGAACTACAGCAACCACAACGCAAAAAGGGAGCACTTAGGAAGAGGGGAGGGGAAACTTGGTCCGGGGGCTGTTGGTGTGTGTAACGGATTAAGAAAACCGCTTCAGGAGAGCCACACGAGGGGGGGAAAAGAAATCCCCTGGGATTATGGGATCAGTTCGAAAACCTGTGCCTTGGAGAGATTTTTACGAAAACCAAGGGACGTCAGGTGAATACGTAACCAGAAGGAGGTGGAAAAAACATTCGTAATTTTTATCAATAGGACCTCGGAGAAACGATTACCGGGGGGATTTGAAACAAAAAAAAAACATGAAGAGCCCGTTGAACGGTCAAGGGGGACCTGCCGCCAGTGGGTCTCACAGTCACCCAAACGTTTGGGGCAGAACTGCAAAGTGAAGAAAAACGGGGGGTGAGTAAAGGTGACGATGAACTAGGAAAGGGGGAGACAAACCTTATCGAACAATGGGGGTGGGTGTGGATGTTTTAGGAGTGTTAGCCGGGATGGGCACGATTCACGCCGAAAAAGGGAAAAAGATAAAGTTTTCGGAAAGATTGGGGGAGGGGGGAAGGGGGGTAGATTCGGAACACCACAGAAAATTGTTGCGGACGTGGGGTCAGGTAAATCAATAGTGGAAACGGAGCGGTAATTATAACTAAGGGGAAGATCCACAGGGGCGTCAGAGGGGGGACAGGGGAAAGGGAAACTACAATAACTGCCAAGTCTGCCAAAGCAACTGTTAATGCTCACCTCACCCTCGGTCCAAAAGGGGGAAAAAAAGGATAAAAGAAAACTCACGTCAAAGAGGGAGAGCGAATTTCCCTCCCTGGGGCCCCATTGGTCGACACGAGCTGGGGGGGGAAAAACTTATTGGACCGGAGCTAAAACGTGGGTCCCCGCCCCTTCATTTCTCCGGTAGGAAAGACAAACCCGGTGCTGGGAAATAAATTAAGGGTGTGTGACTTCCCTGAGCAGCTTTTGTTAGACTGTCAACCCTCTAAGGTCTGCCGGCAAATAAAGAGGGGGGAAACTTCTACGAAACGGGCAAAGGAAACGTGTCCGCGTCAAGGGGAAAAGAAAGTGGAGCTACTACAATAGATGGGAAAAAAAAAAAAAGCCAAACTTCTGGCCTTGGACCGGAAAGATACCGAAACGTATTGGATTTGTTCCTCCTCGAGAAAAAAGGGGGGGGAGACAACGGTGTGGGTGGGGGTGAAGGGGAAATTCAATACACTAGGGAAAGAAACTATGTTTTTGGTCCGGAGAGCTGGAAAGCAAAAAGGTTTGGGGGAAATTTTTCCAAAAGGTAACGAAGTGAAAGGAAAACGCTTGACTAACCCGCCGTTAGCATTACTAAAAATAATATATGGAATCCACTTGGGAAGAGAAGGGGGAGGGGGTAAGTATGTCCAAGCAACCACGAAGGTAATAGGTTACCGGGGTGGAGCTCACAAAAGCATGCCAGGAAGGGGGGGTGTTCTACAGCGGACTGCTTTCCTATGAAAAAACAGACACACGGAAGAGGAACAAAGGAAGGAATCAAAAACGCAAAAATCATTTGGGGGTGGGGAGGGGGGGGGGGGAGATTCCCCACAAGGTAACCGCGGTAGGGCACCGACGGACTCCACAAACCACGGAAGGACTTATGGTAGGAACAAACTTCCGCAGACGTGGGGAAGGGAGAAGGACGGTTGTTTAACCTTATCCCACAAGACACCCCATTTGTACACGTGTGAGCAACACAATACACTAACCACGGTTAAAAACAAAAGACCACACAAGGGGAAAGGACCAAAGCTACCAAAAACAAAAGTTCACGACCGTCCGCTGAAGGGAACACCCCGCCACTCGGTTTTGCCCCTGTGCACTTGTTTTACTCATTGAAAGGGCGGTCACGCGATGGGGGGGGACGTAACGGGTTTGGAAAGAAGAAAAGAAACTCCTTATAAATTGGGCCGCTATAGGCACCGCTGATTTTCTTCTCTAGCCGGCAAAAACGGTGGGGTTAATCTTCAGAGAGGGGAAACTAAAAAAGGGAAAGGGAAAAAAAATGTGCCACTTCAGGGGGCAAGAGCGTCAACTCAGGGTAAAAGGGTTCCAAACCAAAGGACTTCCATGGTAACCGGACAGCACCGGGGGGGAAAAAAAAATAACCACCACCCCCCCGCATAAAAAAAGGTCGAGGCGCAAGGACTCATCCCTTTGAGTGTGTGCTTTACGCCCCCTTGGGAGGGGGGGGGGGAAACCTCCGGGGGGGAAAGTCCTGGGAAGGGGGTCGGGAAACGACTTTACCAATGAGGATAACTCTGGCTCAGGGGTCCCAGTGGGGGAGAATCTAGGGGGTGGGTCGGACTAGGTGAACGAAAAAACGCCAAAAAGGAAAGAAAGGGGGGGTGGGGAGGCCTCACGAACTAAGAAAGAACATACTAGGGCGCAACCGAACTGGTCAGGTCTTCAGGGGTCAAAAAAAAAGGGGGAGGGGGAGAAAGACACAAGCAACAGGGTTCGAGTAGGGGTACTAAGAGAGGGTAGAGTGTGCCGCGAAACAAAGGGGTTTTTTGGTTTGGGTCAAGGAAGGGAAAGGTGAATGGGGGGGGGGAAACGGGTATGGGAGGAAAAAGCCATCGGAACTTATTCAACGGGGGGAGCAATTAGTGAGTGAAAAGAATCCACGGTAAGGGTGAGGGGGAGAAAAACAAAACTCAACCTAAATTTTCGGGACCTGGAAAAACGAAAAAAAGGGGGGATAACTACTTGGGTAGGCGTAGATAACAGGGTCACCTGGACCAGCCGGCAAAGGTTGGAGGAAATCTAAGAAAAGAGTTTCGAAAAAAAAAAAGAAAAAAGGGCTACTTTGTGCGTGGGTTGAAAAGAAGAACGAAAATCAATGGTGAAGACTCCCATCCCGTAAAACACGAAATTTGAAGAAAAACCAAATCAAGCGCAAACCAAAGAAGGGGGAGGGGTGGTGAGAATCGGAAAGGAATAAAATAATACTCTTGGGTGGGTTGCACTGCAAATATACTTGGGGCTAGTGGGGTATGATCATATAAGCGGTTTTGGGGGGGGAAAGGAAAAAAAAATACTTGTAAAATGTGGAGATTAGAGTTCAGTATATTCGAACTTAGTAAAAGGGATTATCAGCGGGTCGCCACTGAACGAAAAGGAATTTCGGAATGGATGAAAGAGAAGATAAAATTCAAAACCGGTCCGTAAAAGGGTTGGGGTTTGAAGGAATGGAAGCCGGGTTTATCTAGATATTAAACGATTGGATTACTTCGGAAAGTCCCAAAAATTGAAGAGGTTCATTATCTTTTGTGGACGGGGGGGAAGTAAGGGGGGTAAATTGAAAATGTCTTAAGAAGGTTAAGATTTAATGTAGGAATTTAATAAAGGGTCAAGCAGAATCTATAAAATGTCTTAAAATACTTAAGAAAGAAAGGGTTAGAATGCAAAGAGACTCGAAAAAAGGGGGGAAGAAACACTCTATATAAAAATCAAATTAAATACAAAAAAAGTGGGAGGAAAGGGGTAGGTGAAGGATGGCAAAAAAAAAAGATGGGATGTGTCCCACCAAGACAGTGTGGAAGGAAAGAAAAGAGAACATGGGGGGGACAGTTAAGGGGGAGGGCAAAGAGAAAACGGTTGAGATGACCTAGAAAAAAGGGG
>Ga0179591_1144228_pt1 | contig 12837 bp, 11 predicted proteins | sample CZOMad2_1_08_16f_FD_182891 | JGI IMG/M metagenome (GOLD analysis project Ga0179591, IMG submission 182891) | Vadose zone soil fungal communities from Angelo Coast Range Reserve, California, USA - CZOMad2_1_08_16fungal (PacBio error correction) | ecosystem: Environmental > Terrestrial > Soil >...
CAAAAAGGTTGAGGATCGCGAAAATCCTCTTCCTGAAACAAGGTGCAAACTGGGAGGAAACTGGGGGTCTGGGAAACTAAAAGGAGCAGTGGGGACGCTAAAGGAAAGGGGGGGAAATCGCACGGTGTAACACATCTCTAGAAAGTAAAGGTCAAAACTAATTGAACCAACCAGGGCGAAAGAATGGCAAAGCGAAATAAGAAAATGAAAGGTGAGCTGGGGTCGGACTTCCTCTACCGCCAAGAGCTCTCGCAAGCAAAAGAAGAAAATGAGAACGGGCATGCCTGGTCGGAGACAAAGGATTCAGGGCGAGAACGGAGGTTCTAGTTGGCACTAGGATTAATCGGGCTATCACTAGGCGGGCGCTCAACTGGGGGCATCGTGGTGAGACACAATTAACACGCGGGAAAAGCACGCTGGTCCCCGCCTGGCTAGAAGCCGGAGGAAGTGCCCATCCCGTATGTCCGAATGTACTGTTCGTCAAGTCGGACCCGGGACCCAGGAGCCCTGGACCCGCGACGCAAGAGGATCAGGGGAGTGGGGGTGGGGTTTTGGGTGGGGGGGTGTGGGTGGGGTGCGGGGTGGGGGGGGGGGGGTGGGGGGGGGGGGGGTTGGGGGGGGGGGGGGGGGGGGGGGGGGGGGGGGGGTTGGGGGGGGGGGGGGGGGGGGGGGGGGGGGTGTTGGGGTGGGGGGGGGTGGTGTGGGGGGGGGGTGGGGGGGTGGGGGGGTGGGGGGTGGGGTTTGGGGGGGGGGGGGTGGGGGGGTGGGGGGGGGGTGTTGGGGTGATTCTGCTATACTACCCGCTTGCTCGTCCTCTCTGTTCTCTTGTCTTGCTCACTGGGAGATGATGTCCTAAGGACGGGCTTTCTGGGTTTTCTCGTTGTGTTAGGGCGAAGGGTGCGAAGCGACGGTTATCTTTGTTCAAACGTCTTGTGTGTTTAACTTTTCTGGCTTCCTCGAACTGGAGCTTCAAGGACGTCATGGGCGGTGGTGGTGCGTCGAGCTACTCTCGGAGAAGAAAGGGACCTATAAGACTAATAACCGCAATAAATTCACCGTGCACCTCAACGGGGGCGAGGTCAGGAACTAAGGGAAAAGGGGTGCCGCGTGAAGAAATTCTCGAAAGAGGTTTCTGTTTAGCAGTTCGTCGGGCACTGACGTTGTCGCAGAAGTTAAAAGGAACTGGAAGATAATGTCGAAGGGGGGGGGGGGGGGGGGGGGGGGGGGGGAGAGGGGGGAGTACGTGAATCACGTCGCTCGACAGTCAGGAAGCCGTCAACTTCAGGACAAATTGAACCGAAACGGGAGAAGAGTTGTGGGGGCACGGGAGGCGAGAAATCGACGCTTACCAGAAGCCGAGACTCGAGATGTTCACAGCTCAACCAGAGAGCACAAGGGCACGAAGTCTCAGAGGCGAAGGACGAAAACGAGCATTAAAGGGACGGCGGTGGGAATCAACCCCGGCATTCAGTCTTGGCCCTCGACGTAACGAGACTGTCCAACGAGCCGTGAGCGTGTCGACCATACAAAGAGAGGAGCGGGGGAAAGAATCCTTGAAAAAGGGGGTGGAAGAGAAAGGATTACAGCGCCGAAGCACCGGGAAGTGTATCGAGGTGGCTAAGGATTCGAATCGAACATGAACACTCAACAATTATATGATACTCTCGGGAAGAAGGGAGGGGCGTTGGACGGATACTGCAGCTTATTAAATCTCAGGGGCAGCAACCGGGGGCGTACTGTCAATACTCGGAGGTCACACGCAGCCGCTGCTGAAAAAGAGAGCGCAGGGGCGATAGGGGAGATCTATAGGGAAAAAGACGCAAAATATTAGAACAGGGAGTGGAGGCTCGCTCGGTTCTGTTCTCAGCACGTAGTAACGGAAGCACGAAAAAGGGGGGGCTGACCTAGAAGTCGCAAGGGAGAAAACCCCAGCTCCGCTAGTGCGACAAGAGAGACAGGCACGGGGCTATGCGTACAGGACGTCTGTTAAACAAATCGGTTCCCGAGAGAGGGAGGGAAGTGAAGGAGCGAAGAATCGAAGGCGAATCGAGATAGGAACAGATCACCTAGAGGAAGACGACGGACGTAGCACAGCAACAGACAGCTGAAATGGAGCCTAAAAAAGGGTTTTTTTGGGGCTTAGCGGCAGACCTTCGGCGAGACCAAGACGGGAAAGAAGCTGCGGAAAGGAGAGGCGCTAGCGCGCGAGGAACTGGAAGTGCGAGGGGTATGTTCAGATATTAGTCGGACTATGATCGTCGGATGCATATCGCACCGAGGGAAGCGCGGGAAAAGGCGACGGGAGGAGGGGGAAACAGGAAAACTGCGTCAAGCGATGATCGCGAAAAAAATCGTAGGCAACAAACTTCTGCTCCTTGTTGACCCGTACGACGGGGGGGGAAGGATGGGCGGAGCGGGAAGGAGAGAGAGGAGGCTAGCGACACTTCACGCTCTCACTCTGCAAACCGGAGCGGATCGAGGCAGAAGCGAGGATCTCGAAGCAACAAAACAACTGTATAAATATTACTCGGGGAGGAGCTCTCCTATCATTATAATCTCACATCGAGCACGGAGTGGAAAAAATCGAACGGAAGGGGTTACGAAAAGTCGAAAGAGACAGGATCCGGACATTTAGTCTGAGGAAAAAAGGGTGGGAATTTTAACAAAGGCTGCGAAGACATCAGACTAGCGTCGATCGTAAGGCGGAGGGGAAACGGAGGAGAACTTTTCCCGCACGTCGATGGCTAGAAGGGAGATCCGACATTAAAATGCGCTACCAGAAACAACAAAGCTACTCAAATGTGCGCGGAGCGAAGGGGAGAAAAGGGATCTCTCGACGGCTCAGTGGAGTCCGCCTGAAGCTCGTCTCTCCACACCCACCTCAATTGGTTACGAGAGAAACTCACGAGTCCTTGGTAAGGAAGGGCTCGTGAAGGGTCAAAAGCTCCGAAGATCGGCAATCGCACGAACTTCGGAGGCCGGAATCTATGGCAAAATTAAGGGGCAAGGAGGAACCTTCCCAGGCAGCGCGCCACTAAAGTGTTGCACGACGAATACAATGGACGAGGTAAGAGCAAAAAAGGACTAGAAGGGAGGAAAGGATATTCGGCCGCGGCCCTGGGTCCTTAAAAAATTCTGGGAAATAGCCGCGCCACTGTGGGGTCGAACGGATCGGGGGGAAACGGATCTGCAAACACTCGCAAGAAACAAAGGCGAATAAAGAACCAGTCGGAAGAGTCCACTTGGAGGACTGGAGAAACCAGGGGGGTAGTTCCATCGCTTAGGCTGAGGTGGCAACATCAAAGTTGCTTACTCTGGTCTTGGGACTACAGGTCCGAGAGGAAAAAACGGTTGAATCGAGAGAAATACTCCATTTGGGCAAGGAACTCCACCGTACCAGACCGAGTAAGTCCCACAACGAACCTTTATGTGAACAGTCAATTATGGCTGATCCTTGGAGGAAGTACACTCAAGGGAAACGCCGTGGACTAAAAAAAGAGACTGGAAACAGGACCGTCTTAGACATGGAGTTCCGTGCCTTCGAACTTGCTAGCACTGCTAAGCAAGGAGAGATGTCGAGGGGAGACCAGGATGAATAGATTTATTCGCGCTTTGCGTTTCTCATAAAAATGCGTTCTGAGGATGGTCAAGGGGTGAAAAAGAGAAGTGTAATAAACGGTGTGTTTCTTCTCTATCCGAATCCATCGCGAGTTTTCGTCCCCCTCTGCAGTCTATTTTCTTAGCGCTTTAGGACCCTTTTTCACATTTTACACTGGAGTTGCCTAAAAATTGGGGCTGATTTAACTTATCGAGGGAGGGGAGGAGGAAGTTGAGGAAAGCCGTGCGGGTCAAAATGGCCGGTCTGGTATTGGTTCTGTTTGGAAAAATCGGATTACACTTATCTTGCTTTGTGTGTTCCCTACCATAGAGAATTCGGGACAGCCGGGGGAGAGGGGAAAGAGGAGATGGAAGGTTAAGGGATGCACGATTGGGTGATTCGATGCAATCCCTTTGGGGACGGGGCTCTCAGCGCGCTGGGGAGGAAAATTGACCTGTTCAGACTTATCGGAAACAAGTACTTGGCTCAAGTTAACAGAGAGGAGCAACAAAGCTTGCCGGGATCCGCACCGAGGCACAGGAACAGAAAATCAGAAGTCTCCGACCGTTTCCGGTCTTGGGAGGAGTTGCTGGATTCTATAGGAGGGAGGAGAAAAACTTAAAAGGAAGACCACAAAAAGAAAGATACAGAAATACCTATATCCGCCTTAAAAACCCTCCGACGAGCAACGACATAACCGAGACACGAATGCAAGAAAGGACGCATGCGCTGCACAACCATGGACGAAAGGGAGAGAATTCTGCAACTATCTCCAGTCTGAGAGACAGCGAACAGAAAAAAAGGGAGAGGGAGTGGGAGAAGAATAATACGCTTGTCGATATGTGTGTCTTTCCGTAGAGGAGAAGGAAAACGCTCTCACAGACTGCGTCCCGTGCTTGGGGGAAATTCGTTAGGAGGGACGAGAGACCTGGGAGAAGGAAGAGGCACCAACTCCTTAGGGCCTTTGACCCACGTGCGGGAGATACCGCGCGGGCTACGGATGTTGCCCGAGACTGCAACAGACCCCCGGAAAGAGAACGCCTATACCAAAAAAGCTCGATGCGCCGCGAATCGTAACTGCAAATGAATTAACTTTAAGAAAGTTGATAGGGGATCCTTTCGAACGTAACTGGAGCCAAGATACTGGTCAGTAAATCGTTTCCATCACAGTCTTCTGTCTCCGGGAAGAGAGTCTAAGGGGGGAGGAATGAAAGAATAACAAGCAGAAAGGCATCCATTTCGGCCCGAGGGGAGGCCATAACGGTTTGTTAAACGATTTTTGGATGGGAAAATGGTTAAGGGGTACTAACTAAAGTTGATCCTGTAGCGTAAAAGTCCTGGGGACTGAACTTCATAGATAGGGCCCAAGGTCTTCTCTCTCCTGAAGAAATCAAAGGACCTGGTTCCGAGACCATGTTTATTTCTTCTTCTTTGTCGAAATCCTGCCACGCCGACCCCACTTCTTTAAAATTTCACCAGGAGAAGGTGGAGGAGTGAGAGAGGAAAAACTATCTGAGCGATGTCACAATTACGTTTGGCAGACCAGTCTATCTCAACAAACTAGAGGAGCGATATGGGGGTCCAATTTCGGTGGGTTCTTTCAAAGAATATCGGGGGAAGCTGAACGCTCATGCGAAATTTCGCGTAAAAGGGGGGCTACGTGGTCTAGGAGCAGAAAACTGCCGTCGCGCCTTGGTCAAAGAGAAGGGACAACAGGCAGGGGATAAAGGGAAAACCATGGCCCAAACGTGGTCTATTTCAACCGATAGTCTGCCTAATCACTCTGTATGAGCGACAAAGAAGTCCCAATGAGGCAAAACACCCTTCAAAGTGTTGGATATCCGTTGAAATCTTGGACGTGGAGATTCGGCAGAAAACCGGTCTACGAGAACCCGATCCTCCAATTTCTTAATTGTCTTTCCATTTGCCTTCTGTGACTTTTCGTCGTTGTGGGAGAACCTGGGGATGGCGCAACCCTGACGGGATGGCTAGGAAAACGTGCGGGTCTTCGCTCAAGTCAGGCTGCCATGCTGCCTTCGGCCGTCGGTTCCTCTTAGCGGGCACCAATTTTGAGGAAGAAAGAAGCCTTTGGGAAAAAAAGAAAGCCGACCCAACCGTGTGGTCGTCAGGACGCCGGACCTTTCAGACCCATTTCAAAAACGAATGGGGGGGGACTGGCGCTCAGGAAAGACGGGGGAAAGGGAAAAGGGAGGAATGGAAACTAAAGGTCGACCGACGGCAAAAGCATCGGTTGGAGAGGAGAGTTCATGAGTCAACACGCGCGAAAGGCCGACATGGCTTGCAGTCAAAGTCAAAAATGAAAACCAGACCGTCTTGTTTTCAGCGATGTTGGGAAAGAAGAGAAGGGTTGACAGAGTTCAGACTGGGGGCGGGAAAGGGGGGAGGGAGAGGCTGACGGCATGGTGGGAGCGATAGATCAAGCCTCGCAATAGAATAAGAAATAACAAGAAGACAAAGAAAAGAAGGCCCGACCAGAGGACCCTTGAGTCCGCTGGAGCACGAAGAGGGAAGGCCGATGACGTCTCTTCAATATAGCAGACCGAACACTACTCGGTTCTCCTTACAAAGAATTCACCGGAGGGCAGAGTCTACTGAAGCGAAGGGGAAAAAAAGGGGGAGGATAAGGGAAATAGTCTTCAACAGAGTGCCGCCTTCCACAAGTGTCACGCTATGGGCAAGACTTTGGACTACTCTCGCGGAGGGACTTTTGAAAGCGGAAATCGAGGAATAAGAGGTATATAAGATAACGCGAGTCGTGACCTAAAAAGCGCGTAGAAAACGAGAAGGGGCCCGCGGGGAAAAAGCATATCAGGGGTCATTCCTCTATTACGGATTAGGGGGGAAGAACCCACGAGAGGGTTTATTTACATGTCTTCTCAGTCCGCCTTTTTTATCCATAAGATCCGGAAACGCTCTGGGATCGATGTAGCAGAGAGAAGAGAACAGTCAGGGAGGGGAAAAAGAACGGACGCAGGGGGTTGTACAAAAGGTCTCGTAGAACTCCGACTGCACTCTTCCTGTATCGTATCGGATCAAGTTCAAACGAACATGACGAAAAAGAATAAAATGAACAGAGTTGTCTTCTGGTACAGGAAGACGCGAAATTCTACAGTACTTCTACAAGGAATGTCAGTTCGAGCGAAGAAAAGGGGGGGGGGCGGACGGGAAAAGACGGGGGTAGTCACCACTGAGCAAACAGAAAACGGATACCCACGCTAAGCAGAATAGGAGCGACAAAGAAAGACCCGCCGCCTGGAAGATTGACTAAGGGAGGGGGAAGTGAAACTTGAGAGTGTCGCTTGTAGCGGTAAGATCGGTAAGAGAAGAAGGAAACTAAGACTACAGAATGCCGCCGCCAGGCTTCTCAGTAATATAGAAAGAAAGAGTTGACGTGAAGAAAGAGAGGGATCGTAGGCTTTCGTCTTTAAAACAGCCCAGCGGAGGAATAAAAGCCTTCCAAGGCCGAACGAAGCGATTTAGTCCTCATAAGGTTCGAGCTCCGTTCAGGAGGAAGAAAACACAAAAGAACGGCAAGGGAAAGGGAAAGAAATGAAATGGATACATAAACGACCGTGATTGGGGGCCCACCCAACATTAAAAAAATAGTGCATCCGCAAAAGCTCGGACAGTATAGAGCCGGATCGCGATGGTACTGAAGGTGGAAAAGGAGCGACGGTGGGTGTAAGGAGAAAAGAAAGAGCTTAGAAAAAGAGGAACGAAAAAACTGCGTAACTCATCGCGAAAAAGTCGGCTCACGAGGCCCAGCCCTCGAGTCTGAACTGAAGGTGAAAGGACCGCTGTCGGGGAAAGAAAAAAGCCAGTAAGGGCCAATGTTCGAAAATGCGTTACGAAATTCCTGACGGTTGTCCAGGGTTCGAAAGCGGATTGAAAAGGGAAAGTCGTGGACACGCTTCGAAGATCACGAGCGGACCTCTGACGCAGCGAGAAAAATCTCTCAGAAAAAAAAAAAAGAGTAGTCCCGGAGGAAAAGATGGAAATTCCTCGCCGCGGAATGAGTCCGCTCTGTCGCGCCCGAGGGCAATGCCACGTGGGTTTCAACAAGTCCAAGAAAGGGGAAAACCGTCAAACGTGTCCGCAAGGTGTCAACAAAAAAGGAAAGAAAGAGACAAAAGCTGCGGCTGCTTCGCAGGACTGAAGGCAGGAATTGTCCGGAGGAGGGGAGAGAAATCTGTCGCCTGTCCGCTTAGCGAATATTCGGAGACCTGCGCGTAATAAACTCAAAAGCCAGACGCTGTACCAATGGGTCGCGCGCGCAAGAAAAAGAGAGGAGGGAGATTGGATCGAAAGCACGTCGAGGGAAATCGCTCAAACGGGGGGTAAGCAAGACCTCTACTCGATGTCATCTGCACGTGAGCGCGGACTACCTCGATCGAAGGAAGAAGGGGCGACAAAAGAGGGAGGAAGAGGGAAAAAAGAATCGATTCCACGGCCGATGACACGTCATAAACCCCAGAGGAGAACGAAAATTTTTCAACTAAGTATAAAAATAAAAGTGCACGATCACGATGTCCAATAAGCTATTCTCGAGGCGGCCAATTTGGGAGGCGAAACGGGGAGAGGAGCCTCGGAAAAAAAGCTCAGATAGGACCTACGCCAAAAAAAAAGAAACGCTAAACAAAACTTCTTCAGCCACTATGGTACGCTAAAAAGGGAGGCCACATCAAAGGGGAGTCGAAAGGTTCGCAGCCCTTGTCGATAAGAAAAAAACGTTAAAAAAAAAAGGACCAGCGCGTTTTGCCGCAGGAGATCGTCCAGATTAGAAAGGCTCCGTCCCACGTCAAAAGAGGAGAAGGGGGGGGTCGATCAAATCGAATTCTAAGACGCCCTGAGCCAGAGACTGATACAGGCCGCAGCACGAGGAGGGGGAAGGAGAGCCCAAAGGGGGGCGAGAAAGAGTCGCACAAAGGAGGGAAAATCGAACCGAAAGGATCTGGAGGTCCGACCGAGACAGAGATTGGAGGAGGAAAAGGAAAGTTGATCTCACTACGGGCCAGAAAGCTCCGTTTTTCAACCGTCCAGCCGAGCGGCCGATCGGGCTGTCCGTCCTGGCCGACATTGGAGAGAGGGAAAAGAGGAGGTCGCAAGCGGTGAGCTGGCGGGGTCAACAAAAAAAGGCGTCTAAGTTGGGACAGTCAGAGGAGAAAAGAAGAGCGGGCCCAAACGAAAGGGCAATTCGGGTGGTCGTCCCCAGGGCGAAAACTGATCGGAACTTATTTGACCGAGAAATGCGTCCAGAGCGCTTGAATTAAAGGAAAATAAAAAGGTGACGACCGAAGTGCCATGAGGAAAGTGGGGGGAACAGGACGTGCCCGACTATAGGGTATTCTAAGAGAAAAATCGGGGCTAGAATCCTCACAGCGGAAACATCTTCCAAAAACCGTCATCTGACCTCGCTCTAGACCGTGCAAAGGTTCGATGGTTATGTCTTCATGTGCTTCTTCTTATTCAGCGCCGGTGTCTAACTTAGATGCAGGGGGAAGGAACAAAATGAACACCATTAACATCTCTAAGAACCTCGCCTGTATAAAAGGGACCATAGCGCCCATGGAATTCCGCAAACTCAAAGACAGCGCAGCAGTAGAGAGGGACCAAAAGAAGGGAGGGAAGCTGGGAATTCGCGCGCGACCATCCAACCTTGTTCTATAACCGTCCACGAAAGGCAACGAGTGAAGGAACCCAAAGGCGCACGGACGCGGCCGAGGGGTGGGAGGAGGGGGGGGGAGTCAGAACGTCCCTTCGGACGCTGGGGTCCACAAAACCGGAGCACTGCGCAGAAGCTAGCAAGTTTTTAAGAGATTTGAACGGTGAAGTGACGGGCGGAAGAAAGTGTTACAGCAACGCTGCACCCTCAGGTCCCAACGGAGCCAGTACCAGAAATCTGCGAAGGACCAAAAACTGTGATTAGAGCAAAGATGAAGGGCAAGCCGAAAATGCGCAAAAACTGGCAAGGAAAAACGTCGGGAAAAAAAGTCGCTCGTACTCTTGCTCGTACGGGGCTGACGGAAGACCGGCTCTGACAGTCAACCAGGCAACCGAAACGGGGGCAGGAATGGGAAAGTTCTTTGTAACGAAGGTTGTGTAAATTATAACGGGTGAGACTAACTGTCCAGAGCTGCATAAAAAGCTAGGGGGGGCGGAAAGGAGAGGAGTCGAAAATCGGGGCCAGGGTGAGCTCTAGCAAACCGCGAACAATGCGTGCCACTGGGTAAGAAGGAAGAGCAAGGGGATGAGCCAAGGGAGGAAAAGGAATAAGGGAATTTGAAACAGATGATCTAAACCGGAATGAGAGAATGGCAAATGAAATTTCGGGGTCTTAAAATCGCGGGGATCAAAGAAAAAACGCGTCCTGTACCATTGTCACTCACAAGGGTGCTTGAACGGGAGGGGGGGTGCTGGAACAAGTAAAAAACGGACGCGGACGGGGAGAGAGAAGGACTAAACCCAAATGATCTGAAAAACGGAGACCGTCAGCCCTCGAGGTCAAAAACCCATGCTCGACAGAACGTGGAAAAAGGCGGCCAAGGAAGTCTTAATGGAGAGCAAGGTGAGCGGGATTCCGAAACGAAACGACTCGCCGACCGAGAGAAGGTAGCATGCCTGTTTCTGGGGCGACCTTTAGGGGACAGAAATGAGTGGGAGGTGGAAAAAGGAGTAGACAGGATTCCGACGCCGAACAAATTGAGCGAGAAAAATGTCTAACAAGTGCAGTCACCTCCTGTTTCACCCGCTCAATGAAAAGGGGTACATCAAAAAAAGAAAGAGAAGGTGGACCCATCGATGGGACCTGACGCCTTAGGAAGCTTGAAATCAAGCGGTGTCTGGACCAAGGGCGACACTAAAACGGAGGGAGAGGTAGATCCGGGTCGGAAAAAAGACATGGGACCAGAAAAAAATGCCGATCCGGCCAGCGGCTTGGGGGGTCAGCGAGCTGCGGAGTCTGGGAAGGGGAAAGGCCCGTTGCTAACTCGCGTGGGGGGGGGGGGGGGGGGGGGGGGGGGGGGGTTGATGTGGTGGTGGGTTGGGCGGATTGTTCTTGTGGTTGTTGTGGGTGTGTGGGTGGGGGAGGTGAGGGGGTTGGTGGGCGGTGTTGGGGTGGGGGGGAGGGTGTGCCAAAAAAACTAGTCTTCAATTCTCTCTGTCTTTGCTCTGTCCTTGGTGTTGTCGTCTGGACGAAAAGGGAGAAGCCAACGCTAAGAAAGCACCGAAGACAAGACCGTACAGACCTAAAAACTCCGCCTGTCAGGGAATACTCATTCAACCTGGGAATTGCATCGTAAATTTTACGTCACCTATCTTCGTTAACGTGGAAAAGGTAAAAAAACAAGGAAAAGAAAGGAGGTCAAAACGCGAGCAAGGTATACAAGAAGCAGCAGAAGGAACGAGTGGCGTGAACGGAACTAGTAAAAAGAACACTTGCCTTCAATGCCACCCTGGTAGAACGAACAAGGGAAGGAATTGAAAAGAGGAGTCTGGTCGCGCTAAAAGAAAGACCTGGGGCTACCAAAAAAAAAGACTGAACCGAACACAAGCAACGCCGCTAACGATAAGAAGATAAGGCAAAAAGAAAGGAAGGAAGAATCGGGAGGGACACTCATTTCCGTGTTCACTCGTCGGTCAGGCCGCCACCAATTCTGAACTCGAAGGAGGGAGGAAAATCGAGCAGCCGATCCCCGTTCGATCAACGGTGTAAGACGAGGGTCATAAGGGGGAGAAAAAAAGGGGGGAAAAGGAGGAAAGCTGGGAGGGGAGAAGTAGTAAACGAGAACCTTCAGCCTAAAAAGATAAGACCAGGGAGGAGAAGGGGGACGTGGACTAGGAATGAAAGAACAAAAGGAGGAAAAAGAGGGGGGGGCGAGGAACAAATAGGAAAAGAAAAGAGTTCGGCACACTAAGACCACGCGGCTAAAAAGAAGCGAGTTGCCTAAAAAAGCTAGCCAGAAGAACGACGCCGGGCGAAAGGGAGAAAGGGAGAGGGGCGAAGGATCGAGCAAGGGGAAAGAGGGGGCCGGCGCAGCAATTGGCGAGGATAAAGCGAAGAAAGGAAACGAAAAGGGCCTGAAACTCGGAGGGAGAGAAAAACGAAAAAGGGAGACAGTCCTGCAAAAAAGCAAAACCGTAATCTCTGAGTAAAACCCGTTGAAGTCCAAAGTTGAAGCAAGAAAAAAAAAAAAGGGGTAGCCGGCGCCAGGGAAAGAGATTTAAGGGAAAAGAAATACGAGATCGGGGAGAGAGGCGATCTGAGGGACGACACACGTGCCTTGAACGAAAAGAGTACGCTACGACATTGGGAGGCGCGAGGCTCCGCGCTATTATTCTCAACATCCACGCAGACTCGAAGATAAAGGGGGGAAGTAAGCGGGGAAAAAATCGGGATTTGACGTAGCGCGCACGATGTCAAAAAATAGAAGAGAACAAAGCACAGTAAAGGCGTGCAGTGCGACAGATCAGAGGGCTTCAAAAAAAAAGGGAAAAAAAGCACAGAACTAGAGAGATAAGCGCGAATCGCGGAGCCGCGGCTTTCGTAATTCAGCACTTCAGACCGCTGGGACTGGAAATCCCGGATCCGGCTGGGAATTGGAAGAGTCGAACCCAGGCACGAAGAGGGAGCAAAGCACGCGGAGAGGGAGAGAAGCGAGCGAGAAAAGAGACGCACAACAGAGGAGAAAGAGAGGATTCCTCGCGAAAAAGCAGAGCCCAATTGCCACGAGGTGAGAGAAAATCCGGGTTTCGACTAGGACCAGCAACGAGGGGTCAACGGGAAGAAGGGAAGGGCCAAGGGGTCGGTCGACGCTGCCCAATGAGGAAGGGAGGGGAAGTGACGCACGACACAAAAAGCCGCTTCATCGAGCGTCGAAGCGTCTGTTATTGACCGAGGAGTGAAGCCGGACGATAGGAGAAAGGTCAAGGATTAAAAGAAGGGCGACTTGAGGTATCCGACCGACTAACTCTTTAGTAGACGAACTCAACGACGATGGCAAGGGCGCGCAGAAAGCGGGGGGATCAGACTTCGGTAAAGGATGGGAGGGGAGAGGGGGAGTCCAAAAAAAAAAGGGACCGCAAAGCGAGCACGCAATGTAGGTAAGACATCTACAAATAAATTTAAGTAAGGGATAGGGGCTCTTCAGAGGAACAGAAGGAAGGAGAGGGGAAACGAAAGACGCAGGGGAGGGGGGGACGTTCGAAGGAAGGGATTCACC
>Ga0179591_1220057_pt1 | contig 12836 bp, 17 predicted proteins | sample CZOMad2_1_08_16f_FD_182891 | JGI IMG/M metagenome (GOLD analysis project Ga0179591, IMG submission 182891) | Vadose zone soil fungal communities from Angelo Coast Range Reserve, California, USA - CZOMad2_1_08_16fungal (PacBio error correction) | ecosystem: Environmental > Terrestrial > Soil >...
GAAACGCCCAAAGAAAGGGAAAGCCCTGGGGAACATTGCTGTAAAGAGGGGGGGAAGAGAAAAAAAAAAAAAAATCAGCGCAACATTGGGAAAGAAGCGCAGAAGAGGAAAAAAAAAAAAAAAGCGTTTTCCCCAGAGGGACCGTGAAGTCGGGGTACCAAAGGAGGTCCCTATGGACGCGAGTCCTTTTGTCTCGAGGAAGAAAACCAGTTGGGGGAGGAAGACTGCTCGAACTGAGGAACACCGCGCGGAGAGGATAAATTCAGGGGAGAAAAGACATCAGCGTCGGTTTGTTCCCTCACTCCGGGGCAAGAAAGGATGTAATCAGGCCCTGGTTCAAGGGAAAGAAGACGGACCGTGAGTACAAAAGAGGAAAAGGTAGCAGGAGAGCCCAGTTGCAATCAAAGGAGAGACGGCACCTGGTCGATTGACTCAGAAGGGCTGGGGAAAGAAACGTCGAATCGGAAATAAGTCGGGGCCGGAACGCCTTCCATAAAAAGGAAAAAAAAAATCTTCAAAGGGAAAAGGTTCGCGAGACTATCATCGCTTGTCAAGGACGGGGTAAGCAACTATTCTGATGCAGCGGCTTGCAAGCCATCGCAGCACAGCTCAAAAGAGAGGAGGAAAGGAAAAAATAGGCAGGACATTCAGCAAAAATCGGAATAGAAACCTTGGCAAGGGAGAACAATTCTAGGCCAAAGGAAAACAAGCGCTGGCGGCCCCAAAAGGAAAAAAGCCTAGAAGGGAGAGAAAAGCCCGACAGGGGTCTAAAGACGGGAATGAAACCGCTCAGCTAGGACGGTGCTGAGACATGGTCCGGCCACGAAGGGAGCGCAATACCTCAATTTGGGGGAAAGGACCGTCTGGCAACGGAGAAAGAAAGGAAAAAAGGGAATTGCAAGGGAAGGAAATTCCTTTGGCGGGGCGGAAAGAAAAGATTGTCGACCATATTTGAAAAAAGAAACAGTTCCAAGGAGCGAGAAAACGGGCGGTCCGGCAAATGGACGAAAAGCAGCCCGACATTTCTCAAGGGAAGCACACGAAATATCTGGAATCGCCTGCCAAAAGGTCGACACGCCTTTCACCGTCAAAAAGGGAAAGGAGTACCGATTGAAGGGAGAGGAAGAGGGCCGAGAGCCAACGAGGAGAAACAGAACAAATATATCACAAAAGGGGGACCTAGGCATGACAGGGAGAGGGTTCGTCAGCGTTCCAAAGCAAAGCAGACAATAGAAAGAGGGAAAACTCCAACGCGGACAAGGCGCCTTCTCTCTGAGAACAAGCGCGGGGGGAAAAAAAACGACACGCGTTCGAAAAGACCCAGAGGATCAAAAAAGTGGGGGTACATAAGAACCGTGAGGACCGACTACTCCGTGAGAAAACGTACAGAGGAAAAGGCGCCGTTTGTAAAGACAGAAATCCTGAAAGTAAATAGGGTGTTCTTCCCAGGCAGAGGACCAAGACAAACCATCGCGAGAGGGGCTCATCCAGTCAGTGGATGATGACCGCGAGCGCGAAAAAAAAGGGGAAGAGAGATATTCCTATGGAAAAAAAAGGGGAAGAGGATTCAGGTCAGAGGACGAGGAGACCACTAGGGTTGACAAAAAAGACCGGCCGTCTTAAGATGAACGAAAGGACCAAAAAGGAGGAGTGGAGGGACAGCCGGGGAGGAAAGGGGGAAGAAAGGGCGTCCTCCAGCCAAGAGCATGATCCCATAGAGGGCCACCTGAAAAATAAAGCAATGCATAAAAGAGAAGTAAATACCTCCTTCCACAGGAACCACTCGCAATCCGGAAAAGAAACAACTCACGAGACGTCTCATGAGAGACATTAGAAGACAAAATAAATAAACCTACGAACCGCGAAAACTCCATGCACGAAAACCACCTAATATGGTTACATCAAAGGGTTTTGCGCATAAAGAAAAAGGAGAAGATGCTTTGAGGAAGGATACAACATTAAGATGAACAAGCAGCCACAATGTAGTAAGGAGGGGGCAAAATGCCGCCACAATGATATACTAAACGGCGAGAAGATGGCGCCTGAGAAAAAAAAAGGAAATTGTCCAAAAACCATACAGGAAAGTAACGAGATCAGATAGTGAAACGCCGCCACTTGGGAGGGGAAGGGGGGGAAACAGCCCTGGGGAGAAGCGACCTTCACCCGCAAATAAATCCAATAACTTGAAGACCAAGAAGGGAGAGGGAGACGTCATCGGGGATCCCCAGGGGAATCAAAGCCAGCGCTGCTGTAAAGCACGGGGAGGGACACTCCAATACTCGTATATCTTAACATATAAAGAAGGAAGAAGGGGGAAAGTAAATCCGATCGAGAGTTACTGACAATGCCGGTGAGAAGAAAAAAACAATATCTGGAAAAAAAGGGAATGGTTACTCGATAGGGAGAACGCGCTATATGTCGCGAAAGGAAATCGTGCCTAAGGGTTTGAAAGATAAGCGAAGGGCAAAAATAGGAGAAGGGCAAAAAAAGGAGATAAACCGATCTCCAGTTGACGAATTCAAAAAGAAAGATGTCAGGAAACAACCACCGGTAACACTAATCAACACGGGGGACTGATATCATGGTAAAACAGGAAAGAAAAAAGAAGACGAAAAGAACGCAAAGTACGCAGAACGCGAGCGCATGATATCGAAGAAAAAAAATTGAAGGGCATGGTGCCCGTGATGCAATGGGGGATGAAGGGAAGGAGGATGCAACTCGTCGACTAAAAGTACCACCTCCAGCGATCAGAAAGCTGGGGAAAAAAAGTTATCAATTATGCCCGAGGGGGAACAAAGAGCTCCCAAGGAGGGGTAGGAGGTCCGGACCGCAGGAAAGTTAGGGGTATGTCAAAAAAAGAACAAAAAACTACTTTCTTCCACAAAGTGGGCACCGGGGAAAAAGATTGGAAGAAACAGGAACATGGTCGGCGTCGAGAAGAAACGAGAAGAATTTCCCGGACAAACGTGTGTCGAACGGGTAGCTGCTAAGTCGTGCAGGAAGAATGGAGACCTTGTGATCAGGAAACCTGGCAACGCCTGAGCGCATGATTGGCACAAGGACAGAGCAGCAAAAAAAAGACGGTCGTCAAGAGTTCGTATCTAAGAAAAACAAAAAAACGGAGATTGGGAAAGAGATAAAAGCCCTAGAGACTAGGGGGAAGGAAAGCGTAGATGTCCCTGTTAAAAGAATGGCTCATGCCGTGGTCACGGGAGGTTCCTTTACAATAGGCTAAAACAGGGGAATAGACAGCGACACAGGAGAAAAGAAAAGTCCCGGTGGCGAGAAGTTTCAGAAGGGCGACTGACCCGGAAGGTCCAGTCAACGACAGTACTTCCAAGCGCAAGGGGTGGCCGAAAGAAAAGGGGGGGAAAAACTGGGAGTGAGGGGGAGTGAGTCCCTGGGCTAATGAGGAAAGTATGCCCAATAAGGGGGGGGGTGCGAACCGGCTAGTGAGCTATCATCATGGAATACCCACGAATAGCCCCACTTAACTGAAGAGGAGGATTGGTGCAAAGCTCTGAGGGAAGCTAAAAATTTGATACGGGATAGGGCCCAAGGGGACAGAGAAAGGCACAAAACTCAAAAATTCTCACTTGCAAAGAGAACTATCATTATGCAAGGCAGATAGAGGAGGGGCGTTCCCTTATGGGGTTAACTAAGGAAAACTGGTGGCAAGGATAACAGGCGAGTGGTGGAGCAGCGGCTCTAAGCGGGGCATTGTGCTGATAAAAAAGAGCGGCAGGGTTCATTTTTCGAATAGTCAGGCGGCTCGGGTGTATCGCAAGGACAAGAAGGGTTTTGGGGGAAGGGGAAAAAAAGAAAGAAAAGGCTGGTTGCCTTTGCACAGACCTCGCAGTTTTCCAGCCGATGTGCCGATTATTCCTAAAAGAGGAGGACGAACGGAAAAATCGGAGGTCGTTAGAATAAGCCGTTGCGCGGCCGGCGTTAGGTTTCCGATATCCCTTCCCTTTTGCGGGGACAGAAAAGGAAGAAAAAAGAAGACGACTCCGATTGGGCTGAATCGGAGGTGCCGAGAAATAAAAGAGGGGAGGAGATTGTGCTTGGGACCATGTCGGAATGGCCGTACGATGAGAGTGACTGCGGAAAGACCTCCTTGAGCAGGCGGGCAATATACGAGATCAGCATCTTACGCATCGTCATTATTCTGGAGTTGATAAAGGTGTCCGGGGGAGGGGTCGGGGGATCTTTCAGAGGACATGTAAACTAAGGGATGGTCGGAACACGAGAAAAATAACTGGGAACTGGTATGAGTTTTCATTCGGGAAAGTGGTGATGAACCATTCCTCAGCGAAAATGGGTAAGCAAGGTCTGAATAGCACACCTTGCAAACCATATTAGCTGGGGAAGTCAGTTTAAGTCTGGGAACCGGGTTCGGTCGGGTCTATGTTGAGCTGCTTGAGACGAACTAGCTGGGAATACGTCTCTTACCAAGTGGTTGTGCTCGTCTCAGGAGGAGAGGGGACTTCGGGAAAAACAAGAGAGCGGCGTCGAAGTAATCAAGTCTATGATGTCATGAAGGTAGAGTGCCGTTTGGTGGCATCAGGCCATCAAATAGGGGGAAAGCTCTATTGGCTGGCCTGTCCGAACCTCCTGGGAGCGGTTCATCGGCGGGGACCGCACTTGACGAGGAGAGTTCCCTCTTTTGAGCCAAACGCTTCGAAGAAAAAGAGACGTCAAGAAGGGCTCCATCGAGCGGAAAAATCAAGCGGGCAAGTGTGAATTCGAGAGTAAGAGGACCTATCAGGAGATCCTTTACTAAAGGGTAAAGGATCGCGTCATCGAAACAGCCAAAAGGTCGGGAGTTCGGTCAAACGATGGGCGTCGGCTTGGCAGTCCGGGAAATCTAAAAAGGAGGGAAAACCAAGCACGCGTTCCAGTCGTTCTGACTCTGAGCCTTTGCGCTGGTCGGGGGGGAGGCATATCCACGGGAGGAGGAAAAGCATACGGGTTTACGGTCTCACCAAGGAGGTTAGCCCTGGGGAGACGGGGTCAGCCCACCATTGAAAAAAGGATCGGTAGAAAAGGAAGATTTGGGAGAAGACGCGCGGGCCGAGTCTTGGAGATACTGGGAAGAAAATCGTCATATGTAACAACCGATTTTTCTGTGGGCAAGCAAAAGGAAAGGTCCACTCTACCTGATCCTAGAGGGAAAAGGCGGTGACTCCTTAGGGATGGAAAACAACCGGGGGATCTAAAGGTAAATTACGCCCGACCAGAAGGTAAAGATAGTGACCCGGGGGAGGGAGAGGGGAGGCTCCTCTTAGTGCGGGTGACCAGACTAATGAACATTTTCGGGTCAGGAAAAAGAAAATCGGCAAAAGGGGTCCTTAGTGGCCAAGGCGCAGGAATAAAAATCGAAGTTTCTCGGCAGAATCTCAGGAACTCGGGGGAAGACCATCTTCCTGTGAAAGGGTGTCAAAGAAGAAGGATTGCGCCTGGCCCCTCAAAAAGTCGTTCGACATGTAAAAAAAAAAGGGTCAGGGGCGCAAAGTCGAAAAATAGGACGTCTTGGAAAAAGGCTTGAGGGGGACATGGAACTTACTGGGCAGAACCGGAACAGAAGGAAAAAAAGCGAGCGGGGGGGGCAAGAGAAAAAGCGAATCGGATTGCAGAGGAAACGATCTTCTTGCTTCGATGTTAAGTGGGTGCGGCATCAAAAAGAGGGCGCGCATCAGGGGCGCAAAAATTGCTGACCGAAAAGGATGGGAAATGAATGGATACAAAAGGGGGCAGGCAGTCTGATGAATAGGGGGAGTTTCTTAAAAAGTGCTACAAGCCGAGAAGAAATCGTTTTCACGAAAAGTAGGAAACGCGGTGCAACTGATAGACCGAGTTCTCTATGACCACGAGGTTCAGCCCTTCCTGATCAAAGCAGTCGCCAATGAAGTTGACACAGCCGGGGGCGAAAGAAGATGTGCCCGAAGCAGCAAGGGGGGGTCTAACATGCTCTAGATGGCTACTTTCTGAGGTGCGCAAAAGAAAGAAAGACTTCACGTCGCAAAGGGAGAGGGGGAAAAGGATCTCAGCAACGGCCGGAATCGAGAGATCGCAGCAGAAAGGACGTCTAGGGGGCCAGAAAGACAGGGGGGTCCATCAAGGTTCGAGCAGAAAAAGGAACGGTTGCCGGGAAAAAGGGCATCTAAACTGGGAAATGCACGCATACCCGAGGGGAAAAAATTTTATGCCACCGACTTCACGGTCAGGTGACACGCTCCGCGTAGGGAGGGAGGGGAAAAAAGGGCCCTCGGAAATGTAAACCGCAGAAAGAAAACGAAACATGGTGCCACATTCTTCTTTGAGACTGGGGAGAAAGTGTTCGGAGCGAGAAACTCGCAAAAAAACAAATTAGTATTAAGATAGAGATCGAGCCCGCCGGAGGAAAAAGACCGCATCAGTTACAAGACATCGGAGGAGAGTGTGACTGAAAGCCTCTCGTAAGGGGGAAAAAGGAAAAAGCGACCGACCTCTGGAGCGTTGTTAAAAAAAGGGATCGGGAATACCGTCTTAAAGAGTGAGGCTATCCTTTTCGAAAAAGCTAATATGTCCGGCAAACCCGGGGGGAATGAAGGCTGCAGGAACGGGATTTACCCCTGCTCAAGAGGACGGGAAGCTGCGCAGAAAAAGGGGAAAAAAACGCGCAATTTTGGGGAAAGAGGAGGAGAGGAAGCCCAGTTAGAATTTAAATGGCTGACTCCAGGGGGGGAGCGCAAAGCGCCTGTGAAAAGAGTAGAGGCAGGCCAGCAAGGATGCTCGTAAAATCTCCAAAATAGAGGAGAACGAAGATCATTGGGAGGCGTAGGCCGAAAAACGCCGGAATGTCGCCCTCGGTGCAAGATAATTAGGGCTCAGCTGCGATCAGGGAGGGAAAGAGGAAGAGGAAAAACGGAATTACACTGAGCGGAAAAGCCGAAGAGGAAAAAGAAGGCTGAGCTCATCTCGCAAGACGTCGAATTCAAAGTCACCAAAGAAATATCCATTAGGATAAACTTGGGAGAGAAAAAGATCGCTCCAAGGCCAGTCGCTCACGCAAAAAGGAAAGAAAAAAAACGGCTATCAAAGAAGGGACGTAGGAATGCACAAAGCGAGTAGCGAAGTGGGAGAGAAGGGTCCAACAAAAGGGAACGTAAAATAGGACGACCGCTATTTTTCAAGGGCGCATGGAAGGGCGCACAATTCTTAAAGGGAAGGAACCGAACATAGGGGGCAAAAACATTAAATCCAGAAGGGACTCTGGGGTGGGCGAACCATATTAAAAAAGGGGCCGATTTCGCGACGTCGATGGAAAGGGTAGGGTTATTGCCGGCAAAGGGGGAGAAAAAAAAACAGAGTCGAAGGCATTCAGGGGACGGGAAAAGAGCGTGAAAAGCGCTGGGAAACGACCTAAGTAAAGAGAGGAAACCTCCGGGAACCTAAAAGGGAAAGAGCAAAGGAGGGGGGGGGGGAGCTACTCTACACGAGCAACTGCGGAAAGAACCATGAATCAACAGCCGAGCAGAAAAGGGAGGGAGCACGACTGGAAAAAAATCAACTCTAAAGATAAGTCGCACCAAAATAAAACTTCTCCTTATCGCCTGCACAGAAAAAGGTGAAAGACAGAGAACGACAGAGGAGGGAAAAGCGTCGAAAAAAAGATTGGGGTCATCAAAAAAGGAGCACGACTACGCCGGAAGGAAAATGATACAACTCAAAGGCCACGTTTTCAGAAAACAAACGGGCACGCCGACTTGGAGGGAAGGGGTCACCTATCGCGGAGCAAAAAAAAAAACGGAGCGAGAAAGCCAGAAAGGTAAGTCAAAAGGAATGGGAGAATGAAAACCGAGGCGCGAAAAAAAGGATAGTAACGAGATACATGCTGGTGGCGTGAATTGAAAAAAACATCTTTGGAATCGTAAGATGGGGAGAAAACATAATGGGAATTTGGACGAAAGGAACCGGGAATCTCTTGAGGATAAAGGAGGGGGAAACCATGCGTGACAGCCGAAAAAAAAAGGTACGGCCAAAAGCAAAGAATGTTGCATAGGGAAAAATTCCTGCCAAGCATAGACAACCTAAGAGCCTAGGGGGCCGTAGAAGCATCGCGGCCAAAAGTCCGCTCAAACGGAAAGCTAACTCAACTCTGGGGGACGGAAAGAAACAGCTCCGTATGGAGGCATTCTAAAAACCTGCATAAGCAAGACGAACCAAGGCGCACGCAAGGAAAAAAAAAGAACTAACCACTGATAAAGAGGGGGATAATCAAGGGGGTGGGGTGGAGAATTCCGCCAGGGGAACAACAAAGTCCTTTCGAAGCAAACAAGATGACGAGGAAAAGAAAAAAACATAGCCATACTACGGGGGCCGAAAACACGGAGAAGATACAACGGAAAGCTTAAAGATCTCTGCCAGCAAAGCCACCGGCCAGGGGAAAAAAGAAACCAGAATATGACGATGAAGGGAAAGAAGGGGGGGGTGAAGCAAAGAATAACTGGATATTCCGAGGCAAGAACGAATCATGGAAACCGGAAGGGGAAAAGCCATGCTGAAAACAGAAAAAAAGAAGAATGGAAAGAGTCTCGGCATCTAACCAAGAAAAAGAGGGTCTTGAGCGCTGCTGAAGAAGAATGCCAAGCCACGACAAGATATCGGAAAACAGGACGTCAGAAGAAGCAACGATCGCGGATTAAAAACAAGACCGAAGGGGAAGCTACAACCAAAGATATCGGGAATAATTGATCGATATGAACTGCGCGGGACTCTAAAGGCAATCAAAAGAGAAAAAAAAAGACGAAATGAACCAAAAAATATAAGAAAAAGGAATCGTTGAAAAGCAAGCATGGAAGAGGGATACACCAGAGGTCCCGGAAAAAAAGAGAGAAGAAGGGGAACAAAAGCCAAGAAAGAAAAAAGAGCTGCTATCATGGAAAGAAAGAGAAGGAATCCAAACTAACAACAACACTCCCAGAAGAAAACAATACCTTCATCATAAATTATCTAAAACAAAATTAGAAGGGAGCATTGTGCGTATATAAGAAAGGGGGAAAAAAGAGAATCAAATCTTAAAGAGAAGGAAAGGCCAACCGCGAGAGAAGAGGGGACGAGCAGTAGACAGGAAGGAACACTATCAGAAGCGAGAAAGGGAAATTTGGCCGCCCAACTTCGAAAAGGAAGAAGGAACGACCATTACTGGGAAGTTCGAAAACGAAAGGTGGCCTTAGGAGTCATCCAACAATTTGACTTTAAAGAGTGTGCAGTAACAGGAGGAGTCGAGAACAGCGGACGAAGGTCGAAGGGGGAAAACGAAGATCGTGTCAATGCAGCGGCGGATTTCGTTTCACAAAGGAAAGTCCAAAACGCCTGGGGCCGGCCAGACAAGTACTTTCAAAAAGGCGAGCAAATCGGAGAGTGAATGAGCTTCGTACTAGAGAGCAACAACACCAAAAGAGGAAAAGGGAAGAACGAATCGCCGACTATAGAGGAGGGACCAAAAAGATATGTTTTAAAATGTAAAGGAGCCCCGTGGACAAAGGCGGAAAGGGAAAGATAGCTACGGGAAAAAGATAGGGCCAAGCGAAACTTTTCGAACAAGGGAGATGACGTTTCCCGGTGAAATCGACAGGCGGGTCAGATGTCTCGACGAAAAGGAAAGGGAAAAAGGAACAAGAAAGTCCAGCAAGGCGCAATTGTGGTGCCGAAACCGTCAAAGGCGGATGTTAGAAAAAAAGAAAAAGGAAAGGGCGAGGTTAGGTCCGACCGCTAGGGGGAAGTGGGGATCGGAAAGCGGGGGCTCTCTTAAAGGATCTCCTCATGGATAAAAGGGAGAAAGGAAAAAAAAAGCTGATACTGGAGGTTGAAGCGGAGAGCGACAGCGTTGAGAGGATCGCCGCAATGGGTACGAGAAGGACACATGCGCCTTCGAAGGGGGGGGGTCGGACCGGCGGAGATCATGAGCTAGCACAAAAAAACTGGTCGTTTCGTTCAGAGAGAGGGCCGGTTTCAAGAGAAAGGGGGGTCGAACGCGGGTCAGGGGGTGGAGAGATTAAGACTTTCAGGCGGGTGCGCCAATGGGAAAAAAAAAAATTAAACTCGGTGGAAATCGAATAAAGGAGCGAGGCATTTGATCATCATGAAATCTGCTCTATGAAGTTAGCGCGAGCCAGACGAAGTTTCGTCACTATCGAGGCCATGGATACCATATTCGTAAACCCGGGTAGAGCTCAATCTGAGTGTACTCGCGGGGAAAAGGGGTCGAAGGAGCCCTGCGTTAATCTGGGGAAGAAGGAAATCTTGGCAGGGAGCCAGGATGAGTCAACATCGCTACACAGCGGGACTGAAGAGGTTTCAGAAATAAGATAAGAATCATTAAGTCTTTCGGAAAGGAAAACTGGCTTGTTACAAGGAGAGGACGGATGAAAAGCACAAGAGGGCGGTCCCTAAGAAAACTCGTCCGTAAAGATCAAGTATTCTGGCGGATCGCAATTTTGGAACGGGCCTGCTCGGCGCCCTCAGGGGAAACTAAGAACGGAGGTGGGGGCAAAAAATGAGAGGAACTAGAGAAAAAGACTGGTTTATTGTCAAGTGTTAAAATGGAATCGGGTGGGCCTCCGCAAGGAAGAAGGAAAAATGCATGAGCAAAAAACCTTGAGAAACAAAAACATGGTAGGGAGTCGGGGGTCCTGGGAGTGGGGACGGCGGGTGTTCGTACTGTACTTGGGGGGGGGGTCAAGGAGGTCTCTAACAGCAAGAGCTGGGATCCGCTCTTGGAAAAGGGGGACGTCAAAGGCTTTGAAGGAAGATTTTGGGAACTGGCGGAATGCGTCTCGAAAAGGGGAAGAAGCTGAGTCAGGCGATGGCTTTGGGAACAGACCGATAGGGGAAAAATCCGCTATGATGAGGAAAAGGCAAAATCTGAGCGGTCGTTATCAGAGTAAAAAAAAAAAACGCGGTATCGAACGGTCGTCAAGCCGCCTCAATAAGTGTAAATAGTAACCAAGACAATCTTGGTCAAATCGAAGAGGGAAAACTGAAAAGGAGAAAGGGGGCTGCAGCAAGACTTAACTGAAAAAAAAAGAGAGAGATGAGTGCCTGAAGACTCGGTCTCAAAAAGCTGACTGAAGTCTGGCTGTCGAGCTCGGCAGGGAAAAGGAAATACTCGGAGATCAGTAAATGGAAAAAGGCAGCCAAGCGACTGAGGCCAGGGGGTGAAACTGCGCATGGTCTATGGGAGTCTTGCAGTAATTCTGCCGAAAAGCCATCTGGTGATGAAAAACTTATGGGGGGATAAGAGGGGAATTTGCAAAAGAGAGTCGTCTAGGTCGTCACCAAAGGGGAAGCGATTGTGAGAAGAGCAAAAGGACCTTTTACCGAAGCTGGCGAGAAAGTTCGTCATATGGGAAAAGGGTGAAAAAAGGGGGGTGTGGAAAGACGTGCAAAAAAAAAGACTAAAGTTCTCAAGAAGATGAGATACTGATTTCGGTTGCCAGAAAGAACGCGGGGAGAAGGTTTCAGATTAGCAGGCCCAAAGTAACGAGTGCAGGTTGCAAGGTGACGGGAGGAGAGAAAAGAACGGGTCCACGAGGGGGAAAAAGTTATTTCGTGAAAGGGGGAAAACCGAGGGGTCAGGAGGGGCTAAAAAATGGCGAAGGGCAAGACACGCTCTTTTTACTCGGACAAAGCTCAAGGGAACGTCCCCAATCGAAGGACAATAGGGGAGGGGAAGGGAATGACCCACAAGGAGATTCTCGTCATGAAGACGGAAAAAAAAATGTGCTCAACAGGAGAAGGGAACGTGTACAAACAAAAAAGCTGGCGGGTTTAGAATGGAACGGCGGGAGGGGCCCCTTTGCGAAAAAATCAACCTCAAAAAAGAGGGGGGGGAAGATTAAAAAGAGGACTTAGGATTAGGGGCTGGACCGATCGGGCGTTCTGAGGCGTTTCCTTTTTTTGGTCCAAGAGAAGAAGTGGCCTGCGCGGAATGGGGGAAAAAAGTTCAACAATGAAGGGACAAAAGGGCAAATGGAGGACGTGCCACCAGGGGGAATGCTCATCTGGAGTGACGCGGGGGAGGGTGCCTCGAAGGTTGGGAAAAAAAAGCTCTCGAAGAAGTCACTCAAAAGAAGAAAGACAGCAGGACGCACTCCTATCATTTATGCACGATTTCAAAAGGGAATTTAATTCGTTCAATAAGGGGGGTAAAAGCCATTATCCTAAGGGTATCAAGCCTAAGTGGGGGGAAAAAAAAGCGTACAATATTAGGATCAAACAGGCGACTAAAAGGATTAGATGAGAGAGAAAGTCCTGGAAACAAAGCAACAAAGGGCCTCGTATTAACAAGGGGACGGCAAAGAGAGGGTGGACGACTGATGCAAAAGCTTCCGGAATTATCTCTAAGAGAAGTGGTCACATCACGGACGAGAATGCCGAAAAAAAAAGGTTGCCTGCCCAGAAGGAAAAAGAAAAATTAAAAAATTCTAGAATGTGCACAAAGGAAGACTTTGATGCCCAGAACGGGAATGAAACACCGAGACGGCGCTTTTCAGGGGAAGGAAAAATGACGGGTGAAAAAGGGGGGACAGAGATTAAGAAAGGTTACCAACCATGCTTCTTGGCGGGGGTACGCAATGGGAGGGGCTTGCGCTCTCGAGAAAAAAAAAACAACGGGAAGGAGGAAAGAAAGAGAAACCGCCCTAACCGGAGAAGCTACCGCCCACAAAACAAGGAAGAAAGCCTTGGGGGAAGAGAGATCTTTGGGAGGGGTCATGGCGGTAAGTACGGGCATGGGGGGAGGAAAAGCGCCAGAAGAGGATCGTGGAAAGAAAGGGTAGAAAGGGGAAACA
>Ga0179591_1316042_pt1 | contig 12836 bp, 11 predicted proteins | sample CZOMad2_1_08_16f_FD_182891 | JGI IMG/M metagenome (GOLD analysis project Ga0179591, IMG submission 182891) | Vadose zone soil fungal communities from Angelo Coast Range Reserve, California, USA - CZOMad2_1_08_16fungal (PacBio error correction) | ecosystem: Environmental > Terrestrial > Soil >...
GCAAAAAAAAAAAACCAGAAGTGCGGAAGCAGCACTTCAGTGGGTGCACAGTTGTGAAGGTACTGATGGGACGCAGAACACAAAAGTTCTTTTACATCAGCCCAAAAGAAAAAATGTCTGGGGGGGAAGAGAGGGGAGAGAGGATCCGGGTGTTGGGGGGGAAATAGGGCTGAGTGCAAAGGAAACACAGCAGTTGGATTTGGACAGATTTGAAAAAACACCGCAAAAGAAGTGAGCGCCACCAGCCAGGGGGGGGGGGGGGGGGACTAGACTTTGCGAAAGGGTGGGAAACTATGCACCAGCGCGGGTAGGGGTGGTTCTCCTACTAAGGAGGAGAGGTCAAGGGGGAAATGGCATAGGAAGACTCGGGACGCTCTTACACGTGCATAAGCGATTTTGCCTCTTCTGATTCAGATAAAGGAACTTCAAAAAGGACACAGCCACCGAAAGAAAGAGTGGGGTAGTGTAACGAAGCGTTTGGAAGTCCTGGGGGGGACAGCAATCAAAGAGAGAGAATCAATAGGGTCAAGCATACAGAATAAAACCGAGTCCATTCGCCAGTTTGGGAGCCAAAATAGGGGTTTGGGGAAGGGAGGCCAGCACCGTGACATGTGTAAAGCCGTAAGGGAAAGTCGCTCGAGGGGGGGACCATTGCGGAAAAGGGGGGACTACAGGGGGCACCTTTCAACGCTTCTGGAAGGACTTTGGGGGGGGTACGTGGGGGTCTCTCCAGGGGACGTTTGCATTCTTTCACCTGGAGGACGAGCAGGATATCAAGGAGGTGGGGAAAAGCTTGGCGAAAGGTGCAAACCTTCTCTGGCGAAAAAACGAGAATTCGGGAGGAGTGGAACTCGTCGAAGCCAAGGCCCATTGGGTTAAACGGAAATGCACAAAAAAGGGGCAATCTGACCACCTCTTGGGGGCTAGAAGACAACTCAACCAAAAAAAGAGGAGAAGGCGTTGGAAAGCTAAAAAAGATATAAACCTTGAAAAACAAAAGAATAGCTCAGAAAGATCTCCACCGGAGGGGTCCTCGAAGGGAGGAGGGATGAGTTAACGGACTTCACCATAGAGAATATTATAAGCAAAAAGAGTTTAGGAATACGTCAAAGCGATTCTTAAGAGGGCCTTACTAGCAGTGATCTTCAGACAAATTGAATCATATCTGGGGATCTCTTTAAGGAATAAGTCCCAAAGCTAGGAAGAAATGAAAAAACAAGGAAGGAGGTTTACCACTTTCGAGGCGTTGGATCACAAAGAAGAGGAGAAACACGGGTCGACCCCTTAGCGGGGGGGGGAGATGGTTCAATACAACGTCTCTTAGTCCTGCCGCCAAGGAAATCAACCCACCGTCAGTTGGGAAAAGTGAGGTCATATATAGAAAGGGGGGTTCCTTGGAAACTAACGTCGGCCGGCTTTCTTGGTCGAAAGGGGGGGGGGGTTTTTTCTGGAAGACTGGCTGTCAGCCCTTACCCTAGGTGGAAAAGAAAAAACAGTGGAATATAGGCTGTTGAAGAAAAGGGGGGGGGTTACCAAAACCAAAAAAGGGAAACGGATGATCGAACCGTCAGGTGTCCTCGGGTTCGGCTGGGGTCAAAAAAAAAGACACGCTGAAGGAGAGATAAGGCTCAGCCTGATCAGGAAAATAGAGGTCGAAGCGAAACCTTCATGAGGGGGGAAGGACTGCTGACTTAGTAAACTCTCCTCAGGCCGGCACCAGAAGCTGGACCTGAGTGAAAATTAGTTTATAGAAAGTCTGCTTCGGGTCTATGGGAGAAAAGAGGAGGGGACCCTTCCCTGAGGCGCATTATATGAAGGAAGTCAGACCAGGGGAATTCTGAAAGATTACCTAGACCCAGAACGGGAAATCCAGCATTTATCTAAACCTGAACGTGATCAAGAGGAGAGGGGGTTCGACGAAGCACACAAAAGAGGGAAAAGGGGGGTAGAAATTTTGGCTTCCTTGGCCGCAAGATTCAGGGAAAAAGGGGTGTGGCGGCAAAAGCGAGATGCAGGGGTCGGAGGGAGCAGGTGTGCAGGCGGTGCGATGACAATCCGGGGAAGAGATGGTCGCGTGTAGTGAAGTGATTCGCAAAAAGAAAGAGGGAAAACTGGCCTGGAGTCCGTAGCGGGTGTGCCTACAAAACGGAGGTGGAGTGGCGACGACTGCTCAGTTAGCAGGGTGCGCTCGAACGTGACCTAACCATCCACTGGGGGGGGGCAAAAATTGGGGGAAGAGACCAGGCGAGAGAGTCCGCCGGAAAGAAATGTAGGGGGTAGGGTGGAAAACTCAACAGGGGGGTTTCCGTGGGAAACATTCCGACGCGGGAAAACTCGTCAACGAGATGTAAGGGTGGCAAAGGAGTCGGGGCAGAGTCTATAGGAAGGAAAAAAGGCGAAAAGGGAGGAACCAACGGAAAGGGAAGAACGAGGGGAGGACAATGGGCAAGAGAGGGGATAAATTCCGAAAGAGCTAACGTTAACCGTCAAGAAGAAACCGCAAGGCAAAGGGAGAACGGCGGGCTAGGAAAGAGGAGGGAACAGGGCAACGCGGGGGCGTCACGGTATGACACTATGGGGGGAGTCGGAGGAAGACGTGGCTCGTGAGCTGCCAGCTCGAGAAAAGGGGAGAAAAAAAGGAGTTTCGGATCTAGATCCGCTTGAGCGGGGGAGAAATAAATGTAGGCCGCAGGGGGAGAAATAGTTTTCCGCTGACACTATCGGTTGCTTTTGAAAGGAAGTTCGACGGCAAGGAAGCGCCCTTTCGCCGGGAGGTGTTGCCTCAGTTGACCCCAGAGGTCGATCTTCAGGTACATCTCCGAGAAATCGGATGCCAGATTAGAAGGAAGCCGGGAGGCATCTCTAGCGGGGGGAGTAAGGTTCGATCAGAGTCAGCGGAGATTCTGGGAACTGGGGAATCTAGAGTAATGAGGACCCTTTTACTACCAGAATTAAGTGAGAGACAGGGGATAACCATGTACTTTCACCTCCACCATGCCGTGTTCCAGTAAATACATATGCCATCTTGGAATGGGAAAAACAAGGGAAAGGGTTCATTGTTGGGGGTCAGGGGAGGCCCTTCGACCATGACGGTAAAGAAAAATAAAACATGGCCAACTCGAACAAGATCTCACACGAGGACAGAACAGGATTAGGGGTTGCCGTCGTCAGGTCTCAATCCTGGCAGAAGAGGATCGCAAACACTGAAGAACTCCGGATGAGTCAAAAGAAAGAAAGTCGGGCGCGTCCAAGAATAGACCACTTCCGGGAGAGTACCTTTACCTGGGGTGGGTCGGTAAAAGAACTCAGATTGGGTTCCGAACAATGTAGTTGAATTTACTCAATATGGGAAAAAAAACTTACTTCCCCGAATGAGACGTTCGATGGAAAAAAGAAAATCAGGATATAGCTAGGAGGGCCTCTAATAGCATAGGAGACGCTTCTGACCTCATCGCATGGAGGCTTGAATATCAGGGCAGGGGGGGCACCTGTTCCCTTAGAGGAGGGGAGAGGAAAGTCCAAGAAGGCTTCCGCACAACTCCCACGATAAGAAATGAAGGGGGTGATGCGGAAATAGAAAGGGCTGCAAGTCAAGGGGACAAGGCAAAACTCCACGAGGCCACGGGACATTTCCGAACTTCGCGAGCTGCCTGAAGGCCCAAGGCGTCAGAAGAGGGGAAAAATCGGTTCCTAAAGGGAACGGAAAGGTAGTTGCCGATCAAAGGGCTACCGGGGCGAAAGACTCAGTGGCCAGGAGGGGTGGGGGCCTCGTAACTGCTAGCTCGCGAGCTTGAAATGTGGTTATGTCCACTACATCGAGGGCGGAAAAAGCATTTGCGAATAATGACACTAATTTTTATAATGCTCCGGGACGCAGAACTGAAAAATCGGACGCTGCATCAAGCGGGGGGAAAAAAGGTATGGAGATTTTAACAGAAAGGCAGGTGCTACGGAACATGCTAGTCCCCTGACCGCGAGGATATATGAGAGGGGGGGGGGAAGCATTTGGAAGGAGACGGGCAAACATCTGGCGGGGCGGCAGGTCTATACCGCAAACTTGGACACATCTCATAGCAGGACGGAGAATCCGAGTCCACCTCTGTTTGGGGGGGGGCAACGAGAAGTCCAGACTCCTCGAAGCGGGAGGAAACTCACTACAAACTCTACCGAACTAAACGGGAGAAGGAAGGCAATCCCTAATAGAAATGGAACACCTTATCGCAAAAAGGGTAACGCTAATCTTTCGTCCCACGCGCATCTTCTCGGAAGGACGGAAAAGGGAGAAGTAGGGAGAGTCTCTTGTGAGAATAGACCTGAATGTCTTGAAACGGGGACTGACGACTAGACCATTAGGACTTGTCTTTAGTGGTTGGGACTGCGTATAAGACACTTTGACACCGGAAACTACGGCTGAGGAGTTCACTTACAAAAACACCAGGTACGACGAGTAAAAAGGTACTCAACGAAGCCTGCAAATATACAGGATTTTCTAAACTAGGCCTGGGGAATGCTGACTGCAGGGGGAGGACCAAAGAAAAATTATTCCGTTGGTATATGTCCAAGCGGGAAAGAGGGCTGAACAGACGCCTCGGGAATGAACGCGGCTTACACCCCACTTAAGGACGCCGAACACCAAGATAAACGTAGAATGAAAGGGAATTTTCAGGGCAGCACTTACCACCTCCGGGAACGCCCCAACCGGGGGGGGAGTCACCACTGAAAGGAAACTTCCATTCACACATCCGGCAGTGTCGAGTTTCGGGTCAAGAGGGCAAAATGGTCGGAGCTCTTGGGAGCCAAATGGATAGGGGGTTGCTGCTGGCATGGTGCGGAAAAGGAGCTCATATGAAGCTGGGAGATAGGGGGCAAGCGAGGGGTTTGGAAAAAGCAGGTCGCGGTCTGGGGGATCATTGGTAAGATAAAAAGAGTCGGGTTTCAAAACGCTGACGGGGGGGGTGGTTAAGGAAGATAAGCTGCGTTCCTTTAAAACGAGGGGGACTGGAGATGAGACGATCGACGGGCCGGAGGACATGCTTCGACATCCCACAATCTCTCTTGCTGCGGCTCGTCGGGGCAATGTGGGCAAGAACCTGTCGAATCTTAGAAGATCTCAAAGGGAACTTGGTCAGAAGAGCAAAATAAGCGGTTGTCCAAGGGAAAGCAAAGGGTCAACACTTTGAGGGCGGTTCCATTGACTCATCGTGGTCTTGGCGGGAGTGGGGGAGATCCTCCGTTCACGCGTTGTACAGGCGCGCCTACGGGGGGGGGGGGTGGCCTCTGGATAGGCTAAGGAGGAGGTCTTCGAGGGCAAGAGAACGGGGTTGCCCTCTCAAACGCTTGCTAAAGAAAAAAACCTGCAACGTTGGATCGCGCGAAGAAAACGAGTTTGACTTACAAACCGGGCGGACAACCACATTCGACCCCAAAAAATCCCAAAGTCGCTGTGCCAAGTGGTCACTAGATTATGGAAGCCATAAACCAATACATCAAATAGCTCTGAGGAGTGCCGTCATTTGACCCTGCCTTGGCGGAAGAAGTTGCTGGCGCCTGGGTTTAAAAAGTGGCAATGAAGTGAACGCGGTGAAATCTGCGTCGCTACCAGGTATTTCAGGGAACGGATGTTATGGTTACCGGCGGAAAAAAAAATCACGTCGAGATGGGGACTGAGGAAGGTTGGGTCATCAAACGGGCTGAGAAAGGAAAGGGTCTTAGAGGGAAGAGCGCCGGGTGCGGATCCGTGCTCTAGAACAGAGGGCGGAAAGGGTCTATATACGGTAAAAGGGACCTGATATGGTGAGATCTAGTCTCCGGTCCCGGGTTCACAAAAGCACAACCCGATGCTGGTGGGGACTCTCTTCAATATCGGGGGAAGGGTGGGGGTCGTGGGGACCCAAGGGAACCGAGTTTTCCCGGAATAAGGCAAGTCGAGCGGCATCGAACCCAGGGATCCGTCGTTGAGAGGAGATAAACCAAAATACCAGGGTGCTGAGTGCTGATTGACCAGAAGATTGGGTTTAAAACATACCGTGCATTCCCAAATGGACCCGGTTATCACTACCCCCAAACAGTGGGAGAAAGACTCAAAAAAGAAAATTGTGGTTCTAGAGACCACCAAACAAAAAAGATGATGAAAGAAAAGATCTATGCGCAAACCTACCGTCCGAAGCATTCGTTGGGTGAAGATAAAAATTTACCAGGTTGGGAATGGTTACTCCAGAGAAAAAAGAAACATGTTCATCAGGAAAAAGGGGGGAGGTCCGATCAATTTGAAGCACCGTAGTGTGGATCAGAGTTTGCCAGAATTAAACGTCAAGCAGGTGGTCTGGGCCTATTGGGGGGGGGGGAAAACCTACTTCGCCGATCGCCAAAGAGATTTTCGCTGTGCGAAAGGGGAAGGAGACGGGAAAGCAATCACAAAAGAGAAGGGTGTAGGACACCAAAGAGAGCAAGCTTTTCCCTGATCCAGCCGGAGTGGGTGAGAGAGTTCCAGCGGCAAAGCGATGTGGGAAAAAAAAGTTCGGGATACCTTAAACCAGACGGAAGAGCCATCAAACCAGAAGGCGGGAGTGACGGTCGGCCACGGTTGGAATAAAAGGTGACGCGCAAATCCACATCGAACTGCAGGAGAAGGGGGGAGCGGGAAGATCACGCTTCTTCAAAGCCTTTTTTGAAAAGCAGAAGTGGTTCACGCGGCCATACGATCGATGCAGGGTGTAAAATGCAGGGTCAAAAGTACTAAGAGAGTTTGGATCGGTTCACACTCTCAAAATTGCGAAGGCACCTTGCCTTAGCGGAGGTCGCAGGGGGGTGGGGGTCATGGTCTCCTTGAATCCCTGGGTTCATGCTACTCACTTGAAATTGAGAGAACGTAGGAGGGGGGTGAGGGGGTCAACGGGTGAACTGACTACCTACTGGACTCAGAGCGATACGAGAGTCAGAAGGGATCCGAAAAGTTCCCATTATGACGTAACCAAGAAACTCCTTGAAAAAGGAGTAGTGGTGACGAAGGTGCCTAAAGAAAAAAGGAAAGCGGAATCCAGAAGGGCTAAAAAAAGTTTTTATAGAGGGGGCCAAGGGATCGTCGAGGCACCGGGTCTCGAAAGCGCTGGTCTGTGGACGCTCATATCGAAGGGACTATGAGGACCCTCAACGAGCGAGAACAAGAGAAGCGGATGAGGGGTCAACTGACCAAAGCAAGAAGCAGCACCCTTCGATCGGTAAGAGAAGCAAGTGTCCCCATCCTGACGAAAGCGGAGGGATTACAAAGCGGACCGGCAGCGTTGGGACCAGACGTGGCGGCGTTGCGAAGACCAAAGAGACTCGAGCGGCGACCCGTGGAGGCGTGCTCTGGCACCTCTCAGCGAGATTCGGCTCAACGACCAGAAACGAGAAACCCACCGAGTGGGAGGATTCAAGAATCGTCACAAAAATTTGCCTGAGGGTGACGAACGGAAGCAAGTGGACACGTGGCGTGGTTACGGGCAAAAGGGCTTGCGCCGACCCAAGGGGGCGTTTGGAACTGGTTGCCGAAGAAGGAAGTAAGATGGCAGGGGGAAACCGGAAAAACTTACCGCTGAAGTAGGGACTGTTTAAAAAAAAAATAGGGGTGTGGCGAGGTGGTCCAGGGGGGTTAAGACGGGGTCCAAAGAGACGAAAGAGTAGGACAAACCGCCCACAGGTGGTATCAATCGGGACCAAAACTGTCAATCCTCCTGGATGAAACCCTCTCGGCAAAGGGAGAAGGACTCGTGCCCTGGGTCTTTTGAAATGCACTTAGAAATTCGGGGGAGGATATGAAGGGGGCTCGCGATGTAGAACTTTGCTCTAAGAAAGTGAGGATTCCCGGGAAAAGCGTCCGTAAGTGGACAGAGCGTACGGGAAAGAGTAACAAAACAACCCAAGGAATCATTGGAAACAGGGAAATAGAGGGTAGCACCGTATGAAAAAGAAAAGGAATTTCCTCTTAGAACAGACTAAATCCACACCTAGTACGACATTCTGCAGGGCTGGAGAGGAATTGAGGGTTGAAAACTATTAAGAGGATCGGTGCGAATCAGTTTTTTCCAAGAGTTAACTGATTTCTTACATCAAGGTAGGCTCGCCAGTTTCGAAATGTAAGGAAGGGAGTCGCCAGAAGGGAAATGCGGGGGCAGGAGGGGAAGAAAGAAAAAGAAAGCGAGACGACTTCCGCAAGCATGCACATCTATGGGGGGGAGAAAAGATGGTGATCATGGCCTGAAAGCCAGCCCGTGTTGACCCTGGGAATGCGTGCAAAAGCAAAAGCAGCCTTCTAATAGTGGTAGTTGTAGGTACTAGCCATGTGGTAGAAAAGCCGTTCAGTAATTGCCGGTCTCTTCAAATGAGGGGGGCAGAATTCTTCGTAAGGTCATTAAACGGGGAAAACGCGACTGGGGGATGTCAGCAGACCCGAAGAGGAACCTCAGCTAGGGGGCACAAAAAATTTTACAACCCTAAGGGAGAGACGAAGGGAATCAAACACCGAAAACCACCGGGAACTGCGGTCGAAAAAAAAATCTTCACCGGGAGGGAAACGAGGTGAAAGTCACGGTAAGGCCACGATGAGGAAATCTTCTAACAGGGGGGGGGAGGGAGAGCTCTGAAGTGTGCTCACAAGGGAAGTTCACGGATCTCAAGTCCAGTAAAGCCTGGCCTCATTCAATGAAAACGCAAGAGGATTCCGGATGACCCCACTAAGGTGAGGGGGACTTTTGGGAAGGGGCTGCTAGTTAAACTCTAGCGACGCGTGCTCCTAAGGTGGGAAGGGGGCAACAAGAGAGGGATCAATGGCCAGGAAAGACGCTATAGACGCTGGGCAATTATGCAAGTTTGAAGCTTACACACGACTCGCGTTAGAGCTAGATGTAGGCGGATTGTTCAGGTTCAGATAAGCAAGTCCTGTCTGGAGGATCGCTGGGACACTGCAGAGTAAGGGAGAAATAAGGGTCACCAACCATTGAGAGTGCCGGGCAAGACACGAACCATTAACGGGGGTTCAGACTAACAGACACGGGAAATGTTGAAGAAGGAGACCCTCTTTCGTCAGCGGGGATGTTCACGGAGTCAAAAAGTTATAAGCTCAATTCACTTGAAATGAATCAACAAAGACAGAGGGTAACGCGGGATTGGACTATTTTTGGCAGGGGGGGTCCCTGACGGTGATAAAGGAAGTCCTGCAAGAGTCAGAAAGCACCGAAACGGGTATCCTTAGGAAAGGACCGGGTACATCTGGGGACGGGGCCGACGGAAATGGTTAAGTTACTGAAGTGGTGTCTCGTAGAAAAAAAAGGATAAAAACTGCGTTAGTGAGGTAAACGCTACGTCACAAAGAATGAGCGAAAAGGTTTAACATGGACCTCATGCCTCTCTGACTCGAACCTAATTTCTTGTCCAGGACCTATGAAGAAAATATAGAAGGAGGAGCTGAGGAAGGGGACTTGTAGTTTGCATGCGGTCCCTTATGCCAATTCTCCTCCATAAATCCTTCAGGACAAGAGTCTTAAACCACTCCAAAGAGAACGCGCAAATTGAAAAGATCTTCTGAGGAATTTGGTCCATGCGTCCCCTATCATCTTACGGATAGAAGGAAGAGAAGACATGTCATTAGGCTATAGGCAAAGCGCACTACCAAATTCCGATTGATCTTGGCTAAAACGTGACCCAAGGGTTTCCTCGATCCCCTTGGACTAATATGGCTTCAAAGCAATTATCAATTGCCTTGCGTGGGGGGGCGTACTCAGTAAGATCGACGCGGAAAAATTTTGGGAAACCCCGCATGGGCCAGACTCCTTGTCCTCTTTCTAACGAGGGGTAAAACCGGACAGAACAAAAGCGAACGCTGCCGCAGCCTTCGAAATGACGGAAGGGGGGGCGTCGACACAGTGAGGTACAAAAAAAACCTACCGATGATGAGAAGGGGGGGGGTCTTTGCAAAAAAAGTGGGGAACTTCAGTAACCTTTAACAGAGTGGCTGAGTCGGCACGTTATACAGCGCACAGGGGAACCTGATGAAGGATTCGTAGGCCTTCCAAATCGGCTTTTAGTCAAAATGGGGGGGTCCCGCAACCTGGGCAGGCCGTCGGCTCACTCACTCGTGGCAGGGCCACCGAGTCTACCAGGGTTCTTACGATCAAAAATCGCACTCACCTATCTACGATCAGGATGGGGGCGAAAAACGAAACTCGCAGCGTAAGTACGAAAAAAAGCATCTTTTCGGTCGGGTCGGTGGTATCTCCTATAGAGAGGGATGGCGTATATTCAGGGGAGGATAGGGACGCGGAAAAGGGACTTTGGTCAGGGTAAAAGGTTCGGTTAGTTCGGACTCCCCAAAAAGGACGGCGGGAGGCCTTATCTATCAGACGTGGAAACAAGGGCATGACTCTTCAACTCATGAAAATCGCAGGAGAATGGAACTATCTACTTCGAACACGCAGGCAGGGCTTTGGGGATATGACCTTACGTCTCGGGGTCGCCGCAGGCCAGTCCCCTATGGAGTGGTTCTATGCACTGAAAGGCCAGGGGGCCTTCGGCGCTTAAGCATGAGGGTGACAAACTTAAGGAACAAGCCGAAAACCATCTGAAATTCGACTATTATTGTTTAGGGTTGAAAAGAACCCTGCTCTTACCCCATCGCAAAACCAACAGCATAGGTGGGAGCAAAGAGCCTCTGAAAAATTCCAGTTTCGCACAGGCACTGGCGCGTTTTACGTGCCAGAATCGAGCGATATTAAAAGTGTACCATCATCGGGGGGTTTGGCCTTGCAGTGGGGCGGATTCATCCTCAGGTGATCTGTTGAAAACTAGCAACTAGGGGAGACGGGTCTCGCTCGCGGTTCTAGCTCGTGGCTTAAAGAAAACAAGTCGTGCACTCTGTGAAAACGGGTTGGGTTGGAAAAAAAACTATGGTAGGCAGTGGATTTGTGCGCCGCAGGGCTACCTGGGGGGCTCAAAAAAGAAGTCTGAAGGGGGTCTCACGATCTAGGCCAGATGAAAAAATATGCCGCTGAGCGCGTCGGCAGGAAACCTCGTTTTTTCATCCTCGCCTCTAGAGAGTTCACTTCAAATAAGTAAGGGACAAAAACTCACCACAGGGGGTGAAGGTGAGAGATCAGGGAAAAACTCATCACAGGCTTAGGGTGCTGGCGAAGTGCCCTGAAAATTTGCGTTCGGCCCTGGAGTCACCGGAGAAGAGACGTGTTCTTGACGTTGTCTTGCTCTACACTGGAGGAAAAAAAGGGGCCCTCTAAGTAATACGACGACGAAAATATCAGTGCTCGGACCGTCACCTAGTGAAGGCAAAACCATTGCGCCATACCTCCTCTCCCGGGGAGCTCTGCGGGGAGTATCCTTTCACAACAGGTCTGGAGAAGTGTGACTCATAATTGAGTAAAAAAATCTCAAATGGAGTACATCTCGAGAGGCCGTCAAAGAAAGATCCATCGGCTATCGGGGGATACCGAAATGTGATGCCTTGCTCAATTTGCTGACCGAAATTTGAAACCGGAAGCAAACCGGCGTAGGACGAAGGTGATTAGGGCGCGACCCAGTTATTTGCAGTTAGGGATGTTTGTGTCGCGGTCACGTCAACAGCTGGCCTACCGGGGGGGGAACGAGGGAGGTTGAGCAGGCGAGAGCACAAACCCGGTTGGCGCGCACATCGCTTAATGCGGGAAGGGGGGCTCAAAATTTAGGTAAGGGACCAATCCCGAAGAGGGCGGCAAGATATAGGAAAAATAAAAAGGTGGTGATGCTAGTTTCTCAGTGTCCCGGGAGACACAAAAACAAAGTCTTGAGCAAATTCGTGTAGAGGGGGGGGTGGTCGGACCATCTGTCCACTACCACTGATTGTGAACACACGTCAGGCAATGACGAAGCATCAACAACGGAAAAGAAAAGGAAGCAGGAATTGAGGATTGAAACGAAAGGGTCGCTGCGTACTTCCCACCGGGGGGATACACTAACCCAAAGGAGGGAGCCTGCAGTGGGTGGTGACTCTCTCAAACAACAAAAACTTAGGAGGGGGGGAAGCGAGGGAAAAAAAAACCAGAAGTGAGGAAGAAAGGGGGGGTTAGAAAAGTGTGGCACAGAGCCCTGGTCCATCGACCGCTTCGGGGAAAATATAAAGAACTGGTCTGGGGGTAGCATCGCTGAACCTATATATCAGTTGGGGGGAATTTGCCAGCAAACGGGCACCGAAACAGAGGGGGGATCAGTGGCCATAGTTAATACGAACCGCAAAGAAGACATAATCCGATCGCCCACCAGCAGCGGGTGGGGTCGGCGTTTCGACCTAACGGGGCGTCGCCGATCATCACCCTCTAGGGGTGGGGTCGTAGACAACACTAGAAGACCCGCCGTGGGATCGCTGAATCAACAGGATCCGCAATTCGATCTTGACCTCAGCGGCTAGGATACGACTTCCAGAACCCTACCGATCTCACACTCATAGAAATTAGGGGGGAACCTCAGGAAAGGACCGCGCAGCCAACTGCAAATCAGAAAGACAAACGCGATCACACAGGGTCATTCTCGGGGGGGGGGGGGTTATAGAGTGGCAGACAATAACTTTACGAAAGGGGGGTGTACAGCAGGACCAAAAATAGTAGCCGAGTTGGAATGGTTCTAAATTTGGGGAAGGGGGCTCAAATTGAGTAGACTGAGCGCTTTTGGGGGAAGGGCAATGAATAACGGGCGAACCAAGGTTCAGGCTCCTCACAGGATCTTAAAATCAACTGTCGAGGGGGCGGGATTCGCAAGCATGGGGTCTGGGACGGAGTTCACAGTCATTCAGAACCGGGGTCTCTGAGGAGGAGAGGGAA
>Ga0179591_1431955_pt1 | contig 12836 bp, 15 predicted proteins | sample CZOMad2_1_08_16f_FD_182891 | JGI IMG/M metagenome (GOLD analysis project Ga0179591, IMG submission 182891) | Vadose zone soil fungal communities from Angelo Coast Range Reserve, California, USA - CZOMad2_1_08_16fungal (PacBio error correction) | ecosystem: Environmental > Terrestrial > Soil >...
TTTCTCCGACAGGCTTCTCTCTACCTTCCGCTGCGGCGCGGCGCGTCCTCGTTCCACGACAGCGCCTTCTCGTGATCTTGCCGACGCTTTCATCGCCCGGCTTGGCTTCGGCAACTTTCTGTCTCGGCCAGCGGCTTTGGATTATCCTTCTTACCGGTCTTCAGGAAGGCCATCGCCTGCTCTCGACGCTAATATCCAAAGCCACGAGTCTCCGGCACCCATTTCCACGCCCTTGGTCGAGAAGAACAGCCATCAACCCACGCCCTGCACGAGGACGTGCAATGCGACCGACCGCAACCATGTTCTTTTCGACGTCCTTGAACCGTCACTTGAGCTTTCTCGCTCCGCCGGCTGTCAGCTGTCGCGCAACCGCTTCAGTGGTCAGGAGCCCTGCTCCGGCACGAGGACGATAGTCGCCTTGAAAACCCGCAGTCCGAGATACCCCAATAGTTTTCATCATATCCGTGTCCGACGTCCCGGTGGGTCGCCCCTCAGGAGCCCGCTCTCGGCTTCCGACCGGTCTCCCGGATCCGCCTTGATCTGGAAGGAGATCGTTGGCCGAAAATCACGTGTCCCCGAGATAGATTTCGACGTTCTAATTGGCCCGCCCTCCTGGCTCTTTGACCGCAATGTCAGCGGGGCTCGTGGGCCCTGCGATCGCTTGCGCGCTGGAACCGGCAGGTCGATGTCGTGGTCGACGGTCATCAAGGCCGCCTCCACCATTACTATTATCAGCAGCAGCCAGCACCGTCCCCATCGGCTTTGACTTTGAATCTCGGCATCACGCGTGTCTGCGCGCCGGCGCGGCGTCCGCCCGCAACCCCGCCTAACCGCCAGTTCATCCGCCATGATCTTGATCTCACGAATGCGCTCTCATTGGCCAGTCCTCACGCCCGCTCGTCGATCTGTCGGACAGGTGGCTGAAAAACTCGTCGGCAAAAACCTGTCCATCCGCTTGCGGCCGTGCCGATTCACTTCGGACTTAACTGTTGGAGAAATGGTCCGCGGGATGGTGCAAGCGTATAAGACCTGATAGGCGGTCGCAAAAAGCGCCTTCCGCTGATGGCGGGCGCAACTCCACGGCCACTAATTTTTTTTCGAGCCTCGAGCGAATGGAAGCTCGACATTAATGCCCCCAGACGGTTTCCGACCAGCCAACGAACGGCCGGCCGAACCACGGTCGCCAGCACCATCAGCCGCCGTTCCAGCCCTCTCGAACTTCTCGGCGATGTAGCACGTTCATCACCTGTCTCGATTCCGCAATCTTGCAAGGCCGGCAAAGATCTGTCGGGCGCTCGAACGAGCGCCTTCCACTCAGCTCATGGGCGGCCCGAAAACACGCCGTCCATGATTAGCGTCGGCTTTTGCCGCAGCGCGCGGTAAGTTTTCCTCATCGCTTGGCCCGACCAGAAGGTGCCTGCTCGAACGATCCATGGCTCGCTTGGTGCGGTCATAGAGAAAAATACCTTGTCGCTCGCGATCGCCCAGACCCAGAACCGAGCATCCAACAGCCCCATCATTACTTTTTTCATTCACGACCCAATGGGGCTGCAGAGACCGGGCAAAAGACACGATCGTCGGCTTAGACCAACGGCAGGGCTGCCGGCGCCACGTCCGGCGGGATTCATGAGCGGTATCCTCCTCACGCAAGTGGCCCTATTTTCCTCCGGAGCAAACCTGCTCCGGTTCCCACGCCGCGCGTCGCGCGGCATATCGCCAGCGCGAAAAGCCGCTCCTTGGTGTCGCATTGGGGCCCGCCGAAAGCCGGGTTCCTGCTTGCCTCCCCCTGCCACCATGTTCAAAACGAGGTGCTATCAAGCGCGTCATGCGTCCCTTACCAGACGCTAACCTTGTTCAACTTTAGGTTACCAAAGGGGAATTCCCTGCCGGAAATCGGGAGGCAGGCCGGGCGGGTTACGGCGAGTTCCATGAGCCTTTGGCATGCCACGGTGCGGCCGGTGGCCTCGCCCTTCGAGACGCTGCTTGGTGGCCCATCTTGCCGCGTCGTGGCAGTCCCGTATGATGGGTGGAGCGAAGCGATACCCATCAGTGTCAGTGTTCTAGGCGATGGGTTTTTCGCTCCGCTCTAACCCATCCCTACCAATACGACTTCGCGTCTCGCGCGTTTGTGCCAGAGGTTTTGCCGTCTGTCGTTTGTCCCCTCCAGAACTTTAAGGTTTTTCGCAGGGAAACGGGTGCTTGCCTGCAAACCCGCGTTACTCCGCGGGCGATTGCGCAAAACCAAATTGCACACGACAGACAGGGTGCAGCTGGAGCATTCCGGCCTTCCCTGCGCAATGTCTTTACGGCTTACGTCGTGCTCTCCCGGAGACGTCTTCTTTTGCCTCGTCTCCCCTTTAAGAACTTTCGCTTCCGAATACTTAACGCCAGCACCCCGCGGCGCCCGAACCACCACGACTTCGCCGACTTCGCCACACTTCCCAGGCGCATCTTCTCGCGCCCATCGCATCGCACCGCAACGTTGTGACGATGTTCCAACGCCACCCCTCATCCGCCGTGAGACAAGCGGAGTTATGGCCGAATGATTTGGGTCTTGCAAGTTAAGGCGGATATTTTTTGAGCGAAGGACTGACAGGTTGTGACTGAGTTGGCCCGTCGTTCCAATTGGTCGCAAATTGCTTAATCAGATTGTGCTTGTCAGCGCAAAGCAAATCATTTCGCATTCCGTAGGGGGGGCAAAGCGATAGCGTTCCCACCCATGTCGCAGCGAATTCGGTGAGGGATGGTGGGCACGTCGCTTACGCTCCTTTGCCCACCCTACGATCCTGCGACTTGCAAATCCCCGCCCGGGCAATTGTTTCAACCGCGCGGGCGCCCGACGCGGGCATCGGGCGTCACATCACTCTCGAAACGCTCGCGCCTCGCCGATCTTGGCCGGAAATCGCCGATGCTGACGCCGGCCGATAATGGTCGATCCAGCGCTTAGCATAAACGCCCCTGCCGATTTTCGGTGCGCGGGGTTCCGGCTCTGACTGTTTGTCGCGATGGTGCCGTTCTGCCAGATGGTCACCTCGTCGCCGATCACGGCAAAGGCTCCGATGATGTATGCCGGGGGCGTGGTCGAGAAAGACCTTCGTGCCGAATCGATGCGGACGGATAATGGAGCCCTTGAGCTGATCGGATGACATGCTTTAGCAGCATCGCGAGATCGTTGGGGCTGCTGGCGCCAGAACCAGTTGGAGACGCGCCAGGTCTGCAGAGCGCGACGTCTCCCTTGAGTCAACAGCGGCTGCATCACGGCGTCATCGCGTAATCGTGAGCGCGATGCTCTGTAGATCGCGGCTTGCGGCGTGATCAGATCGGGCGAAGCCGCAAGCGCTTCGCAGGCCGAAACGCGCGCAAAGCGCCTCTCGATCCGCCGACTCCTGCCGGAGCCGCTCCCCCCCTATCGGTGCGCATCGCGTTGAGCGAAATCAGAGTGATCGAGAATGGCTGACGACACGCGTCGCCGAAGACCGGATCGCGCGCTAACCTCGCTTTCGGCTTCCACTCCGGCCAGTCCCAACCTGAATCGACGGAATTTCCGCTGATCATGACAACCGCCCCGGATTGTTGGCCGGGTCTAACATATGTCGGCGGTCGCATACGCCAGACGTCTGCCGCGGGTCCCCCAAGCCGGCAGCTGGATTCTTTTGACAACCATTCTTCTTTATCAAGAAAGACGGGAGTGATGTGCCCGGTACAAACTATCGACGCCTGAACGAATGGACGATACGCATCGCCAACCCACTCCCCTCATTCCCCAATTAATCCAAATCAGCGGTCCGATTAGAAACTCTTCACCAAGTTCGACGTCCGCTGGGATATAACAACGTGCACTTAAAAAGGGAGACTAGTGGAAAGCCGCCTTGCATTCACCACTGAAGGTCTGTACCAACCGACAGTTATTTCGTTTCGGCATGACCAACTCGCCCCCCCATTCAGCATTATGAACGACATATGCGAAGACGAGATCAAGAAGGCCGTGCTAAACGTTGTAACATGGACTATATGCTCATTGCCAAACCTAGGACGACCCAATCCTCCACACAAAGTACGTCCACGAGAATACTGTACAAATTGGAGCACGATCTGTACACTCAACCGGAGAAAGTTGTGTTTCACCCGCTTTAAGGCGTGACACGGGTTTATTTGGTCTTTTTTTTCACCGTCTCCCACGGTCCCTGGGGAGTGGATATTGATGCCGAAATAATGGATGACACCGCCATTTGTTTCGCAACCTATTTGAGCTAGATTTTCACACCAGATGTCGACCATATTTGGATGAGATTTGGTGCACGCGTAAGCGAAAACACCGGGCCAAAAACCCTGTACCCCTGGTTTTGGGTGTTGGCATGTGTTTTGCTTACGCGTGACCAAATTCATCCAAATCGTCGACATTTGGCGGAGATATAGTCTCAAAATAAAGCGCACCGGTTTTTATTGGTCCACCATTAATTTCATCATAAACTCCCGTCCCGAGACCGTGGGAAAAAAAAAGCCAAACAACCCGTGTCACGCCTTACCCAGCGTCGCATCGAGTTTTCCTGGGGGGGTCGTCCTAGAAGGCACAACGATCAAATGGACCCCACAAATCAAGGGAGTAGCAGAATGGCCGCAAGACGAGGAAACCTACGTACCGTCTGGGCTCCTCTTAGGGTTTACCGGAGTCGATCGCGACGTGATCCCCAACTATTCAAAGGGTCGCGCGCCCCCCTGTTTGACACTAACCAAGAATGCAACTCCTGGTTGATGGACAACAGCCCAACCGATGGCAATTCGAGAGCGAAACATTACTGTTGCTCGAACCCGTTCTAACTCATCCTCGCAATACCGACAGCCGTCAGAGTACACCAGACGCATCCACAGTGGCGTGGGCGCCATAACTCTTACAAGAGGGAAGCCAACACCCTCAAAACCTACAAAACCCCTTCACCCTATCGCATACGACTCCAGCAACATCACCCAACCGAAAGAATTATACGACATCTAATGAACGAGCTTCTAGCGGTCCTGAAAGCCCTACAAAACTGGAGACCACACCTCGCATGGCCGCCCACACCCCGTCAACCCTCTCAGACCACGCCAACCTCACCTTCTGGAAACGCCCCAAAAGAATCGACTAGTCGCCTGCCGGTTTGCCCGAACAAAGACTACTGGTTTTCTAAATCAACATGTCCCAGAAAGACTCACACCGCCATGCCCGTCTGCCTCTCGAGTACCCTTCGGGGGAGGACAATGGTGAAATGATAACGAAGACGTCACGGTTCTACCCCCAAAGTTGTTCATCAATAACAACTCGAACAACTCCGCCGGACGAGTCTTTGACATCGATTCTATTGGACGTGATAACTAGATGCACAGTTTTGCCGACGCCCAATATCCACACAACCCGTCTCGATGAAGGTAATGGCAAAAAGATAACAACGTGCACCTCATCATTAACGACCACCTACTGGCGAAATCCTCGGATGGGAGAAGGCAGGTCCGATTAGTAGTCCCACCGAACCTAAATCTAAAGCGGCAAAATCATGTGAACATACCACGATGCTGTGGGACCCAAACACCCTACCCAAGGCTACCACCCGTTGACAAACTTACAACTTACTGGTGGCCCGACTCAGAAAATTTGTCCCAACATACGGTAGAAACTGCTAACAATGCCATGGCAACTACGACCTTCAGGCTACCTCCCCCATCCAATCCTTCTCTACGCCGGCAGAATCCACGAATCACAGCACCCCATCGCGCCACCCTTGGAAGAATGGAATCTTACAATTCATCAAAAGCTAGACTGGATGAAAGAAGCCATGCTGGTAGTCCCTCCAGTGGAGATTGCTCAAGCGCGAGATCGCCAACTGTTACAACAACACGACGCCCCGACAGCAGGACACCCGGGCAGGACGAGACCTTCCACCCAGTCTGCCCGATTGTACTGGTGTCCAGAATGCGTACCTGTGTCACAGCCTACTCGTCGGCTTTTTTCAGCGACCCATGCCAACAAACAAGAACATTAACCCACCAGCATGCACCACCTCTTTATCGCATCCCCACCCCCAGACGACGCCATTCGCCATTCCCACCGTAGCCCTGGACCTCAATCCACTGGACTACCGGACTACCGCCCACGACGTAAGCTGCGATACTTACGATCGTGGACCACGGATCTCCCCGAGCCGGGTTTTTCTCCCCTTGCGCAACAAACTGTTACAGGTCCCGGAGTCGCCCAGCGTTAATTTCACAACGTGTACGCGATGGTGGACTCCCATCAAAGGTGATCTCCGACAGAGCCCCGCGTGTCACCTCCCCACTTTGACGCGCTCTTGCACACAAGATTGGGGTCAAACGAACTCTCACTGCGTTCCACCTCGAGAAGACCGATGGGTGTCGGAACGGAAGAATCAAACGGCTCCATTCTCCTTTGTGGAGCCTTTTGTCTCTGAGGCGTAGATACTGCTCGCCCCTTGATTCTTCGTTCCGACGCCCCATCGTCTAGGGGGGCACGCAGTTGAGAAGGTTCTGTTGACCCCAATCTTGTGTGCCCTCGTCGCGTCCAAGGGGGAGGTTAAACCGTGTTCCCTCTGTCCTTAGATCACCTTTGAGGAGTCCAAACCATCGGTACACGGTTTTTGTCGAAATAAAGCTGGGCGACTCCGGACCTGTAACAGTTGTTTGCGCAGGGAAAAACCGCGGCTCGGAGGCATCCGTGGTCCACGATCGTTTTAGTAATCGAATCGTACGGTCCAGTTGGCGGTAGTCTCAGTGATGAGGTCCAGGGCTATCTGTGGATGGGAGCGCGTCGTCTGGTGGGGGATCGAGAAATATGTTTCATGCTCTGGTAATGTTTCTTGTTTTTGTGTTGGCATGTCCCGCGCAACCCCCCCGCTACTAGTCTGTGCCCCGGGTACTCATTCCTTTCCTGGCCACCAGTCAATCGGAGACCTTTGGGTGAAGGTCTCGTCCTCCCGGGTTTCCATGCGCTCGGGGCGTCGTTAACAGTGGGAGGGATCGCGCGCTTGAGCATCCTCCACTGGAGGGCACCAAGCAGGCTTCGTCATCCAGTCGGCTAGCTTTTTGATTGAAGTACAGATTGCGCAGTTCTTCCCAGGTGCGCGATGTTGTTCTGTGCTTCGTGGATTCCTGACGCGTATGAGAAGGATTTGATGGGGAGTCGCCCTGACGGTCGGTAGTTTGCCATGGCTTGTTCTGCAGACTTTTTTACGTAAGTTTTTGTCCCCCATTCTTCGGCTGCGGGCCACCAGTAAGAGGGTAAGATGTTTGTCAAAGGGTGTTAGCCGGTGTCGGGGGGTTTGGGTGGTCCAACAGCATCGTGTAATGTGAACCTGATTTTGCGCTTTATAGTAGGTTCGGGGGGACTACATCGACCTTGCTTTCCTCCCTCCCGAGATGTTGCCGTACAGGTGGTCGTAATAGCTGATGGTTGTCAGTTGTACTCTTTTTGCCATTCCTTCATCAGAGACGGGTGTGCTCTTGGGCGTCGGCAACTGTTTCCTCTAGTGCTCCTTCCGAAAATAGAATCGATGTCAAGACTTCGTACGGCGATGGGTGAGTGATGAAAAACTTGGTGGTACTCACCGTGACGTCTTCGTTATCATTTTCACCCTTGTCCATCCACGAAGGGTACTCGAGAAATGCGGCTGCGTGTGAGGCCTTTCCTGGGACCATGCTTGATTGTCGACCCAGTAGTATTGGTAGTTCGGCAAACCAGGCAGGCGACCGTCCCGTCGATTTTACTTTTGGGGGGTGTTTCAGAGGTGAGGTTGGCGTGTTCCGTGATGAGGTGAAGGTTGTGGCTTCCGGCGATGGGTGGTCTGCCCAGTTTTTTATGGCTTTCAGAGGACCCGAGAGCTCTCGTTCCAAATGTTCGCATTTCTTTCGGTGGGGGTGAATGTTGCTGATAATTATGCTATAGGGTGAAGGAGTCACGTTTTGTCTGTTTTTGAGGGTTTGGGCTTCCCCTCTTGTAAGAGTATGGCGCCCACGCCATATGCTGATAGCGTCTGTGTTTACTTGAACTTCTTTGTCTATTGCGGCTGAGTTAGAACGGGTTTCGAGCACATTAATTCTTTACAGCGTCTCGTAATGCCATCGTTTGGGCTTTTTGTCCACACCAGGGAGTTGCTTTCTTGTTAGGTCCCACAGGGGCGCGCGACCTTTGATGGTTGGGGAATAAAGTACGATAGAATCCGGTAAAACCCTAAGGATGAGCAACGTCCCTAGATTTTTCTCGTTGCGGCATTCTGCTACCTCCCGTGATCTTTGTTGGGTCCATTTGGATAGTTTTGCCTTCAGGACACCCCCAGGAACTCGATGCGCCGCTGGTAAGGCGGTGACACGGTTTTTTGGCCTTTTTGTTCCCACGGTCCTCTGGGAAGTGATTTATGATGAAATAAATGGGGGACAATAAAACGGTGCGCAATTTATTTGGCTTATCTTCCGCCAAAGTTCGACCGATTTGGATTAATTTGGTGCACGCGGAACGCAAAACACCATGCCAAACCAAAACCCTGGGTACCGGGTTTGGCAACGGTGTTTTTGCTTACGCGTGCACCAAATCTCATCCAATCGGTCGAAATCTGGTGTGAAATATATCTAAAAAAAAAAAAAAATAGGTCTCCACCAATTTTCGTTGTCCTCCATTAATTCGTCTAAACTCCACTCCCAGGGACCGTGGGAACGAAAAAGACCAAAAAAAAACCCGTGTCCACTCCTTAACAGCTGGGTGAACCCTTATTCTCCGTTTTGAGGTACAGATCGTGTTTCTCCCAATGTGTCCAGTATCCTGTGGAGTACTTGTGTGAGGATTGGGTCGCCTCTGTTGCAATGAGCATATCGTCCATTTACCCCGTTATCCCACCTTCTCTGAATCTCGTCTTCGAATATGGCGTTCATCCTGGTCCGGGAATGTGGCGGTGTGAGTTTTGGTCATGCCGAAGAACATAACTGTCGGTTCGTACATGCCGTCATTGGTAGGAAGGCGGCTTTTTCCACTCGTCTCCCTGTTTATGTGCACTTGTTATATCCCCGCGGACGTCGCACTTGGTGGAAGAGTTTCTTCATCTGACGCGATTATTATGGGGAATGAGGGGAAGTGGTTGCGATTCGTAATCGTCCCTTTCGTTCAGCGTCGATAGTCTTGTCCCGGGCGCACTTACCCGTCTTTCTTCTTGATAAAGAAATGGGGTCAACAGAATAGCAGCTGCCGCGTGGGACCGCGGCAGACGTTGTGCGTTATGCTCAGCCGACCTATGTTACGCCGGGCACACTCTCGGGGCGTTGTCATGATTCAGCGTGAAATTCTGTCCGATCAGGTTTGGGGAATGGTCCGGCTTGAAGCCGAAAGCGCGTAGCGCGCGATCCTGTTTCGGCGCCGCGCTGGTCCGTCATCCTTCTCGATCACTCTGCTTTCGCTCACGCGCTGGCGCCCAGATCGGGGAGCGTCCGGCAGGGAGTCCGGCCGGAGCGCGAGCGCGTTGCGCCGTTTGCCGGAAGCGTCTGGCGGCTTCGCCCGATCTGATCGCGCCGACGCGGGGCCGCACGCGCGATTCTTCACAGAGATCGCCGTTCACGAGCCAGCGAGACACGCCTGCTGTGCCGCCGCGGGTGGACCTTCAGGTCTACGTCGCGCTGCAGGCCCTGGCGCGTCCAACTGGTTCTGGCGACCCAGCGGCGCGCAACGATCTCGCTCGGCTGCTTGCAAAAGCCTGTCATCCGATCAGCCTCCAGTCTCCAGTCATATCCGTCCGCATCGATCGGCACGCAGGTCTTTCTCGACCACGCCCAAACCGGCATCATCATCGCGCCTTTTGGCAGTGATCGGCGACGATGTGAACAGCCTGCAGAAACGTCACCATCGCCGAAAACATCCGGCCGGACCGCGCACGAAAATCGCAGGGCGTTTATCTCAGCGCTGGATCGACCAGTAACCGGCGGCTTCAGCATCGGCGATTTCGCCAAGATCGGCGCCGGGCGATCGTCGCGGTGATGTTTCCGCCCGTCTGCACCGCAGTCGTGCGTTCCCGCCACGGTTGTACCCATTGCCCCCGGGCCGGTGATGCGTCGCGGAATCGTAGGGTGGGTCAAAGGAGGCGTTAATCGACGGGCCACCATCCATCACCTAATTCGCTGCGAAATGGTGGGCACGCTAATCGCCTTTCCGCACCCTACTGACTGCGACCTATGTGCTTTGCGACGCAAGCACAATCTGATACGGCAATGCGACCAATTTTGCACGACGGGCCAAATCAGTCAAAACCTGTCCGTCCCTTCCGCAAAAATATTCCGCTTAACTTTGCGACCAAATCATCGCTACTCCGCTTGTCTCAACGGCGGATTAAGTGGCGTTGGCCATCGTCCACAACGTCGGTAATGCTATGGGCGCGAGAGCTGCGACTGACGTGTGTGGCTTAGCGTACGGCGAAGTCGTGTGGTTCGGCGCCGCGGTGCTGGCGTTAAGTCTAGAGAAGCGAAAGTTTCTCAGCGGGCGACGTGGCAAAAAGAGCCTTTCTCCGGGAAGAGCACGACTTAAGCAGTAAAGCCATTGCGCAGGGAAGGCCGGAAGCTCCAGCTGCCCTGTATGCTCGTTTGCCCATTTGTTTGCGCAAATCGCACGCGAACCGCTGTGCATCAAGCAACCCTGTCTTCCCTGCTACCTCTAATGCGTGGAGGGACAGACAAGATGCAAACCATCGGGCGATCAACGCGCCGGCGAGATCGCGAAGTGTCGTATGCGGTAGGATGGGTCTAGTCGCGCGAAACCCATAGCTCACGAACACGGACACTGATGGGTATCGCTTAAATCGCTTCGCTCCACCCATCCGAACGGGACTTCACTACGTCGGCAAGATGGGCACCAGCAGCCTTCTCGAAGGGCGAGCCACCGCCGCAACCTTTGCAGGTGCCAAGCTCAAGGGGGGGGGGGGTGGACTCGCCTTAACCGCCCGGCCTGCCTAGATTTCCGTCAGTTGGATTCCCCTTTGGGAACCTAAAGTTACCCAAGTTAGCGTCCTGTCAGACGGATGACTCTCTATAGGCCCTCGTTTTGACCTTTTGGCAGGGGAAGCAGGACCCTGCTTTCGGCGTGCCCCCCATGCGACCACCAAAGCGGCTTTCCGCGTGGCGCATAATTCCGCGCCCGAGCGCGTTGAACCGGCCAGCCGTTTGCTCCCGGATGAAACTAGGGACACTTGCGTGTATACTTAATCACCGCTCATGAAGCCCTCCTCACGTGGCTCCCGGCCGCCCTGCCTTTTGTCTCCTCCGACGTATCGCTGATCGCCCTGTGCCTGCAGGCCCATTGTGTCGAAAACAATCATGCTTGTTATTGTTGAGCCTGCTCTTTCTGGTCTGGGCGATCGCGATCGACAATATTTGCGCTCTATGCGCCGCACCAAGGCGCGCCATGATCGCTTCGAGCAGGCCTTCTGGTCGGGCCAATCGATCGAGGAACTCTCCCGCGCGCTGTCGGCCAGCCGACGCAAATCCGATGCGGCGTGTTTTCGTTGCCGCAATGCGCGAGTGGAAGCCGCTCGTTCGGAGCCAGACACGCTCCTTTGCCGGCCTGCAGATGCGGATCGAGAAGGTGGATGAACGCTCCATCGCCCCCGCGAAGTCGAGCGGCGGAACGGCGGCTGCGGTGCTTGCGACCGTTGGTTCGGCCGTGCCGTTCGTTGGCCTGTTTCGGAACCGTCCTTGGCAATCATTCCGAGCTTCCAGACGATCGCGGCCCTCGAAAAACACTTCGCTGGCCGTGTGCCGCCCGGCATCGCGGAAGCGCTTGTTTGCTACCGCTAATCGGGCGGATCGTGGCCATCCCCGCGAACCATTTTTCTACAACAGTTTCACGTCCGAAAGTGAATCGCAAGGCGCAGTCGGCCTGGAAGGTGTGCCAACGAGTTTTCAGCCATCCGTCCGCCGATCGACGAGCGGGCGTGAGGACGGCCATGACGAGCCAATCGTGAGATCAATATCATGCATTACAGTCGTGCGCGGGTGCGTGCTGACGGCCGCGGCCGGCGTCCGACGCCTCTTTATGGGCGGTAGATCAACGTGCCCGCCGATGGTCGACGGTTATGCTGGTTCTGCTGACATCTTCATGGTGGCGCCGCCTTGATGACGTCGGAACCATCGACATCGACCTGCCGGTCCCAGCGGCGGCAAGTCGTCTCGCGCCACGCTCCCCGCTTGAATGGTGGTCAAGCGCACCGCGTGTCTTGCAATTCGAACGTCGAACTCTATCTAGGGGAACACGCTGATTCGCAACGATTCCTTCCCAAGATCAAGGTCGATCCGGGATGACCCGTCGGAAGCCGATAGCGGTATACTGAAGGGGCGACAAGCGTGGTTACCCGGGAGCTTCTGAAACTATTGGGGTATATATCGGACTGCGGGTTTCAAGGCGAAGAGCGTCATCGTGCCTGAGCAGGCTCCTGAGCCATGACGCGGTGCGCGACATCTGACAGCGGAGCGAGAAAGCTCAAGTGAAGGTCACGGACGTCGACAAGACACGGGTTGACTCGGTCCGCCTGCAACGTCCTCGGGCTAGGGTGGTGATGCTGTCTTTCTTTTCTCGACGTCAAGGCCTCTGGAAATGGTGCCGGAAGACTCGTGGGCTTGGATATTACGTCGAGAGCCAGGCGATGGCCGGCATGAAGACCGTAAGAAGGAAGATCCAATCCGCTGGCCGAGAAAGTGCCGAATCCAGTCCGGGTCGTGAGCCGTCGGCAAGAACAACCGAGAAGTCGCCTTTCCGTGAACGATACCGCCACTCCTGCCATCCTCATCCGAAGGGCCGAGGAAGCCGGTCGAGAAGAAAC
>Ga0179591_1244252_pt1 | contig 12835 bp, 15 predicted proteins | sample CZOMad2_1_08_16f_FD_182891 | JGI IMG/M metagenome (GOLD analysis project Ga0179591, IMG submission 182891) | Vadose zone soil fungal communities from Angelo Coast Range Reserve, California, USA - CZOMad2_1_08_16fungal (PacBio error correction) | ecosystem: Environmental > Terrestrial > Soil >...
CAAAACAAACCACCACCGGGGCATTGATTAGTACGCGCACCACCAATCAGCCACGGACTTCTGCATTCGGACACACAAACAAGAAATAAGGGAAGAAAATACCGCTCCGACAATATCCGATAAACCCCAAACAAACGACAGCTCTGTGGTGAGAGGAGGGAGCACATCGGATATCAGTCCGATCGTGTGTTCACATAAGCCCAAGACTCTGAACGGACGGCGCGGGAAAAGGAAAAAGTCGCTAAGCAGAACATCGCACTGCCTCCGAAAAAAGAAGAGAACCGAAGGGATTTGCCACCGACTGTACTATGGCATTGGCAAAGGAGGAGAATTGGGGGGGGGGGGCAAATCAATAGAGAACAAGGGGGACCTGGTGTTTTGTCGGCCAATGGAAAAAGTTTCGTTTGTCTGACGAGGGGGGAAGGGAAATAAAGGAACGACGTAAGATGGAAATTCGACCTTGACAAGCAGTGAGAGGAGAAGAAATCCAGAACATGGGGGAGAAAAAGAGAGAGTACTAAGAACTAAACAGGAATCAACTGCCAAAAGTACGGAAAGAAAACCGAAAACTCCAAAGTCTGTTTCATGCGGGGATAGTACGAGAGAGCAGGAAATACAAGGAAAAAGAAAGGACCTCTAAATTTCATCAGAATTTACGGCGACAGGGCCCAACACATATCGGTACCAAAAGATAGTCTCCGCAGCCCGGTGAAAACCGACCGCAAAAAATGCCAGAAAGGAAAAAAAGAAAACAATCCGGGTAAGAGGAAAAAAACAAAAGATTGGAGTCTCATTGGCAACAGTAAAAGGGAGTGTAGGGGCATTAAGAAATAGGGGGGAAGTAAAAAAAAAAGGTGACCGCACGAACCCACAACATCTCGATCACAAGAAAACAACATGAAGCCGCGCCCTGATTCACAAATGCCCGAAAAAGAAAAATCAAAGGCATAAAAGAGAAGGAGTGAACCGAATCCCAGGGCTGAAGAGTGGTGATGTGCTCGTGAAGAGAACAAGGTTTGGGTTAGTTGCTATGGATCGAGCAGACGCAGCAATAAAAAGCGGAAAAAAAAAAGACACAAAAGTAACAGCGTGGTGGCCTGGCCAGGATAACCGGAATCTGCGATCAACACGCGCCCGAAGCAAACAAAAGACCGGTGGAAGGGGGCTAACTAAACAGATGAGGGTGGCGGCTGGCGGAAAAAGATCACAGGAATTCTCCCCTAAGAGCAGGCATAGCGACTCTAAAGGTGCTGGCAATGAAAAAATAACAAGGGGCAATCAAAAAAGGAGGAACTTGTCTCCAGTTCTGTGGAGATTTCCCGTTGGATAATTTCTCGGGAACACGCCACAACCGAGTGTCAAAAAACAGACAACTCAGAAAAGGAACACCGGGCGAAGCCAAGAGGAAGAAACGCAAGAATTTTGGAGGGAAGAGCACGTCGCCACATCATGAACGCAGAAATGTGGAACGGGGAACGGGTCATGGAAAAGGGAACACGGTCATTAGACAGGAAGATACTTGCCTGTCCGAGTAATCTGTCGGGAGATACGGATGAAAGAGCTGGAGAGGCAAAAACGAAGTACAGACTCCCCCTGTTTGGGAAAAGACAGGAAATGTGAAGACCGTGGAGGTTGGGGAAGTTAGGCCCGCCCTACGCAGTGGGGGGGGGGTATTTCCACACAGAACTTAGAGGAAAGGGTGCGCATCCAAAAGACACGGAAAGGCCGGCGGCACGCTGACAAAAAAGAAAGTGGGCAACCGCAAAGAGGGACCACGGCCTGTCCGAGCCCTTAGTCCCCCGTCAGCGTCCCGTACGCCGGTGGAGGGAAAACATAAACAAGAGGGTGAAAGGGATGCGTGATCCACCGCCGGCTCGCTTGGCGGAAGCCAACAGATGCGAGGAGGGGAAGTCAAAAAAAGGGAAACTGGAAAAAAAAGAAGCGCTGCACTGGTGCTCATCGAAAGTTTCCAGACGGACGGTAATCCAAGGTGCATGACGACTCCGTAGTCAAAGGGGCCGGCACTGGCCGAGGACGCCGGGGCTATCAATGGGAAAGGGGGAGGGGAAAATCGAAAATAAAGAACAACAACAAACAAAGGGAGAGGAAAAGAGAAATAAACAAAAGAAGAGCTCAGCGGCAATCTTCGGCCCCGTGACGGACCAGGACAACGAGAGACGAGAGGGAGAAAAAAGAAAAACAAGTGAAAGTAGAGGGGTCAAAAAAATTCGGAAAAATTCGATGAGAACCAGGCAGCGCGAATCAGACAAAGGGAAGTAACTTGTTGAACTGCCACTACGCGCATCACACCAAAAAAAAAAAAAAGAGAACAACAAACCTAAAGAAAAGAGGAACGGGATTCAAGAAAAAAAGCGTGTGGCGGCCGAACTTACAACTCCGACCCGACGAATGACTGGGGTAAAAACGGAACCTCGACCTCGGAAGTGGCACGACCAGCAGAGAAGAACCAAGCGGGTAAGAAAACAAGTAAAAAGAAGAGACGAAACCGGCGAAAAAGGTTGGAAAAGAATTGGAAGAAAAACACCACCTTGAAGGGCGGGCCGACTAAAAAAGGCTGACAAGGGGGGCATCGATCCTCCGCAAAGGGCGGCGGGTTGACAAGGAGGGGGAAGAGAAAAAAACTAGGGGCTCATAAAGAATGCAGGGGACTCCTATGACCGCGGAAAAGGTCAAAAAGCACCAAACTGCTCCGGAAGGAGGATGCCGGAACTCCGACCAGTACAATCCAGAAAGAGGTGCTTTCCTGAGTAGAATAAAGGGATAAAAAAAAGGGAAATGCTTCCGCGTTCGACCTGAGTCTAAAGGGGCGTTGCTGATTTGGCTGGAACACGGGTTGTGAGGGGCGAAGGGACTACCAGAAAAGAAAAAAGGAAAAAAGGGTGCTACCCAAAAGTTTTGCTGACGGCCGAGCGCTTGGATTTTTCGGCAAAGGAGAGGTGTCCGCTCTACGACCGCTTTGCCGGCATGTAGAAGGAAAAAAACATCTAAAAAACAAGAAGAGGGGAGCAGTCAAGGTCGCCCGGATACGGCCGTCCGCGCGGTGGTGGCTTCGAGAACAAAAACCACGAAGATGATGGCGGGATGCAACTGAGAGGCCTCTGAAACTGGCCGAAAGGGAGGGGAAAGCGAAAGTACTAAACTCCAATCGCTTATCAAACCACCGGACATAGAAAAGAAAGGGGCGGGTGAAACGACTGATGACGAGCACCCAAGGGATTCAAGGAACGGACTATGCCGAAGATGGGGGAAAAAATAAGAAAAGCAAAGCAACTTTGGGAAGAGAGAAGGGGACTAAACGGTACAATCTTAGGTGGTTGCGATAGGATGGAGTGGTGCTGCAGCAGCAATCTCGTTACAAAATTACCGGCAAAAACCCCTCTCACTACTGTGCATAAAAGAGGATCCCCCGACGCTGAACGAAAAATGTACGTTGATGATCGACTGCTACGGAGAGGTCGAGGTTAGGACAGGCGCTAAAGGATAGGGCTTCTGAGAATGGCGGGGGGTTCGTCATAAAGAATTGATTTTGGAGACGATAAAAGGCGAAATGGTAGATGGAGAGCCCTCGTTGACTTTGGGATTTAGTCAAGGAAAGCCGCGATGATAGAAACACTAAACCCGTCTGAAACAGATTATGAAATGTGGGGCCAGCCTGAAGTGTACTTCGATGGGGTATTAAATGAAAAAAGGAGGGAAGAAGGAGAAAGCATAGGGGGAAGAAAAGGAAGGGGGAAAAGAACCTCCGCTCACAGGGGTCGTCGATCCATCCTTCACGCAAATCAACACGTGTAAAGCACGGAAAAAAACCTTGCTCGTTGAACACAAAACAACATAAAGCGACGGCAGCTAAAATGACACAACAAAACGTGCCAAAGCCATGACACGCAATTTTGCCTTTGGGTTTTAAAAGTCGTGATGGACAACCGCCCAACGCGGTCTAGGGATGAGGAAGGGAAATTTCAGGCAGAGAGGGACTGGGACAATCAAAAGACGGGCCCCGGCAAGAAACGTGTAAGAAATGACACGAGCTGACTGCTCCGCAATCTCGCGCCAAAGAAAGTTGGTTGGTTCGAAGGGATGGATTAAGGTAAAGGATTCCAAAATTTTCGGTTGGTTTCCGGGTGTCCGGGGACACGCCCTCGTGAAAAGGCCGGGGGAAAATTGATTTCTGTCACGCGCTCCACGACCGTGGAAATTTGATGGCAGATCAGATCAACAAAAAACGAGTGGAGGGAGAAAAGGGGGAAAAGAATGACATCAACTAAAAAACCGGATGCTGCGTGGGGGCGCGTGACACCGAAAAAGCCACAAGCAACCGGGAAAGACAACAAAGACAGTCCACATCGACGCCGTAACGACCAGAAAAATAGAAAAAAAAAAAAAAAGCTCTGAGCAGGTTTTACCGAAGAGAGCTGAGCAGCAGTCGATCGTGGTGCAAAACCCCGTTAAGAGACAGCAAGGACTTCTGAGAACCGTCGCTGATAGCGACAGTCGCAATGGAAAAGCAAATTCCCGAAAAAAAGGGATTGGGATTTCCAAGAAGAATGGAATAACCTCACCAAATGCCATTGCAGGAACCAGGGAGGCCTAAGGTGGGGGGGTGTCGTCTGACGTTGTGCGCGGAAGGGCGGTGTGTTCATGGGAAAAAAAAAGGTGCTGACTGGCAGAAAGCGGATAGACGTCCAAACCCCGCGGCGTCGAGTAACAACGAAGAAGCACAAGAGAAACCGCGAATACTCCGGAAAGCCTGGGCTCAGTACGCAAGAAAACGTAAAAATGAAACCATCAGGGTGCTGACCAAACGCGGGAAAAAATGTTATCGGGTCTGTATCGAAAAAGAGATCGCAGACTAATCTCATGCAGGAAAACATTGCTACGGAAAGGGGAGGACCAAAGTTAGGAGGGCGCCGAATACACAAGATCGAGGAGAAGGAGAACAAAAGCAATTCTCGAAGACGCGTCTAACCAGGCCGAACCGCCGCGAGGGTCAAGGGCAATAAAGAAGGAAAAAATACCTGGGGCGCTTTGTACACGTCGCGGGAGGAAAGTTTGGGTCAAGAAAACCGTCATTCAGCGTCTTGACGGAAGAGGGGGGCTACTGGAGGAAATCGCTCAACGCACGAACCCCTCCTCTAGGGGTCTGCAAAAAAAGCACGAAGGGAAAGACCGCGCAATGATAACATAGCGCAGAAACCTCTAGAAAACATGGAAAAGGAAAAAGTCTGTTTCTCGGGGAGGAAAAAGAAAGGGGGTGAGGGGTACAGACCCGGACTTGTGGGAGGACCGTGGTAAGGAAAAGTATTGGATTACGTAGAGCGCCGCACGATAAGGAAGGGGAAAAAGAAGCCGGGCAAGGGGGAAGAGAAAGGGTGACTTAGTTAAAAAAGAACACAGCATCTTACGGGGTGATCAACCAGCGGCTAAATACGAAACCAGGGAGATTCTAAAGGGTGAAAGCAACCGGACGGCTGAAAGACAAGAGGGTGGTCTGTTGAGGATAAAAGGCGTTCGCAAAAGAAAGGGCTTCGAACGCGCCGCAAATTAATATGCTAGCCGTCAGCAAAGAAGGGGAGCCCCGTTCTGTACCGGGTTCGGAACTTGCTCAGGAACGAAAAAAAAACAGGTCGGACAAACAAAATCACGCAAACCGAAAACAGGAAGGTCAAACAGTAGAACCAAAAAATGGGGCAGTGGAAATTCTCTCCGACCCACATCATAACGAAGACGTCATGGGCGGAACTGGGAGGCCGTTTTCATCAAGGCAAGTCACGCCCGATACGAAGGGCTTAAAGGGACCGGTCACGTCAGAAAGGGAGGTCGGCAGTTAGGAAAGAGCCGGGAAGAAGGGCAGAAAAAAAAATCAAAAATGAGGGAGATCTGGGTACCAGTAGCAGCCCGTGGCTGTAGGACACCCAACCTATCATATGTTGGAGTGAACCACCAGTTCTGTCAACGGTGCGCGAGAAATCACGGAGAAATCAAGCGGAGAAAAAAAAAAAAAATGGAGGTTATGGGGAACGAGAGAGGGGCCGAAAAAAAATAGCGAGCCCCTTCGGGGGCCCCCGAGCAAAAAATGAGAGGTGGCCAGAAAAAAAGTTTACAAGAATCCCTGCCAAGCGGGAAAAAGGGAGGTTGAAACGGAAAAAAAACAAGGACAGAGAAGAAGGGAGCACACGAGAAAACCCCTGAAGCCGCTCGGAAACACTTTAACACGGAAACCCAAAGTAGGCATGACGATCCCAGTGCGTCGACAGGGACCTAAAGGGAGAAGAAAGGCCCGAGCAATCAAAGGACGAGAAAAACAAGGAGGAGGAGAAAGATAAAAAGAGATGCGACGCCCGGGAAAGAAGATGCAGCGATAGGAGAGGCGCCCCGGTGACAAGACGATCACAGGTAGAAAATGTAACTTCAGGGGGGAAAACCCAAACAAAACATAAGGCCATCGATAAACAGTTGCAGGCGCAAAGCTTCCATGAAGAGAGATGCGAATGAAAACAATCAGCTAGATTGTGGCCCAACCCTCAACCCGATCAAAACGAAACAAAAAAAGGGGTCGGGAGCGAAAAACGAAGGGAACCGAGAAAGCCGCACAGGGCCTCGGCTCGGAGGTTGCGGTGAAAAGGGAAGAAATAAAGACGTTAGGATCGCCGACTTCTCCGTGTTCAAAGGCAAAACAGAATTCCGAACGGGGGAATAAAAAATCTTCACTTATGGAAGAGAAGAAAAAAGAGCTGAAACCAAGATCCACGCAAGTCTCGAGGGTCCGGCGGGGACGGATAAAACAAGGCTCTCTCCTAACGCCGAACCGACAGACCCGGAGACCGAAAGAGGGGGGACTTAACTGAACCATAAGAAAGGAGTGCTTGCCTGACCCGACCGCATATGAACGAACCAAGGCAAGGATCAAGGGGCTGACCTGAACTGATCTGTTTGCTGTGCGATGGGCTGGGACGGTTGGGGGGGGGGGGGTGGTGGGGGGGGGGGGGGGGGGGGGGGGGGTGGGTGGGGGGTCGCACTATCCCCACCACGAATCCTCACTAAAGGCACACACAACCCTGGGGAGGAAGGGGGGGCCAAGCAAAAAAAATTTTGCATTGCCAGCCGCACTCTCTTATGAGAGCTAAAGCCCTTTCACACGCGCAAAACGTATCCGAACAGAAAAAAAAAAAAAAAGAGAGGATAACTTAAGGGGAACACACCTTCCAGTCAAAAATAGCGGGGCGTTCGGCTACAGTCGGGGTGCAAAGATGAGTGGATCGAGGAACACGCTGAGGACGAAGAAAAAGCGTCGAGATAAATAAAGCTTTCTTAGAGATGTGGGAAATGTAAGACCTCCAGCTGGAGCCGCACCATCCCGAAATAGACGTACTGGTAACAGGAGAAAACATCACAACGAGAGCCACCCGAAGGATGCAGGAAACGAGCTGGCGAACGAAAAAGGGGACTTACTGATAAAAAGGGAAGACCCGAGGCGCGCGACACTTCGGGGCGGGTGGTAGCGAATGGGGGAGGGATCAGCACTCAAATTCCACGGAGAACTGGGTAGAGGGGGGAAAAGACACGAAACACGCGCGAAATACGGGTCGACACAATCAATCAAAAGGGGGAGTCAAGAAAGGTATTTCTGCGTGAGCTCCATTGCGAACTGGGCGGACCGGGGCGCGGCGTGTCGGCACAAAAGGGAGAGAAATTCTAGGAGGGAGGGAAAAAGGTCAGTAAATCGATTTGTGGATTGGCTCGCCAGAAACTGCGGGAATGGAAGTAGGATAGGGAAAAGAGACCCGGGGTTGCCTTGGGCCGCCACGTAATTATACTGAAGCATCAAAGGTAGTGACGAGATCCGCAACGCCTACCAGAGGCAGCGAAGTGAAAAAGAACCGGAGTTCGGGAAGAGGGAAATGTGAAAGGAAGTCCAGGCTTTCGCAGATTCGAATCAGCTTTTCGAAAAATGGGAGTTGAGGGGAAGGATAACGCGCTCACGCGGCATCCGAAACCTGGACAAAAAGGGGGGAAAAACATTCTTCGGCCACTAGTCCGAAAACAGGGGAAAGGGGCTGAACAGGGGAACTCCCACAAACACTAAAAATACGTCATAGGGCAAAAAAGAAGGCAAACCAAGGTACTGCCATCTTTGGTGAGGTTAGCAATAAGGAAAAAAGAAAGGAAAGAACTAGTAAATTGGCGGCAGGTAGACTGGTATCACGGGGACGGTATAGACTTAGGGGGAAAAAGCAACAAAGCTCGAACGGGAGGAAGGAAAGAGGGGGGGGGGGGGGGAAAGGGGGGGGGGGGGGTTGGGGGGGGGGGGGGGGTGGGGGGGGGGGGGGCGCAGTGCGGACTCAGGAGAAGAAGTCGAAGAGAAAAACTATTGCATCGGGTGTTCTCGGGATATTGCGGAGCATTAACGGTGACGTCTTCATGGGAGGAGGGGGAAGACGAAAAAAAAAACGTCAGGGGCTGATTGGCTGGTGGTATATCAGACCTGGGGAGGGAGAAAGTCAGGGCTCTCCAAAAAAAAAGGAGGAAGAGATGAAAAAGAGCCGCGACAAAAGATGCTTGTGAGCTCTTGACAATCAAAAACATACCACAGAGCAAGGCAGACCGTCGTCCAGCCGCCAAATCAACGCCGACCCAAGCACCAAATTAAGGAGACATAATAGAAAAAAAACACCCAAAAAGCTCGTGGGCGCGGGAAGACATCGAGAGCTGAGTCAGCAGTGAAGATCAGGGGAACATCGAGCCCAGGTTAGTACTAAAAAACTTCTGCCGCAGTCTCTGATGGGAAAGGTGATACCGCCGAGAAAGTCGCAAGCGCCATCCATCGACTAAACGGATGGGGTAACATCAAAGGAAAGAAAGAAAAATGACATGCAAAGGAGGCCTCAGGGGGGTGGTGCAGTACAGATGACGTCGCAGGGAAAAGGTTTGTTGGGAGGAAACGGTGGCGCTGATCAACACCGGGGGTGAGGTGCCGCCCCAGGAATTCAATGAGTTGAAATGAAGGGAGAAATGGACCCATATGAGCGCGAAGTATCCGGCAAACATCCAGGCGACCAAAGAGGGACGGAGGCAGAAAGCCTTGGCGAAAAACCAAGCAAGAAAGGAAAACGCAGCAGGTGCTACAAACTAAAGCAAGCTGGTCCAAATTCCCGGGTGAGAGGAAACCTAGAGGCGAAAGGGAAGAAGACTCAGGTAATTAAAAGAGGACTCCTCGATCCTTAGCACAACGAAGTTTATCTTCACGGGAATCCAAAAGTGGCAAAAAAGACAACCGGGGGCACGCCCGCAGAAGGAAAAAGGACGCGAAAAGCGGGGAAGCCATCAAGGAGATCATAAGCAAGATATGACATCGGACAAAGAAGAGGGGGATAAATTGGGTGACCGTTTCCAAAATCGTGTAGGGAGGGAAGGAGAGGGGGATGGGAAGAAAGCGGTTCCAATGTGGGCGCCCAAGCCACAAAACAAAGACAGAAGTAGGAAAAAAACAGATGAAGCCGACTTATAATGCAAAGAAAGATAAAACAGACGAAAGAGGGGCTAATCAAAATCAAAATCTGCCTATCCCTGCGGGGTGCTCGTCATCGGGGGGGAAGTCAGTCCGCCCTAGTGGGATAACATAATGGGGAGGGATCATCTGGGGGGGGAAGAGGGGGAATATAAACAGGAGCGCCGCACTATAGTCGAACATCTAGAAAAAACGAAACTAATCCGCGGCTCCTTCACATCTACCATAGGGAAAAGGAATCAAGATACCGGGAAAAAGGTCGCAAAGGCCATGCGCGACCGTGCTGCGACGAACTTTTAGGGGGCAGGAGGTTCAGATACTGCGGTCCCCGAAAAGCGTGGGCAGGAAAAATCTTAGCGGCAGGAGAAAAAAAAGGGAACTCAGTAATAAGGAAAGGGAAAGGGGGCAACAGAGCACGTCTGGTCCCGGGTCGGATAATCTGGACATTCAGCCCAAAAAAAGATTAACCAGCACAGCAAATCATGGAAAAGGTCAAAAACGCGGAAAGCAAAACGCCTTGGGGGGTAGTCATGCGCTACGCGACCCACATGAAAAATGACAAAAGACTCGGGGTCCTGGTGCGCGAACTTGGGAAGGCACCTGCAAAAGAAAAAAAAAGTCGGGCTCAGAGGAGAATGACAGAGCCCGGGAGGCACAGGGCGGGCAGCTTGAAGTTAAACCAAAAATGTTGTAGTACAAAAACTCGCGCCAGGTGAGGGAGGGAAGGGGAAAAAAAAGAAGGCATAAAGGGGATGGAGTCCGGCCCCGCACTCGGCACAGGGTTAGGTATGAACAACCCAAGTGGGAACTTAACTTCGGAATGCGGCGCCTTGAGCACGAAAAGGAAAGAGAAAAGAGGAGGGAGTAGGGAAAGGCTCAGATTGCCCAAATGTAGAGCGAGGCCCTTGCGTGGGGCCACCCGTCCTCCGTTCTGGGCGTTGGAGGAAAAAGGACAATGACTCCGGACCGCCCGCCATCAGTGAGGGGGGAGTAGGTCCAACAAAAAAGTGCGGTCCGCACAGACTGAGTGAGAACAAATGTAAGCCAGCGAAAAAGGGGACAGAGTCGAAGTGCCGAACGGCCACAGGGGGAAAGAACTTCAGTCTTGGAAAGGAGAAGGAAGTCGCCGTCCGGGAAAAAGTCCCCCCAAAAGGGCGGACGAAGCTGCCCCTGAGGAAAAAAGAGGGGCGGCGACCTCTAACCAAACGGGGAAGTAAAAGAGAAGGCAAAGTTCGAAGGAGAAAATCAGGAGCCATATCTTCGACGCCGTAGACCAGGCGGCGAAGGAACAACGGGCGTCAAAAGATTGGAACGTTCGGCCTTCGAGGAAGTTGCAAGCACTTCCAGGGTAAAAGGTGCTAAAAATAAAAAAAAGAAGAAGAGGTTGCCGGAAAAAAATCACCTCAGGGCCGGAGGCAGGCTGAGCGGGGAATACCAGGGAAATCTTTTGGGCACAGGTCAGGAAAAAGGAAGGGACAAAAGCACGGGAGAAAGGGAAACATCTGACAGGGAAAAAAAAGGGAAGAAAGAGAAGGGAGAAAAAAACAGGCATCGTGCCGCCAGGAAGTCTCGTGCATTGCCAAAGAAAAAAAAGAAAAAGAAAAGAGAAGGACCGCTGGGGAACACCTCACCGATGCCGGGAGGGCGGGCCGCTCCACAAGGATGCGAAAGGAAATCATCATCAAAGGAAAGGGGGGGACATGGGAAAAGGGCACTACGACAAAAAATCTTCCCGGATCATTTCCAGAAACGCAAATGAAAAGGACTGACATTATCAGCCCGGCCCGAAGGCGAAAGGGCTTCAAACGTGCGAAAAGAGAAAGAATGAGGGAGTAACGGTATGTGGTCGCCAGCCCGCATATGAAAACAAAAAGGACTGGCTTCCGCGATACCTTCCATCCGGCGGGTGTGATGGGAAAATGGGAGGGGGAAAGGAAGGAAAGTCACTTAAAAAACGAAAGGAGACCCCGGCGCCCGGGTTTGCTCATCAGACTTTTCGAAGGGAACGCTAAAAGGGAAGGGTACGCACCACGACTTTCGGGGACAACATGCGCAGAGAAGGCCTAAACCCTCATCGGCTAAAAAACTGGGGTTACACCAGTCACCAAAAGGGGGAGAGGGTTCGAAGCTGGTTTAACAAAGATGCGAGGCAGTAAAAGGGTAGCGGTCTCGTGCAGGCAATGGCGAACGGTATCGGGCGGGACGAAGATTCAGAACCAAAAAGAGATAGCAAAAGAACAAAACAGACCCAAGACGGGATCTTGTTCACAAGACTCACCAAGAGCGTATCAGAAACGAAGGATGAAAAGGAAGGCCGAAATAGCAGATGCACGCATATGGTCGGAAAAAATTTGCGGAAAGTCGCTGAGTCATAGGAGGAGGGGGGGGGTCGGGAGGTAGTAAAAGGTGACGAAGAGAGGAAAGTTCACGCAAAGAAAAGAGAACCGAAAAACGGGAAAAACTTCACAATCGAATCAGTAACGTTCGACCAGTCAAAAGGGAGGGGGGGAAGGTTAATAAAAAAAACCGCGACTGAGGCACCCCGTCTCGCTGTCGCAACTAAGGACCGGCGAGTGGAAACGGAATGCGGGGTGAAGATCTGGTGGATTTGGGATCGCAGGAGAAGCAGGCTTTCAGTACTTTGGATCGGAGCCCTCGGTGTCAGGTGAACCTTAAAAACGAGAGCAACAACTAGTGCGATCAAGCCGAAGGTGGGGAAAAGATGCTGAGCAATGCGTGTGGGAAAACTGAGAGTCGGGTACTCGACTGGGTCGCGGAGATGAAAACATCGAGGAAGGTCGCCACGTTCGCCCGATGGCGGCGAAAGGAAACTCGGGGTCAGGGAAGAAATTGAAAAGGCCCGCAATCCAAAAAGAACTAAACGGAAAGGAAGAAACACGCATGGGGATCACCGTTGCGCCAGAGGGGACAAAAAAAAAAAAAGGAAAGAAAATGATTCCCACAAACTTATCCCAAAAACCCTGAAAGTACCAATGGAAGTGGTTGAGGGTTATCAAGTCGGGATGGGAAAAAACACTCAGGACAAATCAGATTGATGCGAAGTGAATACGACGATAAGGTATAGACTACAGAAGGACACCGTCCAAGGCAGGAGAAGGGGAGCAATGTGAAAGGAGAGGGCGGGAGAAAAAATAAATCGAAAGAAGGCAGTTGGTTGTGTATGTCGACGTCCGTTGATCGGAGGAAAGGGCGAAAATTGACGACGCCAAAATGCTCTGCCTGCGCGGGGCTGGATTGGCCAATTGGAAAAAAAAAATCATAGTGGGGGGGAAAACCAAAAAAAATTTG
>Ga0179591_1299394_pt1 | contig 12835 bp, 17 predicted proteins | sample CZOMad2_1_08_16f_FD_182891 | JGI IMG/M metagenome (GOLD analysis project Ga0179591, IMG submission 182891) | Vadose zone soil fungal communities from Angelo Coast Range Reserve, California, USA - CZOMad2_1_08_16fungal (PacBio error correction) | ecosystem: Environmental > Terrestrial > Soil >...
CTTCGGTTGAGGTGCAGTGGGCGGAAGTAAGGGTAAAACGGGGTTTAACTTCAATGTATGCGACTGGGAAGGAGGTGGGAATCTTAGGGAAGGGTCGTTTTTTGCCGAACGCGTCAATACTCTGACTTTGGAGTCTGAAGCTCCCTGAGACAAGATACCATGATTCTTTCTAGGCATAGAGGTGGGTCTCGCAGGCAGCGGCTTGCTCCGGTGAGCATCAAGATGCGAGATCGTCCTCTCTTCAAGGAATGAGAGCCGTGACGTGATTCCTCGGGTCTCTCCCTCTCATTCAGCCTTCGGATCGGCCACGTCACCGGAGCCAGTCCTTGCATGCTTTGTGCTGGTCTGGTAGCCCAATTCGAGTCCCGACGACAACATGTATATCGGTCCATTGATGGATTACGTTGAACCACTTGAAGTTAACATGAAAAGCAAGTTAGGACGGTCCCGTTTTTATCGTACAGGACAAAAAGGCGGTGACTGGAGGGGACGGAGGGTGCAAAGGGGAAACATGTGGACCGACCGAATCGGGACGAGCCAAACACTCGCGTTGATTCAGAGGTTGAACAGCGCGATATGTTCTTCACACAAAAATTGGGGGTAAAATCGGAATATCTGGGACTGGACGTCGGGAGGGGAAGAGGGACAAAGCTGTCGAGACCCATTTTTCATCGGTTCTGGGGGGAAAAGTGAAAAAGTAGTGAAGGAGGGGGAAGGGGTGGGGAATAAGGGGCGAAGGTCCGAAAAATGTAATAAGACAAGGATCCTAATGCAGGGACATGAGTATTGGTGTCTTCTTAAAGACGGGGTTTAAATAACATTCTGTCTTTTCTCCCCACAGGTTTGCGCAAGCAGGAAAACCACCTATTACCGGAATTTCTGGCGCCTCTGAATCCTCAAAAGTAGAGGGGGAACCCGTCCCTCCCTTTTCCAATTTCGCTCAGGAGACGGCTCCAATTCCTTCGAAGACTTAGATAAATGGCCAAGAAACTGCGTTGGAGCGTGGGAAACACTCAAATTAGAAAGAACCTACGGTAAGGAGTTGAGCTGCGCCACAAACCATTCTTCGAAAACGCCAACATCAGGTCGCCTTTTCCAACTTCTCTTCCAAAGAGGCGCGATAAGGTCGAGGATAACAGGCAGCTGTAGTTTGGAGGTCGCGGACAAAGCTAACTTCAATCATGCGGAGGTCGGTGGAACAAGCAGCGGACATGAGACGAGGAGACTCGAACCCAATCCAAAAATCACTTATTAACATGTCGGTGTACAGTCGACTGTTCGATACCTGGTGAAGAACCATCATTTTGGGAATTTCTTAATCTAGTACTGGGTTTTAACCTTTTCTCCTAAAACCCATCGCCTTGTAATTTCTCCTACGCTGGGGAATGGCTAAAAAGAATAATCGCTGATCTTGATTATGCCTAACTTGACACACCACGCCTAACATAAAGCACAGAAGGAGCAAGACAGCCTTAAGGTATTTTGTACATTCTGAAGGTGTCATGGTTCATACAATTGACGGGCCAACTGCCCTGCTCGTGACCTCCTTTCTTCTGGGACTCATGAGCCTCTGGCAGAAGAGTGAAGGAAACATAGCGCCGATCGTCGCCAGAAGTGTCGCGATGTCTCGAGCCTATGCGACAGGATCGTATTTGAGTGGGCAGCGCACCACCGAACTCTTCTTGACGTGTCACCGTGTCCCTGCGTACGACGCAGGGCGGAACGGAGGCAAGGCGGTGAGCGGGTAGAGAATCGGGTGGCCGATCTGTCGATCATTGTGCAGGGAACTGCGCGATTTGGGCTAGTCATCAAGAGGAGTGCGGTCTCAGGAATGGGAAGGGAACTGGGAAGCTGATTGAGGAACGTCGGCCCGGGCACCTGCACCGTGCCACACGAAAGGTAACTTGGAAAGCTGAAAACGAAAGAAGGATTTGGCTTGAAGGTTAGGCAAAACCCGGAAATTGGCGCTGATTACGAAAGCCGCCCGCCCTTTTTCATGGGCAGCCAGAAGGGGGCCTTCAGGGAGAAAATATGGATCAAGGGAAGGTCCGTGCGAGGGATTTAAGGCGCACTTGGCTCGACAAACGCGGCCGAATCACCGAGCCGGGGGTCATACCTAGCACACATTCTCGCCACCTTTCATCATTAGGCGGAGCGCCCTTCGCAAGGCGGGAAGCTGGAGAAAGGGCATGGACATACGAAGAGCACTCAAACAAACGGAGGAGGGGAGAGATTCGAGAGCTGGCTTCATTTCATCTAGTAACGCGACTTCGCAGCCTTCAGCTACGCTCCTGTGGAGTGGCATGGAGAAACGGAGAATAAGAACCCGTGATTCGACGCTTTAAGTGCAATGGGTCGCCTCCAAAAAATCACGGAAGTCAAGCAGATACGTAGAAAATGAATGTTTGGGGCTGCCCCATACTTAAACCGGAGCCGCTTTCGTTAACAAGAACGCCAAGGGACCTCGGTTCAAAAAGACACGAACGACTCCGCTTTAGACTCCGGGGCCGGCGCTCTCCACGATCGGGCCCATTTGCGGTGAAACCGAGGCGTCAGAAAGTGCAGCCAGCGGCGAGCCTCATCGTCGGAGACAACTAATCTGACGAGCGAAAGAGGGGGGAGATAAAACTTTATTGGGCTGCGACTTCGCCACTGATGACCCACAACGACGACACGCTCAACTGGAAACGGCCGCCAGCATGTATGGGTGACAAGCACGGAAAAGCGAAACTGGCGTGCACAGATTCAAACTCTATACTGGTTGCTGAAAACTCATGATCCGATCCGAAACGTTGCATCGGCTCGGCCGAAGCGCTCCAGGACTGCGGAGGATGGCTCGACTTCCCAAGACGTAGCGGGCTATCCGCTTGGAGACATAAGAACACAGGCAAAGCTTCCTGCGTCCCACTCCTGCTGGGGGGAGTGCCTAGACAGTAGCGCTCGGGACAGTGGTTGGCCGTTACGTCTACGAGCTAAGAGCTTTGGTATCCACCCGCCTGGCCTTGGCGGTTCTTGGGAAAAGGCGACAGGTGGGCAAAACCAAGAAGCCACGGATAGTAAGGAAAGGCATCGGTGGTCGAATGTATAGAAAAGAGAAGACTCATTTTCATGCCATGGTTTGGCGGCATGGCGTCAGGGAACTAATCCATCTGAGCGGGGCCGAGGAGGGGGACAACCAGTCCTGCCGGAATATTTCGATCTATGCGGCTCCGCCTACACACTCGCCAACCGTTCGTCACAGAAAAAGCGCATTCGGAGCGATTACGCAAGATCGACGAATGGCGTGAAAGAGAAGCGGCAGTGGGTAAGCAAGTTAAGAAGGGACCGGGGTCCTCCCATTCTAATGGTGTTGAAGGTGGTAAGCAAGGCACTAAGTTCTGCGGAGCTTCTCGAGAATGGGCCTTCTAATTGGACAAGGAGGCAAGGTATTAACATTCTACGGAGAGTAGCAGAGGGTGGTTGGGAGGGAGGAGGGAGGGAGGAAACAAGTGAGGGAGGGAGGGAGGGGGGGAGATGGGGGGGAAGGAGGGGTGGGGGGCTAAAGAGGAGAAGGGGTGGGGAGAGGGAGTTTGGGGGAGGGGGGAGGGGGGAGAAGTGGGGATGAGGGGATCGCAGGGGTGAGGGTGGGGGGGGTGAGGGGGAAGAGCGGGGTGGATGGGAAGTGAAGGGTGGAAAGAAGATGAAAGTAGGGGGGAGAAGAGGGGGTGGAGGGGGGGGGGGGAGATTGGAACAAAGGGGCAGGAGGGGGTGGAGAGGGGGCGGATGGGGGGAAGGTGGGTGGGCGGAAGGTTGGGATGGGGGTTGCGTAGTGTGGGCGAGGAAGTGAGGGTGGTCAAGCGGCGGGTGGCGAGGGGGGGCTGGGGGCGGGTGGAGGCGAAGAGGGATGGGTAGGGGGAGAAGGGGGGAAGGGTGGGGTGAGGGAAGAGAGGGGATTAGGAGAAGGGGGGGGGAGGTAGGGGAGACAGGGGGGGGGGGCAAAGAGGAAGGGGGGGAGGGAGGGAAAGGGGAGGAAGAGGGGGGGGTGGGGGGGGAGGAGGGTGGGGAAAAGGGATGGGGGAGGTGGGGAGGGTGGGGCATGGGGGGGGGGGGATTAGTGAAAGGTGGAGGAGATGGATGGGTTGGGGGATGTTGTGGGGGGAGTGTGGTAGGGTGGGGCGGGGGGGAGGGGAAGGGGTAGGTGGGAAAGAAAGGGAGGGAGGGTGGGGGATGGAAAGAGGGAGAGAGTCGACGAGGACGGTAGTGGGGGAGGGGTGAGGGGGGAAGAAGGGAGTGAGTGGAATGATAAGGGGGGGGGGGGGGGGGGGGAGGCGTGGGTGGCGGTGGGTAGTCGGGTTATGGGGGTGGGGGTGGTGGGGGGTGGGGGGTCAGGGGGATAGGGGTAGAGGGAGGAGGCGGGGATTTGTGGATATGGGTGGTTGGGGGGTGAGTGTCGGTGGGGGGGAGGGGGGGGTAGGGTATGGGGTGTGGGGGGTCGGGCGGGGGCAGTAAAAGAGGAGTGGGGTAGGGAGGGAGAGGGTGGGAAGGGGGTGAAAGAGAAGCGGTGGGGGGGGGCAGCAGGGGGAGACTATTGGAGGGATGAGGTGGGGGGTTGGGGGGGGGGGAGGAGGGGATGGGTGGGGACGGGGGATGATAGGTAGGAATGTGTCTTTCCTGTGAGTAAGGGGACGGCCGTATGTGTGGTCTTACTCTGTATCGCTGATGGGGTAGGATCGGTGTTTCCAGAGGGGGAAAACTCGCTCGTCCGACACGCATAATGGTAAAGAACAGAGGGGTCGCGGATGCCAAAACAAAGCATAAAAAGCAATGGTATTAGATTGGGGGTAGTCTCTATTGGGTACCCTCTGCGAGTGTCACACATCATGTTCATAGAAAACTCCATTGGACCGCGCATGGACGCGAATCCGCGGAGAAAGGGAAGTGATGAAAAAAATTTTTTTGTGGAAGAAAAAGAGCGATGTTCCACAGACTCGTTTTCCGTATTGTTGGCTAGAGAGATAAGGGGGGCCGCAAGACACTGTTGGCCCTATAAAAAAGACCCCGACCAGGTCCACCACATTCGGGGCCTTGGCGTGAACATGTGAAACCGTTCGCACGAAAATTGGGCGGTCAGACACCAGCAGAGTTGATTATTGTAAAATTCGTCCCCAAACTTGCCTAATCCAGTGGTTGGGTACAGCGCAGAGAAGTTGGGTAAAAAAAGCACAAAAGCAGGCAAGAAAGCGCCTGTTCCCGGTCCGCCCGGAGTGGCCTATCCTACGGTTAATCTTCGGGAGAGTCCGTAGAAGAAGCAAACCAGCGGAGATGGGCTCTGGGGAGGAAGTGCCATTAAATATCGTTAGAGAGTCGTGCGTCGTCAAGAATGATCAGAAAATGAATAACGAGCCGAAGGAAAGCTGTGGCGTGGGGAAACAAGCTTGAGCGGCGTCGTTTGGAAGAGCTCGCGCAGAAAAAAAACAAAAAAAACCTCTCAAAAAAAGTCTTCCTGCCCCGTGGCACCCAAGGAAAGAACCGACGTAACGATAAATGAGCAGCAAGAATGCGGCCTCCGAGTCTACCGGTTGGAGGAAGACACGAAAAAAAAAAGAAAACTTGCATGTGGAAGACTGAAAGGTAACGCGGATCGTTCGTGCGCGTCTTTGCCGTGTCTAGCTTTTCGCGGTATTCAATTGGATGGGGGGAAGGAAAACCACGCAAAGGGAGAGGCAGAGGTGATGCCGATGGTTTTTGAAATTCACGGCGAGTCTGGCAGAAGTAGGGAAGCGATAAAAAAGACGCTCTTAATGACGTCAAGGCAGGGACCACGCCCGTGTTAGGGAAAGAAAAACAAGAGGGGCGACTGGATCTAGCACAATTCGTGGTAGATAATTGCTCGGACTTTCGATTATTACTTGAGAAAGATGGCAGTTGCGGTAAGCCAGGGTTTCACGTGGCCGCTGGAACGGGCGGTAGGGGTGGTTTGTGTCGATACGAGTCAAGCAAAATCGGAAGAAATCGACACTTGCAAGGCATGGGCCTTGACAGCCGCCGCTGGTGGCGGCATGCAGAATGAAGAAGGGCACCTCATCTGAGCGCAAAGCGAGACGCCGCGGCGTGGGGGGGTCAGTAGATGTCAAACTCAAGCACTCGAAGGAGGGCCCCGGTCCATCTTTCGTCACCTCTGTTGAGAAACACCGTAAGACGGAGGGGACGAGGGGAGAGAAAGTCTTCGAGAAAGTATTCAAAGCGTGGATTTTCCACCGGCGGATCCTATCCGGAACGGCTGACGAGGAACTTTAAAAAAAACGCGCTCAGGTCACGCCGGATTTAAAAAAAAAGGCGTGAGACGGGGGGTTGAAAGGGGGAGGGGCCGTCAAGAATGTGCATGAAACATCGGGTGAAAAGCGGGAGAATTATGAATTCATCTCTATCTCTAGAACGAAACAACGCTGCCATAGCCCCGAGTCAGAAAGTTTATCTCGGGTCAAAGCAGGGACATTTCAAAGGAAACCAAGGGCCACGCTGGTATCAGAGACAACAACAACGGGAGAGAAGCTTATCGCCAGGTGTAAACGTCGAATCCCTGCAAAGCGGCTGACAACAGAGACTTTTTATATAAGTTCTCTCTGCCCTTCTGTGTCAGCGGTGAGGGAGGGGGGGCTAGCGCTCGCCTGTTAGAGACAGAGAAGACTGTGAAATTACACCTACATGTCCGACCGTGATCGCAGACCAGAGACGATCATGAATCTTATCAACAGCCGCATTCGGAGAAGCTGTCCGGGAATCCGCTCTTCCCGGCTAACCTCAAAGGAGGGCGAAAAAGGATCAAGGGACTGGTCGGCCAAGTCTCACAATACTGATTCGCAGGCCAGGGCGAATCAAAAACAGAGAAAGGAAGGTACGGGTGGGCTGGCAGAATTGCCGAGATACAGATTGTATGAACCGGACTTTGAGACACTAGACTGACCCACTGACGCTGGCCGGAGTACGATTGGGGGGGGAACGCTGAGAGGGGGAGGGATGTGCCAGAGGGATGAGGAAGTCCGATCAAGCGCTGGCACGTCTGTTGCAACCGGATGGGATGCCGACGGGGAAGGTATTGACGCCAAAAAACAACTATACAGGAGTGAGCAGGACGAATGATCTGCCACCGAGAATGAACCGGATCTAAAGACCCCGACCGTAAGGGGAGCTGAGACGGCGCTTCCGCGGCCGGTCGTGAAATGTTTCGTGACTAGAACACGAAAGCTCATGCCTGCGCACCGGACGGCGATATCACCGAACCTTGCGGCAAGAAAGTCGCCAGCAAAAGCGAAGCAAAAGAGGGAAGCGAAGACAACTTTGTTGTTTATAAAAAAAATTGGGAGAAGTCCCGAAAATCGGGGGTACAAGCAAGAACAGAAACAAAAACGAAACGAACCGGTAAGAGAAGCGGGCCACGACGAGCATCAATGTTCTGCTGGAAACGGAATGAACACGGGGAAGACACGCCAGCATGGGCTGTGGGATAAACATTCATCATAGGGTGAATCTGGATCGTCTCTTGGCCGAACGGGTGCAGGATACAGAGTCGGGTTGGAGGATGCGACTGTTGCGAATCGGGAAAATCCTGGGAACGCAAAGCGGGGGGTGAGAGCTCACGAATCAAATGCCTCAGACTTGCGATAGGCTCTCTACCTAGCCGAAGACGGACACAAGGATGAGAAAGGAGATTCCTCCGCAAAGGCATTCAACTAGTCTTTTTCTCGGGAAGAATCAAGGGAAAGAAGGGGAATGTTTGAAAACTCCTCTGATATCAATGTCGCGTACAGGCTTTTTTGCTTCTAAGGTTGCCCGCAAAACTTCTATCTATCCAGAGACGAAAAAAAATAGGGGAGGAAAGGGAAAAGCCGTACGAATTGAGGACCGCTGCAAGAACCCGGCTTGTGGAACATGACATCGGGGAGGGAGACTGGGGTGGCAACCGGGTCGGATCGAAGAAAAGCTGGTTTACTTTCTGGGGGCCTGGAGTTGTTTCTTTTCAGCGTTGGGGAAAGGTTAGTGTCCTCGGGGCAAGATACCGGACGAAAACCACTAAACTAGCTCTGGGCCATGAAGGGCGATATTTGATGAACATGGTCGCGACGGGGGGGGCCGGAAGCGGAATGAGGTCCTGCGGCTTACTGTCAAATTACGCATGCGGGGGGGTAAAAAAACTCTCTAGCGGTGAAAAGAGAAAATCTAAGAATGCATGGGATGCATTAATTCGTTTTGTCCGTTCGAAAAATATAACAACTGTGCTTCTCGAGAAGAAGGTGTTTTTCACCGACAGCCCTTAAAGTAGGCCTCAGCCATAAAGTCTTGTTCTCTACAAATCCAAAGGTCGCAGGGGGGGACCAAGGAGAGCGTCCAATGTGGACGGCTTAGGTAACCGGCTCGCGCGACTGGAAGCCGGGGTGACAACCTTCAAAAGTTACGAATAAAGAGGGGATGAAGGTACAAAAATATCGCCAGCCCATGCTCAAGAGATCCAAATCAGCGAAGGGTAAAGAAAAGGGAGAGCAACAAAGTGCGCGAGCGGTCGCGACTACAAGTTAGGCGAGGGATTGTGTGGGAAGAGCACCCACGCATAGGCGTAAATCATGCCAGATCTGGAACGAAGCGGCCCATAGAGCAGAATCGGAGGTCAGCGGCGCAGGAACAAGCAACAGCGCATGAGAACATTGATGATACCGGCGCGAACCGAGGAAGTGGGAACCGGCCGTGGGGCAATCACGGAGGGCGGGTTGCGGGGGGGGAAAGAACGGCAAACACAATCGTCCGACGGTTCATCCCTGGGGGGTAGAGACAGAGAGTAGGGGGGGGGGGAGCAGAGGACAAATCCACCCGACGAAAAGCAATCTATACGATTCACAGGCAGGCAGTGACGGGCAGCGGTAACGTTCCTGTGTTCTCAATAGCCCCCTCCTACTTCCCTAGAAAGCCTGATCATGAAAGGAAAGCCGCACGCAGCGAAGATCGCATAGGCGGGCGCTCACAAATGGACGGATGTCTATTCCTTCATAAAAAAAAGAAGACGTATTGGGAGGCGGTGAGAAAATATTAGATCGATGCGAGTGGGGGTACAAAGTCCAGGTCAGGGGAAGTTCGGGGCGGCCAATGCATGGCGTCGTTCGCGGGCTCAGCTGCCTATCGGGTACGAACAGCAGGGGCAGGTTAAAGGAAGATTGGGGAGATCATGGAGCAAGTTAGTTAGTTGGCTGCCGCTGAGTTAAGGGCACTGTCCGATATGCTAGGCAACTGTCCCGGAGAAGGGGGGGGGGAAGGAGTGGAGTCAAAAGGTGTACTGATAACCTTCTGTCTAAAAGAGGAATGCATTGGGCTATTAGTGGGAGTTGAAAACAAAAAAGGTCACTGGCGGGGTTGATTAACGAAAGCGCCCCCTGTTTCAGGGTTCAAACAGAAATGGACGATTTAAGGGATAAGGAGGTGAAGGTAAGGGAGTGGCGGGGCGAATGCTAAGCCGCGCGCCGGGATGAAAACCGAAAGGGGGGATGGTGGTCAGGACCGCTCACCAGGGCAGATAAACCGTAACGCCACTTCACCGTCGCGCCAATCCTGAAATGTTACGCCAAAAGCGAAAGAGATAAACAAACCGAGGGATGAGAACAGAGGAGAATGCGCGCCGCGGGTCGGCAGGCCCTTTCAGTACAGGGGCCCGCGAGCGAAGCATGGGGCGAGACGAAGTCAGATGCCATGGGCGAGGAATGCTGGCGTATACATCCACGGTTGGCCTTAATTCTTCGCGGTCGGCTTGTACAAGGGAGACTAGAAAGCCCAGAGCAACGGACCAAGCCTAAAAAGCGTGATAAGTGAATTCCGGCTGCCATTAAACAGGGTCGGAAGCTTCAGGGGGTAAGCCAAGAGGGGAAAAAGAAAGGGGTTTGACAACTACAGCAATAGCCATCGGCCAGCTGTCGTCGATCCGCATCCTCAGGAACGCGTTTGGAAAAAAAACTGGGGTGGGCACCATTCAAAAAAAAAAAAAAAGGGGGCAACAGAGAAAAATCTGTAGGGGGGTCATAGGCGGATGCACGAACTACTTTCGATTGCCTGAGGAACCAAAACAGCACAACACTTCAATGGGCGATAAAAAGATCCAAGATGACCAAAGAGCCACGCTCTGTTGCCCTGCCGCCATCAGTCCGCACTGGACGTGACAAAAGTCACTACGAGGGACGGGGGAGAAGGGACAACAACTTCAAACAGGTTGCAGGGGACAAAGCAGGCAAGCGAAAGCCGACGACCCTTTTCGACGCCGGGACGGCCTAGGCCTGCCTCCCTTCAAACGTATAGTGAGCCATAGGCCGGCGCGTCAGAGGAAGAAGTGGCTGGGAGGGGAAAGGCAGAACGGCAAGAACTCTTCGCAAAAGACTCCGGACTGGCTTAGCGCGTGGTCGTAGCGAAGGGACGGGTGGGGAAAAAAGCTGATCTCAATAAGACGAATAAGGGTTGGTCCCCGGGCCGCATAGAAGACTTGTTCAGTGGGGGCGTTAGCATCAAGGGTTCAGCCCCGAGAGGGTTAAGGCCATCCCTGCGCGGTCGCAGCTGGCAGGAGTTTTACTACTCATGTCTAAATGCAGAAGGGTGGAGGAGGCGGCTGTCAGCTGTAGAAGATAAGACTCCTTGAGAGGCCTCGTCGGCCAGAACTGCTCCTATTTGACGCTCTTGTTGTCCGCGACCTCCACAACGAAAGAGCTAAAGGGTCTAGACTGAAGAGAGAAATGAGGGCACGCTTTAACGGCCTTATCAGCTAGGATACGAGCATGGCGTCGTGCTGTAACTATTTTTGTCAGACTTAATTACTAAATTTCTAAGGGTGAATTGGTGGCCAGGTGGGGGGGGGGGGGGGGGGGGGGGGTGGGGGGGTGGGGGGGGGGTTGGGGGGGGGGGGGGGGGGGGGGGGTGAAAAAATGGAAGATCCCTCACTGCAGTTCTGCGCGCCGTTGAAAGAATCTATAGATTGTACGAAGAGACAAAGGAGAGGAAAGTGGGATAAAGGAAGGTTGAGACCGAATAGGCTACGGCTTCCGGGGTAAAATGTAAATCGTTGTGATCGGCGGACGCAAGTAAGGTTTGGGCAAGGGACTGGAGGACAGGAGGAAACAAGAAGCTTCATTCTCCAGAATGCCTAATAAGTAATCTCTAAACATTTTGGACAGAGCCGAGTTTTCAAAAAAAAAAAAAAGCCTGGGGCATTCAAAAAATGTTCAGAGAGGGACGGGAAGCGAAGCGGGGCAAAGTTGCGACCCATTTGGTGTCACGGACCAAATATCGTGCCACACAGATAAAAAGTGGAAAGCGGGAGTGGCGCGGGAAAAGAGGAGGGGAGATATAATTCAACTGTAACATACCCTCCATGCCCCTCCAGGGGGGCACCAAGGAGTCAGTAGATCAGAAGAACCGTTCCAAAGAAAAAACCATTTAGGAGTGTGACAAGCATCTTGAATTTCAAATTCTATCAGAGCCGGAATATATCCAGATGGGGGTCTCTTCGATGAGAGGATTTGGGGCTTGGGAACAGAAGGGCAGGAAGAGACGATTGGCTTACAACGAGAGGGTGGGGGGGAAAGCTCGGCCCTCTCTCTAGTCCGGATCAACGCTATCAATCACTGCGACCTTATCAAATTTGAGGGGGTAAAGAGGACATCCGGTTCCGGCGTAGGAAGAAAAAAGAATAGCCTGATCGAAGGAGCACGAGCAGCTGGGGCCATTGATACCGGGTCGCGCTTCTGTTTTCGATGGCCAAATATCGCCATCAATGGGGGGGAAACACTTCCCGGGCCAAAAACGGGAGAAAGGGAAAAAAGTGTAGAAACCCGGGGACCTAAGCAATCGGCCTCAGCCTCCAGTGGCTCAGCAAAGCGTGACCAGACCGGGGCCAGGTTGACGAACGTTGGAAAGGAATAGTACTTGGAGGGGGTCGAGGTGCAGATGGAGTCCGTTCGGCGCGCGGGGTTGCTTGGTCGTCCAACAAGGTCGCGACACGTTGGGGAAAGGCCGATTTTAAAAAATCCAGAGCGTGCATCGGCATTGGGTGAGCCTTCCAGTGCGTGAATTCGCGAGGAGTCGTCACGCCGAGTGATCTAAGACCCCGGGGGAGGTGACTAAACAGCTTAATCTCAGGGCAGGAAATCTTCCGGGGTTTTCTGGTCGCAATTGAGATCAGGGGGGCTGGATCTACTGGAAGAGCCGTTGCAGTTCACCAATTGGGAAAACTGTAATTGTCGAGGCGAGGGTTTGTGTCTCTCGTCAAGCAAACGAAAGCCTCCTCACCAAGCGTGGCAAAAGGAAAGAAGCGGAAAGCCGAAAAAAGGAAGTGTTTTTGGAGAGGAAGAGAGAAGCGCCTCTGGCAAAATGCCAGCGCCACATATTCGCAAACGTCGCTAGGGAGGTTGTCACATGGAGAGGAAAAACAAAATACAAGGGCCGTCCAGAAGATTTTCAGCACATTCTTACGCATAGCCCAGAAAACGGGGAGTCTGGAAATCGGAGGGAGAAAGGCTGCTAGAGCAGTAGCGTGTATTTCCGAAACGTGGCGAACAATCCGGTCGGGGAAACGTGACGTTAGGTGGGAAAGCAGAAGAAGAGCGCAGTCAGGAACGTATATGGAAAGGTTGATAGTCATGGAGGTTCTCTGGTCTGCAAGCTATCACGGGGCATGCAGCCTTGGAAAGATGTCAAGCTGGGTAATGCATGGACGAGGGGAAAAGACGTCACGCCAGAAGACCCGAAGGGGGGAGACAAGGAAGAAGTTATATAAAAGTCTCTGGGACCACGGCAACCATTGAAAGGGGGGCGACTGCGGGCAAAACGCTGG
>Ga0179591_1413704_pt1 | contig 12835 bp, 17 predicted proteins | sample CZOMad2_1_08_16f_FD_182891 | JGI IMG/M metagenome (GOLD analysis project Ga0179591, IMG submission 182891) | Vadose zone soil fungal communities from Angelo Coast Range Reserve, California, USA - CZOMad2_1_08_16fungal (PacBio error correction) | ecosystem: Environmental > Terrestrial > Soil >...
GAGACAATGAATACCGTCAGAGAAGAAAGGAAAATGCCTGCGGGTGAATTTCTCTTCTCCGGGGAAAAAGTAACACGAAAAAAAATGTCTGGCTAGATCCTCCTGAAAAAGAAGAAAAAAAGAGGTGACGGGCGGCGTAACCGACCGCACCTCATCGGGGAGGGGAGGGGAAAGAAAGAAAGAAGGTGTTAGGATTCCTTAAACTTTACATTTTTCAAGAGAACCGCGCGATTTTCTCTAATAAACAGTAAAAAAAAGGACATCGGAGGGGAGAGCGTTCCAAAAAACACTCCCATGAAGGGAGGAGGGGGGGGAGGTCCCCTCCTCAATCAGGAAGAAAGGATGCCGCAGAAAACAACACCGTATTCTTCTTCCCAATATATATAGAGAAAAGAAAAGAAGCAGTCCCTTACAGAAGGAGAGGGACCAAAAGCTTCCATTCCCGTTTTCTGTGGGGGGAGGGGCTCCTGCCGCTGGCCTTTTTTTATCTGTTGAGGGAAATCGAGGGGGAAGACCTTTTTGCCTCCTCGCACCTTTCCCTTGAGGGGAAGTGACCGCCGTCCTCTGATCTGGTTCGGGGGGAGTTGCGATTAGTACTATGGTTTGAGAAACTCGCCCAGCATTATTTCAGGAGGAGGTGGGGGTAGAAAAGAGACACTTCACCGCCAAAAAAAAAAAGGGAAATTTCTTCTCAGGGGATTGCTCTTAGAAAAGTCCGAAGCGGTTTTGCGAGCGGCAAACAAGGAGCCGCGGAAGCACCAAAAGAGCGAGCCCGGGATTTAAATGACCTGTAAGGAGTCAGGCAGGCGTGGGGAACGCAAATCTTAAAAAACGCCTGCCTTCACGGAAGAAGACCTGGAGAGCGCGTTCTTTTGTCGACAATTTGGGGGGGAGTAAGTGACGAAGGGGTGGTGAGTCAATTTCATAGTCATGGGAAAAGGGGGGGAAAAGATTTACCCTAATCACGGTAAATGCATCGGCGTATTTGGACGGTGAGGGGGAAGGGGGGAATTTTTTATTCGTTCGCCCAGAAAAAAAGGGTCCGAGCCGAACCGTCGTTTCCGCAACGATGCGAGAGAGGGGGAGCCGGGACCAGTATTGTGGAATCTCTCATTGCACCTAGAGCTTTCCAGAACGAGGGGGGGGGGGGATTTACGGCGATGTCATCACCGGAGAGGAGTCTACAATTCGAGGGGGGAGGAAACTTTCCCAAAAAAAGATCCAAATATCTCGTGGTCGAAAAGGGAAGGGCAGCGCCCGAGGTCAGGGAGAAGATTCCCACCTTTTCCATCTCTTTGGAAGACAGTCACCTCTACGCGGACCAAGACATTTCATTCCGTAGAAGAATTAAATCTATTAATCTACGAAAGGAGAAACATATCGCCGAGTGGAGAGAAAGGAGGTTGAGTGGTCGCCTATGCTACAGTGAAAGGGTAGAGGAGATTTTGGCCGATCGGACATAAGGGGGTCGAATTAACCCAATTCTGTAAATCGCGCCTCCGTAGGGGGAAACAATACTATATCTAATACCAGAAGGGAGAAGATAACGAACCGCGCCGGAACGGCAGATCGCTACATTTGGCAACAACCAGCCAGGGGGGAAGGGAGCTGATGACCGGTTCGATCATTTAAGAAGGAAACAGAGAAAAACCCCAAACACCCCAACAAAAAAAAAAAAAGAAAGAAAAAAAAAAAAAAAAAAAAAAAACCCCAACAAAAAAAAAAAAAAAAAAAAAAAAAGATCTGAAGCCGAGCTTCCGAAATTCTCACCGCGGATTCTTTTGCAACAATGAGAAGGGGGAAAGGAGAGAGGAGTACGTGGAACGGCTGAGAGAAGAGACTGTTTTTCAATGTCGCAAATCTGGCGTCACTGAATAAACGTGAGCCGCCTAGGGAAAAATAGGGGGGAGGAGGGCCATTTGATCCAATGGGGGAGAAGAGGGCTTTTGAATTTGCCTTCTCAAGTTCACCATCGAGATGATAGAAAAAGGAAAGCGGCCGTTCTTTTTGATTTTATAGAGAAGAGGGAATCCGTCCCTCCAACGAGACTCGGATACGTCTAGGGAACTCACGAGTGAAGAAGGGGGGGGGGGGTAAAAAGAAAAATTGTCTAGGTTCCCTCTCTTGACGAGGCAGAAGAAAAAAGGGGGGAAAGAACGATGAAGGTGGAGGCTTTCTCTTCTTAATTGTGCGACGACAAGGAGGGGAAAGCGACGCATCAATTTGAAGAAACCATGGTTAAAGAAGGGGAAGAGACTTTACGTTATCTTAACCTATTCTACGTCGATGGAAGGGAATTGCGGTCTCGTACTCGAAACCGGCTGGCGGAGGGAGAGAAAGGGCAAGAAGCCACATTGCGTATAAGGGAATCTGCTGCCCGCCTACCTACTTCTTTTGCCGCTTCAGGGAAAAGAGGGCAGAAAAGAAAAAGAAAAAAAAGGATGAGAAGGAAAAGAGAGATAGAAAAAGGGAAAGTACATGAGCGGAAAAATCAGTCGCGTCTGCGGTCAGCAGAGTACTGAAATAAAAAGGAAGGGATCGCGATATCAGTAAGGGGGGAAGGACAGGGAGATTACGATACCGAAATTCTCATCATCGCGAAGCAAGGGAAAAGGAAGAAGAGACACGACCGTCTATTCGACGAAAGAGAACGGGAAACCATGCTTTTCTCTTCAAATTGTATGCGGCGAGATAGGGGGGGAAGGAAGGGACGGCGGCACAATTCAGAATATGCACGAAGAAAGATCCTGAAAAAAACTCTTTCGCTTTTCCCGCTCCGTAAGAGGAAAAAAGAGGGAAAAGGGGGCGGGGACAGAAAGGAAGAGTCACACTCGTGAGTTCCCTCGACGTCTCCGCGTCCGGGGATGACGGAAGGGAGGGAGGAAAAATGCGCGGCCTAGATCAAATAAATAAAAAAGAGGAAGGGGAGCCTATGTTTTCTCCAGCTTAAGCGCTAGAAGAAAGAAGAGCAAACTTCCCAACGCCTCATAAGAGGAAGAATCTCGCCATTCTTATCACTGGCAGAAAAAAAAAGAAATCCGCCGAGTGGATCGATGACCGAGGGGGAGGGTTTCTTCACGTACGCCAGATTTGCGAAAATGGGGAAAAAACACCGCGATCTGCACAGGAAGCCGTTCCACTGTAAGCAGGGAAAGAAAGAGAAAACCCGTATAAGCATCATTCGGCAAAAGTAAGCGGAAGACTCGGCTTCGACGGCCGTGGTGCAATGAGGACCTGGAAGCCGGAAATGGATTAAATTCAAATCTGGTGGTTGGAAAAAAAGGGGGGAAGAATGAAGATAATAACCTGCGTATCTCATGTCTTTTCTATATCGGTCTTGGGGAAAGAAGAAAGGAAGGAGGCGCGATTTCCATAATTGGGTAGAAGGGAAGAAGGAGATCTGCCAAATCTCCTTTCACGCGGGGAACATGGAGTCCAATGTTAACTCCGCTTGAGGAAAAAAGGAAAAAAAGGCGCTATTTTTTTTCTCGAAAGAAGAGGGAAGGGAAAGGAGGGCATTCGGGGGGAGAGGCCGATTGACTTCTTTACGTGGCAAGGGGGGGGGAGGAAAAGAGATTGGCCAATGGTGGGGAAAAGAGGGAGAAAATCGTTGCTCTGCAATGGAAAGAGAGGGGGTCCACTTTTTCGACGCAGAGAAGAAAGAGGGGAAGACCTTTGGCCGGCCGGGGGGGGGTTTCCTCCCTCGAATTTGGAGAGGGAGAAGGGGATGACAACCATAGGGGGGAGGAGACTCTCGTTCTCCCAAAACTCGTGACGGAAGAGGAGAGCGCACTTACATAATACTAAGGGGGGGGGGAGTTGGAAAAGTCTCATCTTGCCTGTAACTCCTTTCTTTCTAAACAGGTGGCTTTTTTTCGCTTGTGAGGAAAGAGAAACTTCCCCTTTCATCTAATGCACAGTAAGGTGTACGTGATTATTTCCATATTGAATGCTTTCTTTTTTTCCTAGCATGGTGGATGATGTAATCAAAAGAAATCCGCCACCGGGAAGGAGGGGGACGTTCTCAAACAAAATGTGGGGGGGGAGGGAGACAGGGAGGCCTCTTTAATTCTTCTTCCGTGAAGGAGGAGGGGGGGGGGGGTGCGTGCAAACGCCTGCCTCAGAAAGGGAAAGGAGGGGCGTGCCTCTATTATCTGTTAATCTGGTGGGGAGGGAAGGGGGAGACGTACGGGAAAGGAAAAAGAGGGAAACAATAACTAATCTCAATCCAAAGGAAGGAGGGGGGGGTGAATTTCTCTTTATAAACAAAATCCAAAGAATGGAAAGGAAGGAGTGGAAAACACAATCGTTAACTAATAATCTCAATGACGGGGAGAGAAAGGGACGGATTTCACGATCCCGTCGTTTGTTGGAAAGGGAAGGGGCCAAGGTCAGCGCACCTCTATTTGCGAGAAGAAAAGGGAGAAAGAGGAAAGAAAGAGCGTGGAAAGAAAAGCGGTTCCGGACTTCTTCCCTCAGCAATACGTAGAGGAGGGAGAAGCAAAGGATGAGGATTAAAATGAGAGAGATCGGCCTCGAAGGGGAAAAAGGGCAAGAGCTTCCATTACTGGGCTTTTTTTGTTAAACGATAGGGAAAGATGGCCGTGGTTTTATACGGGGGGGTGGAGCTGACCTTTTTCGCCCGAGAACTGGAAAGGGAGGAAGAAAGGGAGCGTGACCTGCCGTCCCGCTGATACGGGGGAGGGCCGGACATTTGCGATTAGTTATCGATTGGGGGGGGAGGGGAAAGGAGGTTAATTCTGGGCTTGGGGGGGGAAGACATTCACCGCCAGCATTTCATTAAATGGAGGGGGGAAGTGAGTCTTTTTTCGGCCGAAGAGGGGGACTAGCAACTGGTATCCGCTGTAAGCACCACCAAAGCAAAAGGGAAAAGAAAGGGAGAAAGGGAGCTGTCGAGGGAGGCGTGTTGCACGCAAGAGGGAAAAAAAAGAAAAAAGTTCCCGCGTGCTACCTGAGCTCTTCTTTTTGGCGAAAATGGGGAGGGGAAACGGTGCGGATTTTGGGAGAGTTTTCTCTTCCTAATCACATCGAAGGAAAGAAGGGAAGGAAGAGTACGTCGGCCTCGGAAGGGCTTGCCGTGTATTTTTTTATTCTTTCGCAAACAAAGGAAAAAAAAGGTCGATCCGAAGCTCGGTCCGGGAAAGAAAGAAGCATTGGGAATCCTGAAAAGTAGGGGGGCGCAAGAATTCACTGGGCGGGGGGGGGAAAAGGGGGGGGTGTGGGGGGGGGACGGCATTTCCTTCGAAGGGTAGAACCCCTCCTTTAATGAGAGGAGGAAAAGGAAGGCAACCGTCCGGAAAAGGGGTACAAAGATCTCTTTTTCTAAAAAGGAAGGAGGGACATGCAGCTCACCGATTTCCGTGAGGGGGGGTAGGCCCCCTTTTCCATCTACGTGGGTGAAAACGTCTCCTACATTGAGAAGACTCACTCTTCCTCTTTAAAGGTAGGAAAGGAGCGGAAACGTTCCTGCCGCTCGTAGAAAATTGGAATCACTCTTAGTTACCCTGGAAGGGGGGAGAGGGGAAACTCGCGTGAAAGGAGAAGGGGCGGGAACATCCTTCTTTCGAATGGAAAAACCACATTCGGAAATCGGCCTCCTAAGAGAGGGGAATATATACTCCATTAGAATACTCCCATTTTATTCTCGCGCCGGGAAAAGAAAGAGAAAAAGGGGGAATTTCATCCATTTCCGAGGCGGAGGGAAGGGAGAGAGCACGGGGAAGGAAGAGAAAGTTCCGCCGGAGGAACTTTTTTCCTCATTAATTCTATAAGGGTTTTGGGGAAGTTGCGTCTTTACAGAGAGAGGATCTGTTTGTGCGTTTACTTGTTTCATGGGAGAGAGGAAGAAAACCCGAAAAAGAAGAAAAAGGGGTTACAATCGGTCCCATCTATCGCAATCGGAGAAAAGGGAAGAAGAATGGTCGCATAAAAGGGGGGGGTAAGGCCTGCTCAAGTTCACCATCGAGATGAAGAGAGGGAGAGGGCGAATGAAACGCCGCGGTTTGTATTTGATCAGAAGAGTAACGATCGCGTCCGTATCCCCGAGAAGGCGGAGAAGTAAAAGGAAAAGTGCAACTGAGGCTTGGGTGTCCCAGAAAGAAAAAAAAGGGACCGCGGGACGCTTCAGATACTGAGCGGGTGAACGCGAAAGATGAAGGGAAAGGAGGGCTCTTCTGAATTGGGAAGAGGAAAAACAGGAAATAGCGCAGCAGCAATTTGCAGAAACTCATGGTAACAGAAAAAAAAAGGAAAGGATCGGATCTACGACGGTCGTGAAGAGGAAAAGGGGCCTGCCTTGCTCGAATGATGACATTTCTTTCTCTTACTCGAACGGAGGGAAAGGAGGGGAGAGAGAGAGAAAAGGGCATGCGAAAGCCACAGGAGGGAGGAAAAAGAGGTTTTGTGCCTCCTCATTTACCTGTTCACAAGAAAAAGAACAAAAAAAAAAAACGTGAGGAAAGGGGGGAAAGGGGCTGGGTGCGTTCGTATTTTGAACGAAAGAAGTCGCGTCTGCGGGCAGAAAGAGAAGGTATTTTCGGCATGCTGGCAAGAGGGGAGAGAAGTATTTCTGAGCAGCGGAAAAGGGGAAAGAATCATCGGGATCATGAAAAGGCAATAGAGGACCCTATTCACTACTCATTCACCAGGAGAAGAAAGGAGGGCTTCAAATTTATGCGGAAGGGTAGCCGGGTCAGTCGGCTGCACAATTTCAGAGAGAAGGAAAAAGGCAGCGAGAACGTCGTAACGACACTCTTTCATAGAGGGGGAGAGGAAAAGCGCAAGCGAGGGGGACCTCGGGGCCAATGTTTCTTTATGGGACAAAAAAGAAGAGAGGAAGTATTGATAAGGGGGAGGGGACGAACGCGTCTCTGGTGATGACGGACGCGATAAGAGACGCCTGCGCTTAGGAAAAAGAAGCAAAACCGCGTCGCTTTAAAGTCGCCGATGGGAAAGGGGGAGATCGATCATCTCTCGAGGGGGGGGAAGGGAGACTCCTCATCCATACCTGGCTGATCTCTCCATTCGAGAAAATGGAAAAGAGCCACTATCCGCCCGGGAGGAAAGGATTTTACGATTCTCTCTCAACTAGAGGTTCCTCTTTTCTTTCCTTTACGGGAGAGATTTTCTATTGCTAACCCTAAACCGGAAACCGCTCGTCAAGTTTCTCTCTCAGCCTGTTCCCCTTTCTCCTTGCGCTTTGGGGGGGGGAATCATTTACTTACGGTGGGGGGGTTACTCAGAAGGAGATAGTCTTCGATGCTCCGGGGGAGGGGAATAATCGACACGTCCACTCATCTCGGAAAGGAAAAGATGGTGTTGCCAGAATTTCTTCGTCTAAGGGGGAGGGAAGTAACCTGCGTAAAATTCTCAATTTCTTATTCGAGATCGTGGAGGGGGTACAATACAAGGAAAGGTGGGAACGTAATTGGTAAGTCTCATCTAATTCGAGAAGAAAAAAGGAGAATTGCACACCTCGATTTAAAAAGGGAGGGGACGTTTACGACTCTTAATCACCTCGGCTCTATGACTACGAGCGGGGGGCATTAACGTTGCGTAGCCGGAAAAAGGAGAGAATGAATGAAAAGAATGAAGAGCGTGGCACTTTGCCGGGGAGGGAGAAAAAGGTGGTCGGGGAGGGGGTTCCTCGCTGCGTTTATCACCTTACCATCGGTGCGCTGAATGAAGGTGACGACTCACTAGAATCAGGGGGGGGGGGAGTTGTGAAAACTTTGGTCCGTCCGGTGCCGAAAGAGAGGCGAACTTCCATCCTAGTGTTTTCTCCCGTGTGATGGGTGCAGTACCGAGGCTCTCGTGAAGCTCTGCTCAAGAAGGAGAATCTTTCTTTCCCTCTTTCTCTTTTCACATTCGCGTCGCACTACAAAATACTGGTTCGAATAGAGCCTTTTCAAATCTCATCGTTTCGGGACAGGAGGGGGACGAAAAAGGTGGCCAGGGGTGTTGCTCAAGACATAAAAACACTAAACTGCCCCGAAAGAAAGACTTACGCCGACGCGTACGCTGGAAAGAAGGGAGTGTTCTTTTTGCAGAGGTAAATCTCTGGTCTTCTTCCAGGGCTCCCATGAATATGAAATTTAATCAAAGATCTCAGAAAAAGGATCACTTTTCTTGTTTTTCTCAAACAAAAGATTTTAGAAAAACTCCAGTGGAGAAGAGGGGTTACTTTCATTCTTCTTTGCTGGGTTGTTTGCAGGGAATTCCTCTACAGATTCCCACGAGGATAAGGTCTATCCCCCGGGCTCTATTATCTTTGATCTGGTGGAGAAGCGTCTACCAGTGGGGGAGAAAGCACCGATTCTGCCTAAAAAGCATAGAGAGGGGAAAAGGATTGCTTGGGGAGAAGGGGGGAAAAAAAAACAAAATCAAGCCAAAGGAATGGAAATAAGGAGGAAAAAAACCAACGGGGGAGAGAAGAGAGGACACCAGATCAGAGTACTGCTGTCACTATCCACGGGAGGGGGGGGGGAAACTGAAAGGGAAATGTGAGAAGGGGGGGGGGGAAGCTATTGTCGAAGAATAACATATAAACCACTGGAAAGAAGGCCAAAGTTGGGGGGGGAGCAAGAGGAATGGCATCGTTTCCTTACGTGGGGGGAAGTGAATTCCTATCTCTCACGAGAAGTTAGGGGAATTGAAAAGAGGAAGCTCTTCCTCTACTGAATTGCGGACGGAAACGGCTGTTTTGTGTACAACGCTCTGTCTCCAGGGGGGGATCTGTTTTCGTAGAGGGAATTGATCTTACCGGGTGGCCCCTCGCACCTTTCCCTTTAAGGGACGGGGGAAGCCGTCCGTGAGACGGGGAGGGTTTGCGCTTAGTGAAGAAGGGGGGGAAGGAAGAGCCGCAGCATTAGTTTCATGTGGGGGGGGTAGCCTAGACATTTCACCCGCCGGAAGAGGAGAAGTTGGATTGCGCTTATTCCTGGGGGAGGAAGGGCGTACATCAAACGGGTTAGAGAGGAGAAAAAAAATATTCCCCGCGGAAAGGAGGTACATGATCCTTTCTAACTTGAATATTAGGAAGAAAATCTTCAACCATAAAGAAGAGTAAAGGGGGGGCCTTGAGAGCGCGTCTTTTGTCAAATTTTTTGGGGGGGAAAAAGGGGCGTATTTTTAGTGAGAAGATAAAGAATGTTAGCTTCCTATCACAAAAAAGGGGAAAAAAAAGCACTACGAGGGGGACTGTGCTCTCTCCGGGGAGGAGTTAGAACCATGAAAAAAAATATTCCACCGGGGGAGGGCCTTGCCAATAATATCTACTTTTAAAGGAGATGGGGGGGGGGGTAGTTCTCTAGAATGGCAAAAGGAGGAAAGAAAAGTTCGCAGAACTATTTTTTTGTAGAACGGGGTTCCTTCTCTTTCAAGAAACTCTTTCCTTTCTGCTCGAGAAAAGGGGGGCGTCACCTCCGGAAAAAGTCCAAAGATCTAGTGTCTAAAACTTTGACACCCTCGAGGGGAAAAAGAGAAGTGCTAAACTCAGCGATTCAACAGGGGGAAACTAAACCACTTCTCTACAGGCAAAGATTGAAGAGAGGACGCTTTCCATTTCATTCCGGGAAAGAGGCGCTAAACGTTCCTGCCTCTCGTAGAGAAAAAAAGAAGAAGGGAGGGAACCTTGGAGTGTCGAGAGGAAGGCCGAGGAGCGATTTGGCCTATTCTACATAAGTAGGGAGGGGTAAAAAGAATGGAAAATCGCGCTCCTTCAGCGGAGGGGAACAAGCTATATCGAATACTGCCATTTAGAATACGCCGGGGGAAGAGAGAGGACATTTTGCAACACCAGAGGGGGAAAAGGAAGAGAAGTTATGGAACGTGTCTATCATTTCCGCATTCAAGGGGGGGAAAAAGATTCTCACCCTGATTACTTTTAAGAGGGGACTCAGAGTACTTTTAACTGCTGCGCAGGAGAAAGAGAGGCGTGTTGCGTTACGGGGGAGGGGTGGTCACGGAAGAAACCTTTTCTTCAGAGGGAAAAAAAATAGGGAGACTATTTTAATTGCCCATTGATAGAAAGAGGGAGGGTTGATGAGTCTTCTTTACCCTTTGCCTAAAGAGAGAAGAGCGATCGCTCCGTCTGGCGAAAAAATCGGGAGAGCTGTCATTTGATCTCTTCCTCGCAGGCGTCGAGGTCAGAAAAGAGAACGCTGGAGACGTCGAGGGAAAAAGAAAGAGGGGGGGGGAGACTTATGCTTGGTGTCCCCAGAACAATTGGGATCTCTCGCTTGAGAGGAAAGAAGAGGTTTTTTCCTTACTTCTATTGAATGGGGGGGGGGGGATCGAACGAGTAATAGCTCCGAATAATTTTATAAACTCTTGTATCCCGCACAGGGGGAGGGAGGAGGGGAATGACGGTCGTTATCGGAACAAGTGAGGAGTCTGCTAGCGAAAGGATTATCATTTCGGTCTCGTAAAGAAAAGGAAGAAAAAGTCCGGAATGATTCGCGAGGGAGAGAATGAATCGCTGCCCTCCTATCGCGACTGAAGGGGAAAGGGAAAAAAGTACGCCGCACCAGCGCAGAAAAGAGAGAAGAAATAGAGTAGGAAAGAAAAGGATATATTATTCCTCTGTGCGGCGTGAGTGGGGGGGAATGAAGGGCAAAATCATTCGCGGATGGAGGGAAGAAAGGAAGGGGGTAAAGTTTCTTTCGCGTGCTGCATCTTGCGATAAGCATTACCAGGGAGAAGCGCCAGCCGGTTCGTAGAGGAAAATCATCGATATCATTAAATTCCTAGGATGGAAGAGGGGTAAGATCAACTACCTTCTATTCCGAAGGGAAAAAAAGGACAAAAACTCCCGTTGCGGAGACCATTTCTTTTCTTGGTAGGGGAGTATCTTAATCTGTAAGGTGGCAGAAGAAATCTAAATAAGCTCCACATTCACTCTCAGAAGGAAAGAGGGAAAAGCGCCGTCATCTGAATCGAGAAGGGGGAGGGGGGAATCCACTTGGGTTCTTCCTTTTAACCAAGAAGAAGGGGAGAAGAGTGGGTCCCCTCGACGTCTCAGGGAGGGGAGAGCAGGCTATCTCTATACTCCTGCGCGGGAAGGAGGGGCAAGTGAAGTGAGCGATGTTTTCTCCAGCGGGAGAGAAGGAGATTGTGACACTTTCCTCATGAAGGAAGAAGAAAACTCCCTGATTATCTGCGAAAGGAGGGGCGCGCCACTATCGCAGAGTTCTATCTATTCCCCTATTGTAAAACGAGGGGAGGAAGTGACGGGGCAAAGATTTGCAAGGACTCAACAAAGAGATGCTTCTCTTTCTCTCGATCACCGTTCGCTGTGCACTTACGTGGGGGAAATTCACCCCCCCCGTGTCGCTAAGCTATAGGGGGTGTCCTCCTTCTTCCTCCTGGGGGGTAGGACGGCTTCTGCTGAGAGGAGAATTCAGTACCCCTTATCGACACGGGCAAAGAAGGGGAAGAAATTCCAAGCTTTGGGGGGAGTCGCTATCTGCCTTTCCTTCGTCGAGAAGAAAAAAGGAGGGGGAGAGGAGGGAGGGGTTTCAAATGGGGATAGCTCTATTGTCCATCCTTTTTTCATTCGCAGAGGAAAGAAGGGGGCGGGGATCGGCCAAAGAGAAGGGAAGTCGCCTCTGCCGACACTCCCCGTTTAACTCCGCTGGATTCAAAGAAAGTGGATCTACTAGCGTGGGGAAAGACTAGCATTCATCTTTCATTCTTTCTAAAGATCTTATTAAACACGGGGGAAAGGTGGATTCTTATCGGTTCCCTTGGTCGGCGAAGGGGGGGGTTCTTCAGAGAGGGGTTTTTCCATCTCTTCTTTTAGCACTGGGAATCGGGGAGCTGCATGTTCCCAAGAGGTTTTTACGACCACGAGGTCTGGGGGGGGTAAACGTGGGCCGGAAGGGGGGGGAGGAATTTTTCGATTCTGAAGTACAGAGTGGTGGGAAGATAGAACGTAAATCCTACACGAGTGGGAGAGAGATCGCTCCCAAAACCGAGGGGGAAGGGTCCATTCTCAGGTTCCGCACGGGAGAAAAGGGAGGATTCGCCCTTTTGAAGGAGGGACGGCCGTTTCTTTATCTAAACCGGTGGAAGGGGAAGGGGGGGGACGAAGAATAAAAAAATCAACGGCCAAGTCACTAGCGCCTATGATGGAGGTGCTTAGGAAGGGTTAGAGTGTTTTCCGGGGTGGGAGGGTTCTTTCTTGAGGGGGTTGTCTTGTTCTCTCTGTTCTTCTCTTTTCGGGAAATCTTCTTCTGTTCGTGGAAGGAGGATTCTTTTGGTCTAGTTCCTTTTCTTTGTCGGGGGTATAAGAGCCGACCATGACTATGAAATTGAAGCAAAGAAAAGAAAAAGTCACTATTCTTTTTCTCATTCATCAAACAGGAAAAAAAAGGGAGCGCTGGAATCTTCTTAAGGAGAGGGGGAGCTGGGAAGATTTTTTTCTTGCAAACGCCTGAAGAGGAGGGGGGAGATACCCTGGCTCGATTAGCGGGGGGGGAGGGCGAACCGTGTGCTCTTACGCCAGACAAAAAGAAAAGGAGGGGAAGAAACAATAATAATGCGCAGAAAGTAATTAATGCTTGCTGGTTAATGTCTCGTGATAAACAAAAAAGAGGGGCGAGAGATACTGAAGAAAACCAAGAGGGAAAAGGGGGAAAAAGTCTTAACCGAACCATATCATCTTGTACGGAGGGAGGGGTTAGGGGGGGTGGAGGACGATTTTCCAAATTTCATCGCACCGCGATTATGGAGGGGAAACGTCCACTTCAGTAAAATATAGGGAAGAAAAAAAGTGGGGCAGCTTTTCCTTACTTCTTCCTCACATCTAAGGAGG
>Ga0179591_1144495_pt1 | contig 12834 bp, 14 predicted proteins | sample CZOMad2_1_08_16f_FD_182891 | JGI IMG/M metagenome (GOLD analysis project Ga0179591, IMG submission 182891) | Vadose zone soil fungal communities from Angelo Coast Range Reserve, California, USA - CZOMad2_1_08_16fungal (PacBio error correction) | ecosystem: Environmental > Terrestrial > Soil >...
TCTCGTCTTTTTATAAAACTCAGGGTTGCTTTTAATCAGGGGCACGGATCCTATGGGCACAAAAAAATCTGGAAGGGTATCTAGACAAGGAGGAAGGTAATACTGTGAAGAGTCGAGAAAACGCGGGGGGGGACTCACTTATTTCGTAAAGACGAGGAAGAAAGGGGTAACTCTCCTGTACCGACCTACGAGCTCGGATCAGGAGCGGGAAGGAAGAGGAAGGAAAGGAAGAGAAAAACTAGGTTTAGGGCGACGGCCAGCAGTGGCAGTTTCTCTTAACTTGGACGGAACAAAAAGGGAGAGGTGGGTATTGCGGCGGTGGTGAGCAGGCCGAGATCAAAAGAGGCCCACACGGTAGAGGGGGGACTCAAAAAGAATGGGCAAAGAAAAAAAATCTGGAAAAATGCATTCAGAACCAGGTCTGAAAACAATGTGAACACGGTGCAGGAAAGATTGCGAACATAAGCACCTTCTTGCAAGCCTTGACCAGACTCCCATTTTGGGCCAGGTGAGAGGGCGGGGTAGAGCGAATGCTGGACAAAGGCAAAACGAAAGGGAAGAAAAAGGGATGGTCACTTCGCCGCATGGTTAACAATATCATAAGGACAAAAAAAAAAAAACTGCTTAGGGGGAAAAGAAGAAAAATAGGGGGAAAAGAGAACTGAGCGGGCGTCCTGAACCGAAGGAGGAGAGGGAAGAAGCCGCGTAAGAAGTCGACGACAAAAAAAAAAAAGCGAATCAATCTTCAAAAATGGTACATTCGGGGGGTCAGAAAAAACCGGGAGAGGGATCCATCTGGCCGGGGGAAAGGGAGAACTTGGAATACCTTTGTCAAGAAAGGGATAGGGGAGAGCTAAGCACGCCAGAGGCGGAAAGCAGAAACAAAGGCTCAGAGAGGAAGAAGCGACCGAGACAACCACTCCAGGGCAAACAGACAATCTTTGGGGATACAGGAATTACTCGCACTCGCGATGAGAAGAAACGGGTCTTAAACCTCGATACAGCGGGAAAAAGCGAAAGCGCTCGATCACGAGCGACGAGTCAACTGGAGGAAAAGAGTCGGAAGGGTCCAACAAATTTAGGACGAGTCGGCGTCCAAGAACGAAAAACCGGTTCGCCGCTCCTAACAAGAGGAAAAGAGGGGAAGAACGCTATCAACAGGAAACAGCAAAGGGGATGCAACGTCGGACCTTTAACGATCTCAAATCAACGACCTGTCTCAACTACTCTAGAGAAAGAAGGCAGAACAGCCAAAAGGAAGACGGGTTGGGAAAGCGGAAGAGTCCCAGGATCGGATGTATTTCTACCGTTTACCGTAAAACGATCCGAATCGGGAGAAAAAAAGCCATAGGGGACGGAGGGAGGGATTCAACTCTACGGCCTTGGGCGGGTCAGAAAAAACCTGGCCGCCGAGTAACTGCAAAAAGAGGGCTGATGGAACGAAAAAGACGGACAGAGCGGGCGGTCAACTACAATCGCCGAGTGCAGTACTCGGAGAAGCGCTATTTCTACTACTCCGGGTAGGGGAAAGGAAACTTGCCCGCGGGAGGCGGGGCTAAGCACGAGATGTCAGTGGAAATTCGCGGTACGAGGGGCCGGGTTTAGGGAGAACCGGAGGGAAAGAGGGAAAAAATGGAAAAAGGGTGTACGAGCTGAAGGAAAACAAGAAATCAACGCATCATCTTCGATCGTTCTCCTAGAGGAGAAAAAGCTCCAGTTGAGACATAGAATCCGGCGAAAGCGACAGGGAAGTAAAAGGAAAGGACGGATAGAAACATAAGAAAAGAATTAATCAGCGAAAATCACAAAGGAACAAAGAAGAGTCGCATGCTCGAAGGGACAACCGAGGCGGCGGGCCGAAAAAAACGGACAGTCCTCGGTAAAGGAACAGATTTTGAAAGGACCATGCACGACGGAGGGATCGCGGTCATAGGACGTGAAAGGATTCGAGGGGGAGACCTCTCATTAGGGGTCGTCACGGTCGCGGAAATGCTTACAAGAGAACACGCGTCCCCCCGTATCCTAGATGGTATCTGGGAGGAAGAGTAAAGTGCACGGAATGAAAAGTAGAAAACCGAATGAAATGAAATAAGGTTAAAGGAAATATTCTATCAAAATAGGGGGGAAAAAGGCGTCCATAATATAAAAAGGGTATGGGTCGAAAAAGGAGGCATAAAGCAAAAGAGCACCGAGGGGAGATAAAACGGTTTAGAGTAAGAAAAAAAAACGGGGAAGAAAACGCAAGCTAAAATCTTTGCCGAGCCAGAAGGGATTCTCGTCGACGTCTTAGCTATCCGAACCCCGAAAAGACGAGGTTACCAAAAGGGGAAGGAACCGATCCGATTAGGTAACGCAAGTCCTCATAGAGGGGGTTGAAATGCACTGAAAAAACTAATAGAGGGCGAAGGCGGCTCAAAGGGCTCCTTCTTACGGGGTGGGGGACCCAGGGGGACTGTTACTCGAAAAGCAAAAGGCGGAGTATTTGGAAAGGGGGCGAGCAATTACACTAAGGAAAAAAGAAAACGAAATTCGTGGTGTGACGAATGTGTCTAATGCCAGAGCCTAGAAAGCGAGACCGATCCGTAAAAGTTCGGAGAAGCGAAGAAGTTAGGAAGAAAGGAAGACAGAACAGGACGATGACGTGGGGAAACCACGGAGGAGGACGGCTAGGGGGGGTGCGGTGTCAAAGGAAGGGAGGGAGTGTTTCCAGAATAAGGGGAACTAGAAGGCAGAAAGCCCGCTCGTGAAACAAAGAGGGAGGTTCGGGGGACTCAGGGCTTCGACAAACCTCCACTTCGACATTGGAAGGCCTTTAAAGACACTGAAGCGGTGTTGGAAGACCCGCGGGGAAAAAAAAATGGTCGATGTTGATCGGCGTATCGATCATCTCTCGACAAAAAAAAAGTATGCGCCAATATCTAAGATCACGACGCCGAGAACCGAGAAACAAAAGAATCTCGGAAAGTATGGCCCTAGACACAAAAACAGCCTCTCTTTTTTATCAGACCCTTAAAGGAATGTCGCCGTGGAAGGATAACTACACGAGACCAAAAAGGACTAGGTAAAAAGACTCGGGCGTTAGGGACACTGAACTGCTCGGGGAAGGGCGGACGACCTGCTATCCAGAACAGAACCGAAAGAAAGGCAAAAGAGTGGTGAACGGTCGGCCGGGGGTACCATTAACGGGAGAGAACCTTAGGGAAGGATGCGACAGCAGGAGAGGGAAATCCACTCGACCTTCGTAGCAAATCTCCATCCACAAGCGCACCAAAAAAAGGGAGAAGGGCCGAGTGGATTTCTCCGGAAGGCATTCTGCAAGAAGCGCAGGACTGGCGACCTCCACCAGAAAAAAGCGTCCAGCAGGCAGCCATTAGAAAAAACGCTAGAAGGGGGCTCTCGAATGAGTTCAAAAAAAAGGGAGGTACACGGAGCTAAGAAGGATCGCTTGCAAAGAGGACGGTTTAACGTCGATCTTACAAAGGGGGAAGGTCGTATAATGGGCCGCAAGCCGCGTCGAAACAAAAATAAATGAGAGCAAAAAGGATTCAATCAGGAACGTGATGAGAGGGAGCAAAACTGTAGCGGGGTAAAAATGCCGCCGTCTTGCCCAGTACAACTGGTAGAAAAAAAGGACATCGGGCAAAATGAAATTCCTCGGAGAAACACGGACTACGTTGAGCGAAAACTGAAGGGACTGTCGGTTCTCCTGGGGTCATCAAGGGGCCATGCCTGATACCTGATACGAAAATGAGGAGACGGGACGCAAGCATTGAAACAAGAAAACGCAGCTGAAGACTGAAAAAACAGCGTAGAGAGGGATAACCTCTATCAACAGGTATCTGAATCTCTCGACCATTTGTAGGGAAAGTAAAGGACACCGAGTATTCCCGCGGACCAGAACACCGCCGAATCGGCAACAAGGAGGCAAGGGGGAAAATTCGTTTCCGATTGAGGTTAGCGGAATAGGTAGGTGGGGATTCAACCGACTGTGAAACTGAAAACAGGAGGAGAACGGACATCCCTTCTGAAACGGGGGAAGAAGATAGATAGGCAGAACTGAGCGAAGGAGGCGTCGTCCACTCACAGAAGAAAGGGGCCAAAGCATAAGAGAAAAAGTGGGCCCAAATTAACGCAAATAGACGGGAATACCGGAGCCAGACATGAACCGAGGTTAAAGAAAAAAGTAAGACAATCTAGGTACGAGCCCAGTCAGGAGTGACCCTCTCTCGACGTAAGGGTGCACATTAAGGCATTACGGAGGGATACAGCGGAAAAAGCGGAATGGGGAGGGCAAAGAAGGATAATATGCGAGGAAGCATTCCTCGTCATAGTGAGTAGAAAAAGGAAAAGATCTTACGTAAAGCCACTGGAGGAAAAGTGATCACTAAAGAAACGGGACGACGACTTCCAGATGAAAAAAGGGAGGGGGGTCACGTTGAGGGGCAACGTCTCCTATCAGAGAAGGGAAATGGGGGATTCCAGATCAAACGAGACAGGGTGGGTAAGGAAGAGAAAAGCCGTCGCTGAGTTGATCAGCGGGGTGCGGTGGGATCAGGGGAACGGCGAATCAGCAAAGAGGGAAGCAAACGAAAAAAACTTCTTAAAAGACGGGTGGATCGAACCGGGAAGGGGAAAAGGTAGTAGCTCTCGAAAATTGGGGGAGTGAGTAGTTCGGCCTGGACGAAGAAGAAGAAAAGGAAGCTCGACCGAAGTCGGCCCACAGAGAAGGGAGGAGGAGAGGGAAAGATCAGGAGAACTCGGCCAGGGGAAAAAACAAGGAGGGTCGAAACCGATGCTCTCAGGGTTAGAACCTACTGCTGCCGGGCCGAGGAAAAAAAACGGGGGGGGCCGAATGTACAGGAAAGGATGCGTAGCTGGGGAGGGAAGAACATCAAAAGGAAGGGCCTGTATTCTTTCAGGAGTACAAGATCAGGAGTGGAAAGACGCTGGGCAAGCAAGACAAGAGGAGGGGACCATGTTCCAATGTAATCCACGTTTGAAAACAAAAGCTTAAGAGGCGCACCGGCAACTTGAAAATGAAAGGGGAATGAACCCGACGAGAGGGTCGTCAGAGTAATACGGACGCGTCTTGGCAAAAAAAGTAAACCTTGATGAGGAGGATAAGTTCCCAAGATTCTCTCGAAAAAAAAGAAACGAATATCTGGTCATATTAGGAGCGGGAAAGGGGGGGAAAAAAACATAAGAAAAGGATCACAAGGGAGTAATGGAGAAGGCGTCCAGAGTAGGCTACGACCAATCGTACGAGGTCCATCTCCAACGAATCTGGTAAAAGGGGGACGCCAGCCGTTGTCGGGGGGAAAGAAAAAGAAACTGAAACACAGTGGAAGACGGGAGAAGCCGTGGAGAGGGGAAGGACATACGAACTCGATTTGCCCAAAATACCGACAGCTAAGATGTCCTTCTCGACCTGCACCAAAAGAATCAGGTGTTCATACTTCCATCCTCGAAGGAAGAGAAGTCCCGGGGGGCCAAAAAATAGCGGGAAAGACGGGGGGAGAACTCGACGGGTTCCGCCCGGAGGCGTCCTGAGCAAAGGAGAGGGGGTGAGAAAAAAGGAAGAGGCGCTACGCGAGTACCTTGGGTCGTTCGAGGAAAAGAAGGCCGACTACGTGCGCCTAAAAGGGTAAAGAAAAAGGAACCATCGGAAGGGTCTCTTAAACCGCTGTACGACGTGGGAGGGGGTTGCCAAACCTAAAAAAGAGAATGACGCGGATCTCAAAACCAAAAAAAGCATAAAAGCATAACCGGGATCGGGGATAGCAAAGGGTCTCGGGGTTCTAGGCATAAAGGGGAAAAGGGTCGGGGCGACCGGTTAACAAGAAAAAATCCAGATCCCTTCCATAGGCCGTTAAAATAGGGTAGACGGAGTGCACGAAAAGAGAAAAAGGGTCTTGTCTCACAACGATAGGGCAACGGTAACGAAGTACTTCCGAAGGGCGAATTAGGATGGACATAACAAGACGTACGAAAGGAGGGCCCTGTCCGAAGAAGGAGAGAGCAAGAATGTCCTAGAAATAAACCATCCTGTTCACCAGCGGTCAGAGGAGGGATTACTAAGAGGTCGCGGCCCTCGAGTACTGTACCGGGGGGAGAAAGGCCAGGGCAGGGAAGGTTTAACGCAGGACACAAAAGGATGTCTTGGCATGGAAAAACAACAATAGGGGGAAGAAGGGAGGGACTGAGGGAGGTCTTCTCTGGATATTAAAAAAGAGACTCATAAGTCGTTCCTCCTCGATCAGAAGAAGTAGCCAGGGGGAGGCCGAAGAAAAGACCCAACAGAGGGGGGGGAATCAGGTCAAAAGGTCAACCGTCGGAGTCTACGAAAAGAAGCAAGAATTCATCGACGGGGGAACACAGGGATCATAAGTTCGGATTCACCTAAGGGGGGTGACTGGCGTGGATTCGAAAGGGAAAAATGGAACGCCGACTTCAGCTGGGAAAAAAAGCAAAGAAAAGAATTAACGGCTGGGAAAGGGGGGGGGACTTCTTCGGACTGCAGGGGGGAGACAGAGGTAGACGCGCGGCATCTATTCGTAGGGGGGAGGAGGGAGGAAAAGCGCAGAAAGGAGGAACAAGTCGTTGAATGAGGGGCGAGGGGGAAATGCGTATCCAACTAACTTGAGGGAAGGAAAATGATCCAAAATTGGTAATAGAAGCGTTACTCGAAATCGGAGAATGGGAAAACTGGGAGGGACCGGAAACGATCAAACGTTTTATGTCGAAAAAGTCTCGAATGAAAGACGGAAAAGCGGCGAGCACGGGGGACCAGGTCGAGCAGTCCCACAGGGGAGCGAAAGAGGAAAGAAGAATGTAAAGTCTCGTGTGAGAAGGCGGAATAGCGAAAATAGAACGACCGTGCCATTGTAAAAAACTAGGTACAACCATAAACCGGACAAAGGAATCAGGAGGACAAAGGAATAGAATCGGCGGTTGGAAATAGGGGGACTATAGCAGCAAAAAGAGAACAAGGAGGGGAACATGCTTCCGTCTGAGGCACCGGTTTTAAAGGTCGCGCAAAAAACGCAGGGTATGGCCGAAAGGCAGGGGGGAGTAAAATAAGAACTCGCCCGACGTCGTGGAGTGGGTCAGCTATGGCGAATCCCAAGAAGGCAGAAATCCGGGCCTCTTACCGAAAAAAGATCAGTCTTCTCAGAGAAAGTATTCTCCCTTAATGAAAGCCACTTGAGTGCGGACTGATAGGGAGGTAAGAGGACGTATGGACTCCTCATCACTAGAAGTGCCAGGAAAAGACCAAAAAGAGGACGTGGTTTCCCCTAACTAACTGGGCGTGGGTCGCAGGATGAGGAAACAACCAACCGCCACTTCGTACAAGACAAGGGAAAATGTCAGAAAAAAAAAAAGGGAGAGGGAGATTGGGGCTGCCCTACGGGTCTATCTCTGGTGGGAGGGGGAGGAGTTATGCGAGCACAAGAGATAAGCAAAAAGTAGGGTAAAAAGAGGAAATCAATAAAAACGAAGAATCAATAGCAAATCGAACAACTAAATATAGAAGTAGTAAGAGGACACAACAAGACGACTCTTCGTTGGGGGTCCCCAGCGCAGGGGCATTTTTGGTCAAAAGAAAAAAAACGAAAAAGTTCGAAGGGGAAAACAACCAAGACGCTTGAGTTCCCTTTCCTCTGGGCACCTTCTCTTTAGTAGTCAGAAAAGAATGGAGGGGGAAGACAGTACACCCACCACACGAGAACCGGGGTGAATCGTCTTTGGTCCATTCAAGGGGAAAGGCGACATATCGGCGTACAGTCTCGCGCGGAAAGGATGGGAGGGAGAGGACAAACTCCACGAAAAGGAGGGAGTAGGGGGGACGGAGTTTATTTCTCGCCATGGAGCAATACTCGCACCGGTTGGGAAACAAGGGAAAAGGGTACAAGTGGCCGTCATATTGAAAAAGCAGTGGCCAGCTCTCGCAGTGAGATGGGGAAATCCCACGATCTCAGGGACGGCGACAATAAGAGATCGGCGGACAAGGCAGGGTGATACTCTTCGTGACTTCGGGGGGTAGGTATTGTCGCTCAATGAAAAAAGCCAGAAGAAAACAACACGGACGTAAAGTCGCTCAGAACCGGAAGGACTTCGGGGGGGCCATTAAAGGGGACTAAAGTATTTAAAAAAAAGTTGAGAGGGGGCCTAGGTTCCCGATGATCTTCTCTACCGGGGTTCTACCTCAACCTGGAAGAAAGCAGGGCACAGGCGCTATCTACGAGGAGGAAAGAAAAAGGAGAAAAATATTTTCATTGCAGGGGTCGAGGTCATCACCGGAAAGGAGGAAAGAACGGGGGGGAAACTCCTAAATAAAAAGAAACGCGACGGTGGACGGGCCTTGCAAAGAGGAAGAACGAGGAGAGAAAGGCCGCAAAAAAGAAGCCTTCCGATCAAAATCTGGAGAATCAGGATTAGTGGAGGAAGGGAACGAAAAAACTCGATGAATTCCGCGGCCCTAGAGGAAGAAGCCGAATCTGTGCCAAAGCAGTCCTACAGAAATGAACAAGGAGATACTCAGTGGGATGGAGCGTGAATGGAAAAATGAAAAAGGGGATGGGCTTCAAGGAAAAGACGGTGAAAATGAGAGAAAACGTCTGTGAGGAGGGCGTCTGAGAAAAAAAAAACATGAGATCCTCTCGATAAGAGGGGCGAAAGGAGAGACGATATTTCTTTCAGAACCAAAAGACCAGAGAAGAAAGCACCGATTTTTTGTGCAATGAAAAAGACAGCACGCTCAGAAAAAAACGAACCGGTTCCATCGCTACTGGAAAACAGGTAGCAGAAAGAGGGAAGGACATCTTATGAGGGGGATAAAGACGCGAGACCGTTGGAAAAAGGAATTCCTTACAAAAAGTATATGGAAAGAGTTCTAAAAGGAGGGGTAACTAGTAGCCGTAAGGACGGAGAGGAAAAAATAAATCAAGTTCTTTCCGCCTAGGCTTCCAGAATTCGGGGAAAAGACCTCCATTCGATTAGGGAAAGGAAGGAACACGCTATGTCCCGACAGAACGGAAACCTGGGGGATATGGAGAGTAGGTAAAGAAAGAGACAAAGTACGGGTAACTGACAGGAGGCAAACTAGAACGGGGGAAAAAGCAAAGGAGAAAAATACTTCTTTTGAGCCATGAGGGGGGGGGGGGGATTGAGATCTTCAAACGCAGAGGGGATCACAACGGCAGCACGTCGGGAAAAAGAGGGGAGAGAAAAGGCTATTCCGACGAAGTCTCGAGACCACGTTGAGGGGGACTCAATTATCGGCCGCGAAAAAGAACCCTTTTAAGCTGAGGCAAAATACAGTCCTCGCGTCTCTTTATAGGGGGCAGACTCGGGCAGGAGACCAAGAAGGCATACGAAGGGTAGAACTCGGAAAAAGTGCGAATCTGGACTTAAAGGGAACTATAAACAAAGGATTGTCAGTGGAGGGAGGGGGGGAAATTTCTAGATCGTCAGTCTCCGAAGGAGCGGACACTCTCGAGGGGAGGAAAAATGATGAGGACAGGTCTTAGGTGCAAGGAAGAACTCGATGGTCATCAGCAACGGGGGAGTTCGTACGGGCCATAATTACATGGAAGATTAGAAAAGAGAAGGGAAGTAGGGTGTCGTCGAAAAATTAGGGGAGAAGGAAAGGACCGGCGAGATAACCTTTATGTTCTTCGCCGGGAGAGAAACACCAACCAAAAAGGAAGGGAGAAAAAAGAAAAAGGATGGAAAGGAAGAGGAGAAACATCACTGTTCTATAGCCATTCTGTAAGCATCCCGCGTTCCGCAGTCAGCGGAAGACCCGACTCGGGCGAGGTGGAACATAGGAAAAGGGTTTCCTTTTCATTAAGAAAAAAGTGCGGCGGGACCGGCAAAAAGTGAGAAACCTGGAGCCGGGAGAAGACCACGTTGGCGTCGGAGGGAGTCTCTTCGACGCACCTAGGGGGTCACCTAAAGACTACTGTCAAGAAAAGGTAGAAAGCTCACCACCTCAAGAGCAAAAGGTGAGAGTAATGAAAGGATATCAAAGAGACACTTCCGACGAGGGAGAACCTCTAGAGCATAGACGAAAAGGGGAAGAAAAGACTCTCATTCACTATCTCGAGGGGAGAAACTGCGAGAATGATGTGAAAAATTAGTCGCTTAGGAGGCCAGGAGATAGGGAGCGACGGAACCCCCGAGAGGGAACGAGACTGTGATAAGAACCAAATCTGGGCAGAGTTGCCGGGTTATTCCAAAGGAACAAAAGAAACAGAGTATCAACGGCACCCGAGAATGAAGAACAAAAAAAAAGATAAGGGGCATCTGAAAAAGGGGAAGTCAGGTTGAAAAACCTGCAACGTGCCCACCCTTATCGATGGAGAGACAAAGGGAAACTCACAATCGATAGAATCAAGAAATGAAGGAAAACAGAGGGGAGACGGCGTTCTCACTGAAGAGGAGAAACCGATATGTCAGGAATACTGCAACTCAAGGCGGAAAAAAAGGAGGAATATCAATAAAAAAAAAAAGAAAAAGCGGTCAAAGGAAGATCCGCGTTCGGCAAGGTCTCTCGAAGGAAGCCTCCGGGTCAGGGGGCGGGCGCGCGAAAAGGTATCTCAGGACGAAGAGGGCTCTCACCTCAGAGGCTGTAAAAGAATCGAGGTAGCGATGGACGAAGGAAGGCATAACCGGAGAGGCTGTCGTGGAAATGGAGAAAACAGAGGGGGTGTGAAAAAGGAGGAGGACGGTCTGCTCTTTATTAGGAAAACAAAGGGGATTCAGTTCGCCGAGATGAGAAGCGACTGGACAGTTTCGCAAAGAACAAAAAGTTAAGAAATCAGCGTGTTCTCGAAAAGGGAACCGGGAAATTCTTGTCGAACCAATACGCAACTAATTAAGAAAAGCCACACGAGGATCAAAAAGGGGGGAGGGACTGCAGAACGCGGGGTTCCGGATTCAGGCGGTCGCGAAAAGGGGCAAAGCCGCGGACGTCCTAAAGGTTTTGCCAATGAACACCATATCGGACGCAAGAACGGGAAGGGTATTCGAGGTAAAACCGCGAAGGGGGGGGGGATGGCTTCGAATTCGGTTAGAGGCTGCTCAGAGAACGGATCACCCGAAAAAAAGAATTTATCTTGGGACGGCTCGGTAGGGCGCGCAGAAAACATTGCCGGTGAGAACCAAGAAAGGAGAAGGTCAAAACGGGTTACGCTCAACGAGGGGGGTCCTAGACTCGAAATGTTCAACTGGGAAGAAAGTAAGAGCCAGGGGGACTGTCGAAAAAGTCTCGCGTCCTCAAGGGACCGGAGGGGTACCGCGGGGGAGTTCAAGGGGAAAAAAAAGCGTCGCGCTTTGCCGGGCTAATTTCCTTTGCCTAGGGTCGACTGCTGAAGGAATACAAAGAAGAAGAAGGGTACGAAAATAAAAAACCGTAAGAAGGGCCATCAGAAGATCCGGCGTCGGAGCCGCAAAACCTCGAGAAGCTCTTTGTACACGAAAGAGAGGCGTGAGTGACGCGTAAAGGGGGAGAGTGAAAACCTGTTAAAGGGGAGCTGGGGGTCAACGCAACCTGCGCGTATTGCAGGAGAGGGAGAAGTCAATTACAAACTAAAAATTGAAAAACGAAAGCAAACTCCTGTCGTGGCGGAGAGAGCGAATCAACAGAATGCTTCCACCGCAGAAAACAAAGAGGGAGAAGAAGAAAGGTATTCCAACTTGAAAAAAAATATGAGGGGAAAACGAGGGTGCGCTGCGAGGGGTGCTGTTTCCGTAGGAGAGGGGAAAGAAAAGAGAAGGGCCGAACCTAAGCGTCGGGGGTCCCCTCGAACGGTAGGAAAAGGGGGGAGAGCCACCAAACCGCCAAGGAGAAAAAGGACCAAGGAAAGGCTCAAACACCTACCCTCTGGGAGTGGGGTGTGGGGAATCACCAGACAGTAGATGAGAGGGGGGGGGGGAAAGGTGGTCACGGAAGGAAGTCATCTCTAGGACAGACAACACAACTAAGAGGAAAAAAGTATGGGGATAAGATAAAAAAGGGGCCTATAAAAAAAGATCTACGGACGGAGAACAAATCCGAAGCTGAAGTGGGGAGGGAAAAAGAGGAATGGGGGCTAAATGTGACTGGGGGGGGGAGAAAATCACGGGGAGCCCCGACCATGACAGAGGGAACCCCTAAACGGGCGTCATGGGTCAGCGCCTTCGAAGCAGGAGTCCTTACCGCCTAAATACACTAAAGCAGCAGGCAACCAAAGTGGGTAACTAAGAAATGGAAAAAGAAGAATTAGGGAAGACGAAACCAGATCGGGAGGCGTTTGAAGAGGCGGGAGGTATTATGGGTAGGGAAGGCAGCCACCGCCACTACCTTCTTGAGGGTTTGCTCGCAAAAGAAGGGGAAGCGAGCCTTGTCACTACCTCGACAAATTTCACACAGGGTCACTTCCTACTGGGACATAAAGTAAACCAACGAAACTACGAGGTAGCGAGCGGTCAAACACGACTAAAGAGAGGGGAACGGGTGCTAAGCCGAAGGGAGGCTTTCCAGGCTTAAGGGTGGACGAGAAGAATGTACATCGGATTGAGGGGGGAAGCTCTTCCTCCTTCTAACTGACGGAGTCGAGCCCTGAACCGCCAGTAGAGAGGACGGAGAAGTGATACTAAAGGTACAAGGTGATCATCAGGATGTCAGAATGGAGCGGGGGTCTCTACCTGGTGGGGGAACAGGCCAACCTGGGGGCATAGTTCATTCCCTCAGGAACTTCAGCACGAGGGATCTACCGCTGGACTAGAAAGGACGTGGGGGCTCCTTGTAGACACTGAAAATATGGCTATCCTGAAACAAGAAAAGGAGAA
>Ga0179591_1310006_pt1 | contig 12833 bp, 20 predicted proteins | sample CZOMad2_1_08_16f_FD_182891 | JGI IMG/M metagenome (GOLD analysis project Ga0179591, IMG submission 182891) | Vadose zone soil fungal communities from Angelo Coast Range Reserve, California, USA - CZOMad2_1_08_16fungal (PacBio error correction) | ecosystem: Environmental > Terrestrial > Soil >...
AAACGATACAACTGAACAGAAAGAAACAGAAAGGAGGGCGGTAATGTGACGATCTAACATTCCCGTTCGTACAAAAAATAAACTCGGGAATTGGAGAAAAAAAGAAGGCTGGAATGCCACTCTACCCCAAAGAAGGGGGGGGGGGAGGGGGGGGGAGGGGTCCAAAGCACGTTGGCAGAGGAAACGATGTCGAGGTACTGGTAGGCAAGCCTCCTCTGAATCAACCCTTATTATGACCGTGAACTGCCAAACGGAAGGAAAGAGGGACTCATTAAGACCTGCGTCTGGAGAGGAAGATAGAGGACAGGGGGGGGGAACTTGCATTATTAGGGGAAAAAAAAAAAAAAAAAAAAAAGGAGTCTAAAATACCTAACATTCCTATAGCCCAGGAAAGGGACAAAAATTCCTAAAAAGAAAAAAGAAGTCAGGTGGAGGGGGGATGTGAAATCTAAAGTTGGACTAATAAAACTCGAGAGGTCTAGCGTGAAATCAATAGGCAGTCCCTGGCCGATGGAAAAAAAGAAACTGGAAGGAATGGCAAAAGATGGCATGTGGAGAAGGGGTGACCAAAAGAAAAACGAACATGTTGGGGACAGAAGGGTTGGCATAAAACCCACTGGCTTTGAACCTGATAAATTGAGAGGAGAATGACCCCACGCATACCTAGCGATGAGGGGGAAGGAAAAAGGAAGGTCGAGGGAGGTAACTTGAAAGGGGTGAGAGTGTCAACTCGGGAAGAGGAAGCGGAGAAAGGGGGGTTACCTGGGACCAATCCGACTGATCTTCATAGAACTGTGTTTGTGCGAAAGGGGGGAACTTATGCAGCAAATATAGAGAACGGAGAAAAAGAGGGCAAAGAATGGGAAGGAGGGAACAGCAAGAAAAGGACACTAAGGGTTCACCTTATGTTTAAAAAACAAAAACAGGGCCAAGACATTTCTTCTGGAACGTTCAATGAACAGATTTTATTGGAGAAAGGAAATGTGTAGGGAAGTTCAGGAAGTAGCGCCCCTCCACTAGGCCCGCTGTCAGGGCGAAAGAGCTGGAAAAAAAAAAAGTACGTCCACGAAGGGTTTACCCTACATGGTAACAAAGAGAAATGGGCTCCACAAGCCTATCCTCCTACAGGAACTACAAACCGCGGAAATACCAAAAGGGGAAACGTGGCTGCCAGTTATCATGAGCGGATGGGACGAGAAACAAAAGAATTGAAGCATCCGTAACTGGGCCAACCCTCCCCCTCTGGAAAAATCAGCCCGAACGGACATAAAGGAGAGAAAAAATAGGATTGCGAGAAAACAAAATATAGAAGGTCGAACAGGGCGCAAAGAAGGAAGCACTCTTCCCAAAAGCCCCACGCGTAAACCAGCCAGCCAAAAGCAGCAATGCTAAAAAAGAAACAACTGGGACAATAGCGCGGAAGGGGAAGAACGGAGGGGATAAGAAGCTGGATCAGAAAGAGGACAAAAACCAAATTTTGAAAGATTGGGACAGAAGCGTCTCTGGGGGAAAGGGAATCAAACAATACCAGGGAATTTAGCCACTCTGGACGGAGAGTGAAAAATTCATGAAGGAGAAAACAGGATCGGCGGGGAAGAGACACCAGAAAGGAGGACGATTCGGCCAAGCTTATCTAACCATGCTCATTTCTAACAAAAAAATGACAAAGAAAAGGTGAGACGCGCATCTCGACGGGGGGGGAAAGAAAAACAAGAAAAAAAATAGAAGAAAAACCCGGCAGAGGGGGGGGGAAATACTAGGAAGGGTGGGTCTAGAATCCGCGCCTATAAAGCAAGACCGCTGACGCGATGAACTGCCTGAAACATACCAAAAAAAAAAAGGAAGAATTTAAAGAAACGGGACACGGGGAAAAAAAAACAAGGGAAGTTGGGAGGATGGTCCCCTAATCCAAAGGACCGACTCTAACATCTTTGAAAACGTTGTACAGAATAGGCTAATAGGCAAAGCAGGCCGCAAAAGAGGGAAAAGTTGAGAAAAAAACACTGTTTAATGATGAACAAGCGAGGAATGGGGGAAAGGGGATAGAACGGGTCTAAGCTTGTAGCAGACGTTTCAAGAAACAGGTCAGCAATATACTCGAACATTGTGGGAGGGGAGGGGGGGGAGCATAAGAGGCAAAGGGGAGAGCAAAGCTAACCCAAGATGGGGGAACCGGGGCATACGCACGACAAGCAAGGGTTCAGCATAGCAAAAACAGAAATGCCTACTGGAAATCAAGCCCCCTAAACCTCTTAAAGGAGAAAGCCCGAACAGTGGAGACAAACTGGCATGGGAGACCTACAGGGAAGGAGGGGACCACCTGAATTCAACGAAAACTTCATCGAATTTTTACCACTGCATGGGGAATTACTCGAAGGGAAATTAGGGGCAAATCACAAGGGCGCATTTGCACCGAACAAGAAGGGGGGAAGAAAAATAAAGAGGGGCAATTTCCAAGAAGTTGTGGGAAAAAAACACTCTCAGGAGAGGCAGGTTGTGGGACAGGGTCTACCTCAGCAACAACAAAAAAGGGGAAGGGGGGAGGAGATATGATGCACCTTTAAAACGAGGCAGGAAGGGGGAGGAAAATCGGGGCGGACGTGCCGGAAATTGAACAAAAGTATGGATGAACAGAAGGGAACGGGCGAGCACTTCTCCCGTGCCCTCCGATATAGGTGGCGCGTTAAATCCATGAGGGGGAATCTTGAAAAACGTTTCTTGAAAATCGTCAGGAGGAATCAAAAAGGAAGCTAACCCACCCAGGGGCCTGAGAAGGATCGGGAAGGGCAGGAGGGGGGGCTTTCAGGTTAAAGTAGCAATCATCTGGGGCTTCAAATGTGTATGGGGGAGGAACGTAGCGGTTCGACAGTTGGTATAAGGAGGGGGAGCAGCAAAGCGAAAAGGAAGCCGGCGAACAACAATAGGACGGGGAAGGAGGTGGGGGTCGAGAATCGGGACTTCAGAACTCCCCAAGTATCGGATTTGGGACTTACCTTGAAAAGTTATAATCGAAAGGGAGTGTGGGGAGGGAAGGGACCTTGCCGATGGTGAAAAACGAGGTTGGGGAGAGGAGAAATGGGTGAACTTCTTCACACCGAAAACTCTCGGCGGACTGCCCGACATTTAAATAGCATATGAATAAAACTTGCCATGGGGGAGTCAAACCTTGACGAAAAATTCAGGGACACGGGCGTTTTTTAAAAAAAGGAAGAAGAGGTTTTTTGGGGGGGGTCAAAGCTCTTCAGAAAGCTTTAGGTTATAGGGACGCGGATATAACGAACCAACGGCGCAGAGTATTTGTCCGGGTTTTGACAAAAGGGGGACTTAGAGGTAAGGTGAGAAAAACGGGTGAGGGAAACGACAGGATCGAGAGGAAGAAAAAAGGGGTAAGTGTCCATTCTTGTGAGTAGACCTGCGCATTTGTGCCGGGTCGCTTCATATGACTTTTGCAGGGGGTTCAATATGCGCTAAAGGGACCCAAGATCTAAGATCTTCAAGTCTATTAAGGGGGGGAAATCAAGGGAGAAGGAGCGGGGAGAAAGGGAAGGGTATGTGTGAGGAAGGGAGAAGAGAGCGTCAGCTTTGTGGGCACAACTCTTTGGCGGTGTCAACCAGCGGGGAAAATAAGGGAAGCCAACGGCAGCGTGCCCAGGGTTTTAGCAGGGGGGGGAGGGGCAGTGCGAGTGGGGAGTTGTGGGGAGGGATGCAGATGGGGCAAGGTTAGCTGCCTTAAAAGTGGGGAGGCAGATAAGGGGGAAAAAAACAAATCTATAATTTTGGACTGTCATTGAAGAAATAAAGGGTCTTCGGGGGGGGGGGGGGGGAATAGTAGGTGAAGAAGGGCAGGCTGAAGGAAACCGTCGTCATCTATAAGGGCAGCCAAAAAAGAGAGTGTTTCAATTCAAGAGCGGGTCGAGGGGGACTCAGTCTCTTTGGAGGCAAGGAAGAGGGTGACACATTGGGTACAATGAATGGCCGGGAAGACACAACCGGAGAAGAGGCCTTCCATCGTTAGAATTTTCAGGACTCTACTTAAAGGAAAAGAACAAGGGGGATAAAAAAGGGAAACTTACATCGTGACAATAAGAAAAAGGCAGGTGAAATGCATGGTTGGGGGGAGCAAATTATCAATATGGGCCGTTTAGAGCATCTGGATTGACCAGGAAATAAGATTCGCAAACGGGACATCCGTTCCAGCTCATTGCTCCATAGCGCGATATAAGAGAGGATCAGAGGCAAACATGCTAAAAAAAAAAAGTTTCTGCCGCTAAGAGGGGAGTGTGAGGAGGCAAAGACAGGTCACGTCCGCCCGAAAGCTAAGGACAGTAGAATGTCAAAGCTCCTCCTGACAAGTTCTGAGAAGCATGTAAGAGGGGAATAGCCTTTGGTCTTGGTTAAGGCTGTCGGGGGAAAACAGTACAGAAAGAGAAGTGCAAGCACGTAAGAGGGGGGGAAAGAAAAAAAGGGCGATGTGCTGTTTTTCTCGAGTCACCTTCCCGCAAGGCAGACGAAAAGATTGGGGAATTCGGAATACCGGAGGGAAGCACGGGGAGGGACGCACAAGAGTAGACGCACACAGGGAAGGTGGACCAACTGAAACACAGGCGCATGGGCGGGAACTGAACGTAACTGCATGTTGAAATTCACACTGCGAGGACAATCCGAGAGGGGAGTTGAGGGGGGAGAAGAATGGGGGGGGGGGGGAAGAAGGCCAGCCAACAAGCCAAGGAAGAGGAACCAACAAAAAGGTAGAACCCTTGCGGCCACGGGGCACTGAAGTGCAGCTCCAACGCCACCAAATCATAAGGGTGAAGTAGCACAGCGGGGGACAGAAAAAAAGGAAGAAAAATGCGAACCAGCGGCACGCAGGAGGGACCAAAAAGAAAAAAAAGTGATCAGGCATAGCTTCAAACTGTTCGCAAAATGTGATGCTGTTTTGGGGTAAAAAAAAGAAGGCCCGCAAAAGGTGCAAAGTCCGACGCATCAGTGCAGGTTTTAGTGTCGGGGAGGGAGGGGGGAAGATTTGCTAAAAAGAGAAAACCAACAACGGAGGAGAAAAAGAAGGGGAAAGAAACCAAAACGCCGATTCAGAAAAAACTGAACCGTTATTCTTTCACTGGTACTGAGAGGCAGGGAGTTAAAAAAAAAAAAGGCCTCGGCCAATTTGAAAGAACCTATGCTGGAAATCAAAAAAAGGAAATCAAGGGGTTGGTGGGAGTCAAAGCGAAATTGGAAGAGGGTACTCAAGTCTGTTGGAGCCCTGCAGCGGGACGACAGTCAAAAAGGAGAAGTGGGGCAGTTGAAAGCACTGTCAGGCAAAAAGGGGAGGACGAAGTTCAAAGATGAATGGACGGAGAAAAAAAGGGAGAGGCTGGGGACCTGGGCGTCCTACCTGGAAAATTATCTGAACCGAAGACGAAAAGGAAAGCTAATTGATCGCAGGGGGAAACATGGAAGACGGGCAGACCGCATGAATGTCAGGGGGGCAAAGGGGACGCGAAGTGGGAGAAGAAAAGGATCGTCTGTCTCTGATGCAAGGACACGCTGACCTGACTGGGGGAGAAGAAGTAGTAAAGAAAGAGTCATCCCGATGGAATGTTGACGGGGGTAAAGCCTAAGGAAAAAAAAAGTCCAATTGTGGCCTCCAAACAACTGAATGGGGGAAAGGGGTAAACTGTATCAACTGGAGGGTCGTACTGACCTCCAGGAATGACCCACTCCAAAGTCTATATTAACCTGAGCCGCAGGAGGGGTAGAACGGGAACGTTTCTAGAGTTTGGAGGAGAAATTGTAGAGAGTGAAGAGAAAGCGGATAAAAGGGAAAACCCCTCAACGTTCCCCTCTGAGCAGGCTATCACAGTGGGGAAATATGCAGGGACGATGCTGAAAAAGTATCGACGCAAGCGACAGTATCATAAAGGCAAAGAAGTTTGCAAAAGGGAAAAGGGCAAAGAACAGGGAGAGAAAGGTGCTATTGATTTTGACAAAGAGACGTTTAGTATTGGTGAACGATAAAAAAACGTTGAGAAAAGGAGGGGGAAGAAGGTGATTGAAGGAGCATAGAAAACTAGGACCGAGGGAAGTCGGCCGGAGGAGAGAGAGGGGGGGAAGTCTCGAACGAAAACATGGGGGTCCAGACAAAGTTAAAAAATCAACAAGTGCGCCACAGAGACGGAATACGACATGAATAGAAACTTCGACTTTCTTCCGGGAAAACCAGGATAAAATTGGCTGCAAAGGGATCGATGCAGCGAGACAGGGAGAAAAAAAAAACAACACGAAGAAGAAAAACAAAGATGGGTGGGAAGAAAAATAAAACGAAGGGTCTACATAAAGAAAGACATAGATAGTGATTTCTCTCAATAGCATAAACACGAACGTAGAAGCTCGAAAGAAAACGAAAATCGAAACGAAAAAAGACAAAGATTAAAAAGAAGCCAAAGCGCACCTAAAAAAAGTCCCCTGGTCATCTGACTGAGGATGTAAAGGGAAAGGGGTAAGGGCAGCCGGAAACAAGGGGGGGGGGGGGGGAAACAAGCCTTTGAAAAAATGGTGGGGGGGAAAAGAGAAGAGCACAGGGTGAGCAGTTCAGAAAATACAGGGAAAGGGAAGACCAAAGAGGGAACGCGAGGGCTGTCAAGGCCATTGCCGAATATGAAAAAAGGAATGATACGAGGGAAAAAAAGCAAGGCTAATATGCGAAATATCGTCCAAGGAATGGAAGAGAAAAGGGCCAAAATTCAGGGAAATCAAACAGAAAAAAAGGAAAGGGGTCTCCGAAGCAGTATGGCTCTCCATCACAAAAGAAGACAAAAGACCTCGAGAAAAACCCCGGCGAGGAAAGAAAGTGAAAAGGGCTGAGACACGACCTATAACCCGAACCCGCAGGGGACAGGAAAAGCTGCGCATGAAAAAATAACACAAAACGTAAGAAGGGAAGAGCCAGGTGGGGTTCAACATTTAAAAAGGAGATTTCCCTATTAAAAAAAGAACGGGGGGAAAAAGAAAACTTTACCTGGGGGAAGACAAGACGGGGAAGAAAGCAAAACAAATAATCACCCATAAAAGGGACGGAGGAAAACAAAAGTGCAGAAAATTCAGGGAAAAGGGGTACCAACCACGCTAGAAAAGTATAAGAAACAGAAGAGGACAGTTCGTGCTGGCAAAAAGGATTTTCCTCACTCAAAGGTCACTAGAGAGACTAGGTGGTCTCTTCACTAGCGATTCCGGGAGGAGATAGAAAAAAATGTCGCACAGCTTCTACTAGGGACAAACATGAAATTGGGAAGTCCATCCAAAAAGGAGGGACTGGACCGCAAAGAAGAACCAGCTGCCCGTCAGGAAGAATATAAGGGAATACAAAGGGGTGAAAAACCAAGGAAAGGGTGCTGGAAAATTACGCTTTGAAACCCAAAACTGGCAACGCTAAAGGGGGTGAAACCAAGGAAATGGAGGGGACGGGAAGACGGCTATCGCTTCGCACTTCTTTCCCCATCAGCCGGAGTGCAGACCCAGAGGGGACCTTTCCTTGACAGCATACCGGAGGGGGTAAGGGAAGAGCAGGAAAGGCAGAATGGGGGGGAAAAGAGACCATAACTGAGGGACCAGGGGGGGAAAATCAGGAAGGAATCTCAACAAACCCAACGGGAAAAAAATTAAAGTAAGCCACAATGGGGAACAAATGAAACGAGTTGAATGGGAGGGGAATCAAGAAAATACTGGGGGGCTGGGAAAGGAACTTGGAAAACAGGGGGGGAATGAGGAGTTATGGGGCGGCGGGCTGCAAAAGGGGGGCGAAAGGGGATTTGAAGAAAGACCGTCATGAAGAAGAAAGTGGGAAATTCTTTGGGGTGCAAGAACGGGCCATGGAGGGGAAAAGCGTCAATTAGACTGCCAGCCCAAAGGACTTCCCCCACTTTTTCCTGAGCCTTAGCAAGTTAAGGAGTTGGAGGGAGTTTCCATAGGAAAGAGGATTATGAGGAAAGAACCCGGGTGGCTGGGAGAGAGGAAAAAGGACTGCTACATCTGGGTCAGCTTGCTACACGGAGCTCAAGCGGAGCGTAAAACATGGAAGCAGGAGGGAGGAGGGTGCCGAAATTGCAGGGGAGGGAAAAAAGGCTCAAGACGAAATTCTCTTCGGTCCTGAGCCTTGTCTTCGGTGGGTATCAAGGGTAACAGTGGAGGGTTGTCGCCGAGCCTGGAAAGGGGTGAGAAGCTTGGTTTTTAAAGAAGAATTGAAGGCAAAACTTAGAGGGGAAGGGTCCTTTTCGTTTATCATCTTGAAAGCAAAGGGGGGAAATGGGAAGTCAAAACAGCAGAGAAAACATACACGGGAGTGGGGGGGGAAAGGGGGTCAAGACCAAAGTTGGGCCCTCTCGTCAAAATCTTTGGACGAGGATAGGCGGGAGGAGATGAAGCGCAAGAAAAGGAACAGAGGAGTTCAGCGAAAAATTTGACAGTTTGGCAGAGAAGGAGTTGCTTCAGGGGGAATGGTCCAAGCTAAAGACCCTTCTCTGAAGTAGAACAAGGAATCTTTGGGAAAAGGATGGGGTCGGGGGGGAGGAGAAGGGGGGGAACAGGTTCGCTCAGTCTTGGCGAATACAGACGGAGTCCTGAAGGACCGAGAGTAAAAAAAAAGATCTCTTGAAAATATTCATCAAATGGCCTTGTCAATCCGCTGGATTGCAGGGAACGGGACACTTTGAGTTGTGTAAGGCTCAATAGCTGCTTCAAAAAGAGGGGCAAGGGAGCAAAAGAAGGATAATCGAAGAAAGGCCGGCATCTGGAAGTGGGGGAGTGGGTGAGTCAACACGTTACAATTTTGCGGCTTTGCTGGGGATTGGTGGAGATCTTCTGGAGGTGGGGCATCTAGCAGTCCTACTAAGGTTTTTATTCTAGATAGACGAATGCAAAATATATTTGCTAGGGCAAAAGTGAGGGCTAGGAAAAGGGGAGGCTGATTTTTTGAAAATACAAAAAGAATGGCTGGGAAAGAAGAAGAAGTCATCCCTTCTCTCCATGCTCAGGATAATCCGGGCAGCCAAAAGGGGACAAGGGTGGGAATCCGAAGCGAAGGTAGGACAAGGGCTTAGAGACTGGCTTGGCGCCTGAAATCTGGGGTGTACCATGTCAAGTAAAAAAAAAACAATGACGGGGGGAGTAGGAGAGCCTCGAAAAGGAAAGGCACGTTCCAGCGGGGAGGAGGAGATAAGGACTCACTTATCCCTCTGTGCATCAAGTAGTTGCCATGGGGAAAAAGAATAATATTGTAGGCGGGGGGGTTTGCAGTCCACATTATCAATAGGCAAATGGGTCTAGGGGAACAGAGGGGGGGAAAAATGCCAACATTCATGCGTTCAAAGGAGGGGAACAAGACCATCACGTCTCCTCAGGGAAAAAATATCGCTGTTCCTCTCTTATCTACCCCACACACCCTCAACAAAGTTTATCCCGCATAAAGAGGGGAATTTAAAGGGGCGCAAAAGTCAGAAGGTCCTAAACCTATACCGGGAAATCAGACAATTTTATCGGCCTCGACAAGGGAGGGAGGACAAGCAGGCAAAAAATTCACTTTGGGGGGGTACATGGCGTCGGACGAGAAGAAAAGGTGGGACGACGTTGGGAAAAAAGCCCGTACGGTGGGCAGGCAAAAAGGAGGGCCCCTGTCTTTTGGGGGGGAAAAAGGCTGTAAAAGCACCTTCAACATGCAGAGCAGGGACTCCTAAATGGGAATGGGAAGAGGAGAACGGAGGGAAGCGGCGGAAGGCCGTGCAAAAGCGGGGGGAGCCAGAGGGCGGGGAAATTATCCACCATTTCTCACCCACCGAAAAAAAGGACCCAAGCATGGCGGGATGCCAAACTTCACCATTGGTGAAAGACTGAGAAAGAAGATACGAAGGGAGGTATTGCAAAGGGGGGTCGACAGGCCGAAATGTCCCCCCATGCGACGAGGGGAATTACGGCCACAGCAAGTTAGCCTTCACCCACTAACCTGTCCTGCGCCAACGGCCAAAAATGTGACTTCTAAAAGAGGTGCCGAAAATGCCAGAAAAAGTCGAGGCAAAAGGGAGAGGAACGACCCATCACCACACCCGGGATGTCAGGGGGGGGGGGAAAGGATGCGACATCATCGAAGGGAGCAAATGGCGAGTTTTGGTCCCCTTGCGGGCAGCTCGTCAAAGGTCCGCACGAACAGTGAGTTGGTATTGAGGTAATGACGGCATTTTCATCGGGGAGAAGATCAAAAAAAAAACAAAGGAGGAAAGAGAAAAAAAACGATGAAAAAAGCCGATATCACGGACCGCAATAAAAAAAGGGAAACTGATGTGTCTGAGAGCTGGCTTAACCGTTCTTACAAAAATCGCAGGGGGATACAGTAGGGAGGAGGAGAAAGACTCTCCAACCCCTGAGAATCAGGTTGTTGGATGGGGGGGCAGGGGGACAAGACGAGGGGAAGGGAATAAACGACATGGTCGAGGAAAGGGTTTCGGAAAAGGAACCGAGGACTGTCCACCAAATGAGTGTGTTTGTCCGGGGGGCTGGAAAGGAAGGTCCCGGGGGCTGACGCAGGAAGGAAGCTGCTGCAGGGACGTGAATAAGGCTGGATATTGAGGGTTACCATGGGAAAAGAAGGCCGAAAAGGTCTACCGCAAGAACACATCCCGAGTCTAGACCCACATGGAAGGACTTTCATCCGCAGGAATGTGAGGGGTGGGATGGGGGAACTCGAATTTTTGCCCAACCGCGCGATGGGCGCGTCTTGTGAAACGGCAAGGGAAAAAGAGAATAGAACAGCCGTATCAAAGAATCAAAAAAGTTATCGTCGGAGCAGATGGGAGGGGCAAATACAAACTAAACGACATGTTTCAGCAGTTTCATGGGAAAACCCTCTGACGGGAGGGGCAAAGGAGCAAAGGGAGATACCGAAAGAAATGAAAAAAGAAACCAAAAGAAGAAAACACGACGAGGGAAGCAGGGTGAAGAGGAGGGACGGAAACAATGAAGATAAATTCATTACTCGGGCTTCCGGCGACCTTACGCTCCCCCGAACGGGCCCGCGACTGAGTCGCAATACGTTGTGCGAGAAGACTGGACAGATTACAAAAAGAGAGAAAGGACAGAGGCGCATTACTTGCACGCGGCACACAGAAGGGGGAAAAGATGTTCCGGTAACAAACAGATGCGCAACCTTTTCCCGGGTTTTTGAGAAAAATTCAAAAAAAAAGAATGAGGGAGTCAGATGGCAATGAAGAAAGAAAGTGTGAGGACCAACACAGGAATGGAAGTGCTTAAAAGAATAGAAAATAGCACGCTGTAAAGGAAAGTTAACATGACGAATGACTCAGGAAAGGCGCGACTGCCACAGAGTGGGAACACAAATGGGAAAAAAACCACTCAAAAGCTCCAAAGAAAAGATGAAAGGCTCGAACTCAAGGAAGTACAACTGAGAGGAAGGTGGAGTGAAACAGAGGACATGAAGATGAGATAGACGGCTAATGTAATAAATGACCCGCCCACCGCATGGAGGGGGGGGATAAAATAAAAGCATCCCGGGGTCTAATAATGCTAGAAAAATGAGGTGTTATAGAAGGAGATGCCTAACCACTCGCGTAAGAGAGATCGACAAAAAAAAGGGGCCAAAAACACAGTCGCCCTCAAAGCCTCCACGCAGTAAATAAAAAAAAGACGAACGGCTAAAAAAAAAAAGGGGAAGCTGCCGGATGGGAGTAAAGATCGTTTGTTGAAAGAAGAGCAGGGATGCCCCCCGTTGAAAAGAGATTTTGGAAAAGAGGAAGCACGCTCGAGCATTAAAAGGTTAGCCACGGAGGGACTCGCAGGGGCTTGCAAGACCAGAAGAATAAAAGAGGAAAATCTGGCAGGGGAAGGCGCAGATGCCAGCAGGCGAAGGAGGGAAGAAATATGAGAGAAACCGGCCATGACGCAGGGGGACCAAGAAAAAAGACAGGCCATGTCCGGGTTCAAAGCGCAATCCTGTTCACGAGAGTTCAAGACACCAGCTTTACGAAAAAGGACAGCGAAACCTTAAAAACCCGCGAGGAAATACATATGCACGATAAGAAGTAACGAGCCGGATAAAAGACCCTGGAGGAAGAGCAGGGAAAAAGGAGGAGGGGAAAAAAAACAAGACATTGTCCACTGGGGGACGAACACTGGGAAAAAAGTTTGGGGAAGCTTTAGCCAAACTAATAAAAGGCAACTGAACGAAGCAGAAAGGAGGGGGGGAAATTTGGGTCCCTCACAAGGAAGGTGAGAAACACGCAAAAGCGAGGCAAAAAAGCCAAATTTCTATTCGCCCCCCCAACTGGTGTAAGGAGGAGTACCAAACTATGCCAGGATAAAGGAAAACGAAAAAAGATAACTGGGGGAAAGTTGGGCAGCCGATTAAAAACGCAGGAACACCTAATTCGAGGAGGGGGGGGCGGCGTAGCTTCAGCTGTATCAAGCGCTCACGAGAGAAAAACTTAAAACCGTACTACTACGCTCACCCAAATGGTAAGAAGAAGAGACTTGGGAGAAGGGGGGAAACGCAAAAGGAAAACCGCTGCAGGGAGATAATGATAAAAAGTAATAAACTTGTGTTCAACCCATGAAGGTTTTCTTTTTCCGGACGAGCTTCCACGAAAAGTGCAACGAGAGGAAAGGAGTTGGGTTTTCCAACGCAGATGGACGCGCCAGGGAGAGAGGGACAAGAAAACGGACTAATGGGGGAGAAAACCGAACGAAAAGTACGGAATCCAGAAAGGAGGTAAAAGCCAAAGGCGGAAAGGATGGGGACCCTCTCCATGATTTTCATGGTTTTCATCATTTGGCTA